>JGI24698J34947_10000240_pt1 | contig 22811 bp, 17 predicted proteins | sample TergutMp193P3_FD_34947 | JGI IMG/M metagenome (IMG submission 34947) | reverse complement strand
GGCATTGATTGCCTATTCTTTCGGCTGTGTCGGTTGGGAATACTCCGCTTTCAAAGTACTGCGTGAAAATGGGCGCAAGCGTGTCAACTGCCGTTTTTACCACGTCTGCGTAAATATCCAAAAATGAGCGGGTGTCTTCCTTCGGCATTTGCCCGTTTGAAGGAATGTGCGGATAACGCCAGGGTTTGCGGTTTTTATTAAGGAAATGAATGTCTTCGGCAAGGTTTTCAGGGTACACATAATTTATCGCGCGTCTGGTAAATTTTCTTTTTTGATTTGAGCCGTCTGAAGACTCAATTTTAATTTTTGACGGAGACGACATATTGTAAAAACGGGCGCAGTCGGCGAATGCGTTGTCTATGCGTCTTAAAAGATTGCGGTCTTTGTTTGCTTTTTCGGGAAAGGTTTCTGTAAAAGAATTGAAAAGAAGTTCTTTAAGAGTGGATATAGGGGCTTCGCAAATCTCGGCAAGCAGGAGTTCCTGATCCCATGAAGATGGATCATTTTTTCGCAGTTCTTTCAGCATGAGCACGTCAATTATGCGTTCAAAAAAAGAATGGTAATTTGCGCCCCGGTAAATTATGTAGGGGTGGCAGGCGCGATCCAGAAAAGCGTGCGTCATAAAACCCAGCGCATAGGCTCCAAGCGCGTCAAAATTCGTCAGGGACAGGCCCTTTTGCAAAAGGCAGACGGTGAATGCGCCGTAACCTCGGCGGTGCAGAAGGGAACCGTATTCAAGGGCGGCAGGCCGCAGCCTCTGGCTGTGATAAAAAATATCCGGCCCCTGACAGCCAAGCACGAAGGCACTGCGGTAATCGGCAAATATTTTTTCCGCAAGCCTGCTGTTCAAAGCGGTAAAAACATCTTCCCCAAAAATTGTATGCAGTATTACTGAAGGCACATTGACATATTATCGTTATTTATGCTATCGTTTCAATCTAAGCGGCGGATTCTCCTGACGGGCAATAGCGCAGTTGGTTTAGCGTACAAGTCTGGGGGACTTGGGGTCCCCGGTTCAAATCCGGGTTGCCCGACAGGGGGATTCGTTTGCCTTACGGCATTTCAACGACAGGTTCAAGATGCGGATTGCGAAGCTGCAAAGAAGCGCGGCTGTACCATTCTCCGGCCTGCGGCTGGGAAGCCAGAAACTCCCAAAAGTTACGCGCAACAGACGTTTTGCCGTTTCTGTAGAGGCTGGCTCCCAAATAATAAGCGGTTTTGTAATATTCAACTTCATCCACATACGCCAAAAGAAGCGCGTTTCTGTTTATTTCTTCCGCAAGGGCTGAAAGGCTGGTAAATATAAAATCAAACCGCCGCCGTTTTATTTCATCAATAATTATTGTGTTTTGAATTAGAAACGCGAACATAAGATGCTGTTGGGCGGACGGGCGGTTTGAAACCGCATAGTAAAAACCCAAATGCCTGTGCGCCTGCTCTACAATGTTGTTGTTATATCTGTAAAATTCCATAAAGCGGCCAATGCCTTCATTTTCCAAAGTGCGGGTCATGGCGGACCTTGCAAATGAAGCGGACGCCTGAGCATACGGAACGGGAACAGGATTTCTTGCCGCAGGGTCAGTATTTTGGTCAATATTTTGACGGCTAATATCGCCTCTTTCGGAGTTTGACCAAAGCGTATCCAAATCGTTGATTATCGCAAGAAGCGATCTTTCCATCTCGTTGTATTCCTGCCTGATTCTGAGCATACTTGAAATTTTATACTGTATTGTAACGCTAAAACCCTGGTCTTCCAAAACTTCACGCATTGAATACGCTCTGCGGTATTGGGCAAGTGCAAGTACCAATTCTCCTTCAACGCGGTAGATTTCGCCAATCCAATATTCGGCTTCAGGATAATTTTTTAGTTTTTCAAACGCCGCAAGCGCCTCGTTAGCTGAATTGTTAAATGTGCTTCTTGGAATACGATAGAAAAGTTCTTCCAGCGCGGCGGACGCGGCTGTATAATGCTGGTCATAAGAGAACCTCTCTACTCTGTCAAGGGAATCTCCTATGCGGCGCACCGTGTTGACTGAAAGAAAATTAATAAAATCGCGCTCCATCTGCTCATACATTGCCCGTCTTTGCCGCCGCGCGTCCTCAAATGACAGCAAAGCAGCGCCGTAATCTCCGCTGCGGAATTTCTGCTTCCCCTGCTCCAGAGAAAGCCACCACGGCTGCGCTCTGGACTGCGCAAAAAGCGGAGCGGCGAAAAAAAATAAAAAGAGAATCAAACACAGAACACTACTATTAAAAAAACAGCTTGCACGGTTTTCTTTTAACTTTTCTCCGTGTAACTCCGTGTAACTCCGTGGTTCATTTTTCATCTTATTTTCTTCATTCATAAATTTTCAAGTTCCTCTTCAAAAACTTTGTCCGCTTCGGCGGCGGAAATTGTCTTTATTATTTTTCCGTGTTTGAAAATCAGCACTTTTTCTCCCGCTCCTGTAATGCCGAGATCGGCGTGTTTCGCTTCCACAGGGCCGTTCACCTCGCAGCCCATAACCGCAACTGTTATGTCCCTGTCAAGGCTGTAGAGTTTCTTCATCCAGCGCGCGGTAAAGCCGTGAGTGTCAAAACCGTGCCTGCCGCAGCGGGGACAGGAAACAATTTTTACGCCTGAGCTTTTCAGCCTTTCGCTTTCGGGCGCTAACTCTGAAGCCGCCCTGACTATCTCCCTTCCGGCAATTATCTCGTTCTCCATAGTATCCGAAAGGGATACCCTGATCGTGTCCCCGATACCCTCCGTTAAAAGGGTTAAAAGGGCTGCCGTATTCCTTACAGCTCCGGCTGTCAACGGGCCGGCCTCGGTAACCCCAATGTGCAGGGGAGCGCCGGTACGCCGCGCGAGAATCCTGTTCGCTTTTATAGTATCGGCAATTCCACTGGCTTTCATTGATACCAGAAAATTGTCAAAGCCAAATTCCTCAAAAACGGCTAATTCTCCCTCTGCGGCCTGCGCCAGCGCTTCCGCCGCGTCCATGCCCTCATCTACCCGTGCGCGAAGGTCTTGCGGCAGGCTTCCTGCGTTAACGCCGATACGGATTGGGATTTTATGCGAGGCGGCCTTCTCAAGCACGGCGCGGGTCTTTTCCCTGCCGCCGATGTTGCCTGGATTTATGCGTATCTTGGCGATTGGGAAATCCATGCAGCGAAGGGCTATTTTATAATCGAAATGAATGTCCGCCGAAAGGGGCATAGAAACCGTTTCCGCGAGGCGGCCTAAAACCTCCGCAGTCTGCATATCAGGGACAGAAAAACGAAGGAGATCGCAGCCCATTTTTCCAAGAACCTCAATTTTTTGGACCGCGTCCTGTAAGCCGGAAAAAGACAGGCTGTCCTTCCACATAGTCTGAATTGCCACAGGAAAGCCGCCGCCTATCTTTAAGGCCCGTACATGGGAAAAGCCGCCAATATTGACAACTTTCGATACTCTGGGTGAAATTCTGGCAATATCCAACATCCAAGCATTATAATTAATAATAATGGAATTTACCATTACGTTAGAAGAACAGAAGATTTTGCTCTCTCAGGCGCGTGAAGCTATAACCGCGGAACTTGAAGGGCGAAAACCGTCCTTCGGGCAGATCGAGAACGCCGACTCAAACCTTAACAAACCGTGCGGCGCGTTTGTTTCGCTTCATATACTTCCGGCACGCTCTTTGCGAGGGTGTATAGGCAGAATGTCGGCGAATCTGCCGCTGATAGAAACCGTCCGCATTATGGCAAGGGAAGCCGCGTTTGGCGACCCGCGTTTTCCGCCGTTGAGCAGGGACGAATTGGAACGCTGCCATATCGAGATTTCCGCGCTTTCCCCAATGTCGCCATGCCCCGATCCACGGCAGGTAAAGGTCGGCGTTCACGGGCTTTACATAATAAGGGGCGGACGCTCAGGCGTGCTTCTTCCGCAGGTTCCGGTTGAACAGGGCTGGAATCTTGACGAATACCTTGATTATATCTGCGTCAAAGCCGGACTGCCGCCGGGTTCCTGCGAGGCTCAGGATACGCAGCTTTTTACGTTTACAGCAATTGTTTTTGGAGAGGAGTAAAAAAACCTGTTTATGAAACCGCGTCAGGCACAACATCTTTCTAAATTTTTCTCGCATAAAATCGCCGAAAAGGCGGGTCTTATAGCAACGGACAAAACGTTGAACCCGAAGGTTACGGGCATTGAATACGACTCGCGCAAAGTAAAGCCGGGGAACCTTTTTTTTGCGCTGCCCGGCATTCACACCGACGGAAGCCTTTACATTAACGATGCGATAAAAAACGGAGCCTCGGTAATTGTCCATGAAAGTGAAAATGTAAAAAAAAAATCAGGCACTGTTTATCTGAAAGTGAAAAACGCGCGTTTCGCGATGTCCCCTATTTCAGCCGCTTTTTACGGATTTCCTTCCCGGCGTATGCTGGTAACAGGCGTTACCGGAACAGAAGGCAAGAGTACAACTGTTTACCTTATCTGGCAGCTTTTAACACTGCTGGGGAAAAAAGCGGGCTTTGTTTCCACCGTTCAGCACTGTCTGGGCGGGGATGTTGTGTGGAACAGCGAACATCAGACCACGCCGGAAGCGCCGGTTGTTCAGTATCTTTTGCGTGAAATGGCGAATAACGGCTGTGAATACGCAGTGCTGGAAGCCAGTTCTCACGGACTTTCTCCAAAAACCAACCGTTTGGGCGATGTAGAATTCTGCTCCGGCGTTCTTACAAATTTGACACATGAGCATCTGGAATTCCACGGAACATGGGAACAGTACAGGGATGACAAGGCGAATCTTTTCCGTGCGCTTGATCGTTATGCGCCATCTGGAGAATCTTCTTTCTTTGGGCCTTTCGGCGTAATCAATGCGGACGACAGAAACCTGCGGTTTTTCGCGAAAGCTACGCAGCAAAAAACATTCACTTTCAGTACGTCAGGCAGGGACGGTGATCTTGTCCTGGAGGCAATTGAAAGCTGCGCGTGGGGTAATTGGTATCTGGTTTACATTCCGGCGTTAGATGAATATTTGCAGTTAAGAGACAAACTTCCCGGAGCTTTTAACGCGGGCAACGTACTTGCGGCCATTCTTGCCGTTTCCGGTTTATTGAGTCTTCCGGTACGGGAAATCGCTCCGTTTGTAAAAAGATTAAAACCGGTAAGGGGAAGAATGACCGCCGTTGACAAGGGTCAGTGTTTTGAAGTCGTGGTGGATTACGCTCACACCCCTTCGTCATTTCAGGCGATTTTCCCGCCCCTGAGAAACAGGCTGAATAAAACAGGCGGCAGAATAATAAGCCTGTTCGGTTCTGCCGGAGAAAGAGATACTCAAAAAAGAGCCGAACAGGGAAAAATTGCGGCGCTTTATTCTGACATAATCGTATTGACGGATGAAGACCCGCGCGGAGAAAACCCGGCGGACATTCTTGAAGAAATCGTATGCGGCATCAAAGAAGAAAAAACGAATGTCTTTATCCGCAAGAAAAATCTTTTTCTTATACAGGACAGGCCCCTCGCGATACGCAAGGCTCTGAGTCTTGCCCGAAAAGGCGATGTTGTCCTTTTGCTGGGCAAGGGACATGAAAACTCAATAATATACGCGGATCATGTTATGCCGTTTGATGAAATCGCCGAAGCGGAAAAAGCGCTGGAAGAAATGAGGATTAAATCCCGAAGATAATTTTAATATGGGTTAAGGACGGGTTCCAAGTAATTCTTCTTCTATTTCGCTGATTACATAATCGGGGGTTGAGGCTCCGGCGCAGATGCCTACTGTTTCAAAAGAGCGGAACGCATCCGGTATTTCGCTTGAGCTTTCGATTAATACGCACGGTTTGCCGCTATCCTGCGCGATTGCAAGCAGGCGGCGCGTATTGGCAGATTCTTTTCCCCCGGCAATTATTACAGCGTCTACCTGATCCAACAGCTCGCGAAGGGCCTGCTGGCGGTCGGCGGTAGCGGAACAGATGGTATTGATAATTTCAAGATTTGGAAAATATATTTTTATAGCTTCGCCAATTTTGAAATATTCATCTTCTGAAATAGTGCTTTGCCCCAAAAGGGCTGTTTTGGCGTTATTATTTGCCTTGTAAAATTTGGCGGCGGCTCTTTCCGCTTCAATTGAACTGCAAACAATCGCGCAGGAAGAACCCGAACCTGTATAGCCCATAATGCTTTCAATTTCCGCGTGGTCGGCTTCTCCCGCCAGAAACAGGCAGTAACCGGCGCACTCAAGCTCCTCGGCTTTTAACTGGCTGGCTTTGACCCTGGGGCATGTAGCGTCAACGATACGGCATCCGCTGCCGCGCAGTTTTTTTTCAACGACGGGGCTGATTCCGTGAGCGCGAATAATAACGCAGCATGGATTTTGCGACGGCTCGTCAATGATTTCCACTCCGAGTTTTTTCAGATCAGATAACACCCTGGGGTTGTGAATCAACGGCCCCAGAGCATAGACACGCTGTCCGTCTGAATGTTTCGCTTCCGCCTCCGCCATTTCAACAGCACGGCTTACTCCCATGCAGAATCCCAAAACCCCAGCGCGGATAACTTTCATCTATGCCGCTGTCAGTTTGTTTTTCTCTCTTTTGACCTTCTGTTTTTCCCAAAGATACACAAAACCGGAAGCAATAAAAAGCGTTGTATAAACGCCTGAACTCATGCCGACCAAAAGGGCGAGAGCAAAGTCTTTCATTGAACCTGTCGCGAATATAAACAGGAATAACACCGCCAGCATGGTCGTCAATGTTGTAATAATCGTTCTTGAAAGCACGCCGGTAAGCGAAATATCAATTATATCAATAAAAGGAGAATCGGAGCGAACCCGTAAATTTTCCCTTATTCTGTCAAAGAGAACGATTGTGTTGTTAATTGAATAACCAAGTATTGTAAGAATGGCGGCAATGGTGCTTGTTGTAAATTCCATCTGCGTCCAAACAACAAAGGCGACAATTATAATGCAGTCGTGAATCAGGGCGATTACGGCTCCAACTGCGTATTGTAGTCTAAAGCGGATAGACACATAAACGAGGATCAATAACAGGGTAAGGCTCATAAGTACACCGGCCTGATCCGTCAGGTCTTTGGAAAAACGCGAACCGACATAATCGGAACGAATTACCGCTACTCCGCCCGCTTCAAAGTAAGATTCGAGAGCTCCTGTGATCTGATCGGATTTGATGCGCCCTTCTTCCTTGTCTTCGACGCGGATCATAAAATGCCTGTCCGCCGGAGCGCCAAGATTTTGCACTGAAACGCCCTGCCCGAGACCCGCCATCGCCGTCCTTACTTCGGAAATGTCTATTGGAGCGCTTTGCGGATCAAGATAATGAATAACATAGGGAGTTTTATTGTTCAAATAAGGATTCCCCTGAGAGCTGAAAATCAGCCATTGGGGGGAAATTCCTTCGTTAACTGACAGAGAAACTATTTCAAGCTCATCCAACTGCTGCTGCATAGCGCCGGCAAGAGCGCCGACGGTGGCGTATTCGCCAAACGGGAACGAATATGTCCTGTTCTCTATTCCAGAACCGGAAACGACAATGTAAAGGCTTCTGCGGTCAAAGGAAAGTATCGCGTTTGAAGCGCCGGACCAGCGCAGGCTGAAAGCTGTCGGCGCGAACTGCACTTCCTGTATAAGACCGGCCTGAAAATCCACGCCAAGCGTAAATCCTTTTAATAGATAACCGCCAACGCCGAAAATTACGATTGCGCATGAGATTACCGCGGCGGGCAGAAAAAATTTTGAAAAGCGGATTATTTTTTTCATATACTGACTGCCTTCGCGGCTTCCGCCTGAATACGGGTAGTCCAACTGACAGAAAGCCTTTTAGTGTGCATAACATCCGTGCCAAAGTCAAAGATAAGCCGTGACACGAAAAGGGCCGTAAAGACCGAAGAAAATACGCCGATTGCAAGGCTCACCGCGAACCCTCTTATCGGGCCTGAACCAAGCTGTGAAAGGAACATGGCCGCGATAAATGTTGTGATGTTTGAGTCCATGATTGCCCAGAACGCTTTATCAAAACCGGCTTCAACTACAGCCTTGCGCGTTTTGCCCAGGCGCATTTCTTCCTTCATGCGCTCGAAAATAATGACGCTTGCGTCTACCGCCATGCCAATTGTCAGAATGAAACCGGCTATAGCGGGCAGGGTCAGCGTAAAGTTCAGTGCGGAAAGCACGCTGAACATAATGTAAAAATTCAAAACCTGAGCAATAATCGCGTTAACGCCCGCGCCTCTGTAATAAATAAGCATGAAGACAAAAACAGCCGCGACACCGCCTAAAAGAGCGTAAAGCCCCTGGCGGATTGTGTCTTCTCCCATTGACGCGCCGATACTCTGTTGGCTGGCAACTTCAAGTTCAACCGGCAGGGCCGCAGTCCTTAAAACAAGGGCGATGTTTTCCGCTTCTTCCGCACCGAATCCTGTAATTTGCCCGCGCTCACGGATACCGGTTGAAACCTTCGGGTTTGATCTGACTTTATCGTCCAGCACAATGGCAATGTTTTTTCCTACGTTAGCCGATGTGAGCCGGTAGAAAATATCCCCGCCTTCGCTGTTTAATCTGAAAACAACTTCCGGCTGACCGCTCATGCTGTTGCGCTCAACAGTCGCTTCTTCAATATAATTGCCGTCAAGTCCTATTTCTTTCTTTACGACGACATAGTGCAGACTGCCGTCATTATTTCTGTCCTGTTCGTCCAGCCCGTAACGATCTTTGACATAGTAGCCAAGAACCATAACATCGGATGGAACAATAGAAGGATTAATCAGATTTCCGCTTGCGTCAAAAGTTGTCGTGGGGTTGTACATATAATAATTGTAAAAGGCTTCGGTCGCTTCGTTATCCTGCAAATGGAAGGTTAGGCTTCCCTTTCCCATTATAATATCGTTGATCCGTTCAGGATCGGCGGTTCCGGGAATTTCAACATATATCTGATCCGTTCCCTGTCGGCGGATAACGGGCTCCGTCAATCCAAAGCGATCGATGCGGCTGTTTAAAACTTCCAGTGCGCGGTTCATAGCATCCACACGATCCTCTTCGTTTAATGAACGCCCAAGTTTTTGTGAAAGAGAGTCAAGATTTGCCTGCAAGACGATACTCAAGCCGCCGGAAAGATCGAGGCCCAGTTTTACCGCGTTTTTCTGCAAATCTTTTAAAGCGAAAACCTCGTCACGGTATTTACTTTCAATTGCTTCCAGTAATTCCCTTCGTGTTGAGAATACTTCATTATTTGTGTCTGGAAATAACAGAATTGACTTTGACGTCCATATTTCGGGAAACGGCGTTTTGTTGATTTTATACAACTCTTTCGCGATCGGTATTAAAAAATCCAACCCGGCGGGAATCGGATCGTCCTGCCGCGCCGCGTCAATAAGGCGCTGAAAATCAGCCTGCGCCGCCTGTGAAGCATAGGTTCTTATCTGCTGCCTTGATTCCATCGCAAGCGCCTGCTGATCTCTCGGAATGAAAAAATACCAGCGTATTGTCGGCCAGAGAAACACAAAACAAACCGCCAACACCGCGAGTATAATAAAGAATCTGTACCGTTTACTCATATTTACTCTCCAGAGGACTGTCCTTCGGACTTTTCATTTTCGCCGTTATTGTCTTCGTTTTCTTTCCTGTCTTCTTTGGACGGAGTTATAACGCTTGAGATGGCGCTGCGAAGAAATTCCAGTTTGACGTTATCATCCGCCTTGATAATCACGGTTGTATCTTTAACGTTTTGGACTGTTCCGTAGAGTCCGCCAATGGTAACTATCCTGTCGCCTTTTTTCAGGGCGGCAAGCATCTTTTCGGTTTCCTTACGCTTCTTGTTCTGCGGCCTTATCATCAGGAAGTATAAGATGACAAAAATCAGGATAATGGGAACAAAAGTAGAAAAAAGGCTTGCGGGCCCGCTGACCTCAGCTCCAGCCGGAGGGGCTGCCATAAGAAACGGAAGAACAAATGTATTCATGGGTAACATCCTTAAATTGAATTTAACAGCACTCTAGCACAAAAACGGCTGCTGTTCAAGGGGATTAGAGAATAATCGCGCGGCTGACTTCTACCGGAAAAACCCCGAAAAGTCTCTGCAAAGACGATTCCGGAACGGAAATGCCGGCTGCTTTATTGTAGATTTCAGCCGCAATTTCCAGTTCTTTTGGGTCTTTTGACCAGATTGCCGAAGAGCAGGCGGCCCTAAAAAGCCCCTTTTCCGCCAATTCCCGCGTAGAAAGCTTCGCGTAAAGCTTTTTTGCCTGCCCGTCCACAACAGCCGCCGGACCGTCGTAACCGATTGTAAAGATAAAATCCCCGCGTGAAAGCATATTTTCTCCATATTTCTAAAATTGCCAGACAAGTCCCAGCCTGGGCTTTAGAAGCCCGAAAGCATTATAACTGTTGTAGTGGGAATAATCCAGACCGGCTTCAAGATAAAAATTCCTGTAAACAAGAAATAAACCCGTAACGCCCAAGTTAAAATGAACGGTCATTCCATTTCCCAGAAACTCCTCATTGCCGCCAAAAAGAGTAATGCCGAAACCGAAACGGGTCGTAAAGGCGAACTTGCCGCTTACAATTCTTTTTTGAAGGGCTATGTTAAGATCGATATCGAAAAAAACCGCTCCTGTTTCCGCGTCCTCAAAACCGGCGAAAGAATCGTTAGAACCGGATTGAAAAATTATCGCGGAATTGAGAAAATGCGCGGACGCGGAAAGCTCCAAACCGCCGTTGAAGGTGCTTCTTTTGGTAGAGATCAGTTCAAAGCTTAAGTTAATTCCAACCGGAAACAGATTTGTCCCGAATATTTCATTCATTCCGCCGTAAACGGGAATTGCCGGATACAGGGACGCTTTCACAAAAACATAAAGCGGGTTGCGGTAGTTGATAATAAAACCGCCTGCCCTGGTTTCCAGTCCGCCGGGATTTTTAATATAAATATCATATTCGCCGGGGATCAATTCCTGATCGCTAAAAACAAGGCGGGCCGTCTTGTCGCCGGTAATTTCTACTTCAACCGGATAAATAGAAGCGTCATCCTTAGCCAGATAAATTTCCGATTCTTCCCGCAGGTTGACTCCGGTAATATTCAACACCCTGTCCAATTTCTGATCAAGAAAAAAAACGCTTGGGGAAAATCTTTCAATCTTCGGGAAATAAGCGGGAAAAACCTCAATTGTCTTCCACTCGGAAGTATCGCCGCGCCGACCAAGCAAATCATAAGGAGTCACGTTGTAGCTGTATATTCCCGGAGGCAGGTAAACTTCAATATAATTGCGCTCGGTTCTTGTTCTTAAATGTTCCTCATACCCGCCATCATCAACATAAATCAGCACTTCGTAATAAAGGGCGTATTCTTCTCTGTCCCAGACAAGACGCTGAAAAATACGCGGCTCGGAGCCTCTGTCATCAATAAAGTATCCGGCTTCCTGAGCACATAACATCGAAAAGGAAAATAAAAAAACCGCCGCCAATAAAACAACGCGGGGATAAAAATTATTCCGTTCCATACAGAACCCCCGTATCTCTTGTCCGCACCCTGCCAGGGCGGGGAATATCAACCGTGAATGAGCTTTCCCCTGGCCTGCCGCGCCGTTCAATTATGCCGCGGCTGTCGTATGATACAGCTTCCACCTGCCATATAAAAGTTCCGTTGTCCAGCAGACCGAAATTGTCGAAATTGTAGTTTAACCTGTTCATCGGATCAGACTGAAAAATCTGCCGTCGTCTCTGTGATACATCCCTGTAAATTGAAAGAATGTACGCATTGGCCCCTTCAACCCTCGACCAGCTAAATACGATATTCCTTTGCTGACGCAGCTGCTCTACGCCGAGGCTATGCCCCATCGGGGGCAGCATATTCGCGGGCGCTGGCAGAAGCGAGGAGGACTGTATAGTAAGCTGTCTTGGCACGGCGGTGGTAATCAAACGTCCGTCGCGCGTCCTGGCTTCTACCGTCCAGTACCACACTCCTTCCGAGAGCCTGTTAACCGTAACGGTGCGTCCAGGGTTTATTATTTCCACTTCGGGACGCCCCCTTAAAGGGTCGGTCTGGCGCGAAATAACAAACCTGGAAGACGCAACTTCTTCGGCTGTATCCCAGCGGAACACTGTAGGCTCCCTTGCGGCTGTAAGCCCGGGAATGACAGCTTCCGGCTCAGGAGAGATCAATGAGAGGCGAAGCGGCCCCTGCCCTTGCTGCGGACGCTGATCAGAAGACGGTTCTGTGAAAATTTCATCAGCGGCGGCGGCTGTTCCTGAGGACAGCGCCCGCGCCATTGTAAAGCGGCGCGCGGAAGTCGGGGCAGCCGGCGAATATGCATCCGGCCTCGCGGTAATACGCCAATACCATTCGCCTGGAGGGACGGAAACACCGTAATAATAATAATCGCTCACAGGCACGTCTAATTCCATGCGGGAAAAATCAGGCCGCGAGGAAACCTGAAAATGTTTGTCCAGCGGCATATTTGTTTCCCATGTAAAAGTAAGATTCGACAATTGATCTTCTTCAACTACATAGCGATCAGGAGGGTAAATGAGTCTGTGGATAAATTCATTTTCCATTGCCAAAAACGGCCTCGGCTGAGACAGCGGCGATATATAACCGTTTGCGTCCGTATAGTAAACGCCCCAGTAATACTGCCCCGGAAGAATGGCGGGTTCGTTTCTTCCGTATACAAAAAAATTATTTCGCACCGTCCTGTTTATAACAGGGCCGCTTAAATCGCTTTCATTTGAAATACGAATCGTGTATGAAACGGCATCTCTTACGCCCGACCATGAAAAATATAAATCTTCGCGGGCATCTCCGACAGCGAGAACACTGCCCGCTTGCGGCATATTTAAAGACAGAGAAGCCAATTCTCCGCCTTGTTCAATCCTGAAAGAAGATGTTTGAGAAAAGCGCGTACCGCCTTCATATATGGGAGAAAAAACCGGCTGAACACGCCAGTACCATGTTCCGGCATCCAGATTTGGCGCGACAAAAAACGTTCCCTGTACCCGCTCGTCAATCCTGGGATTAATAAAATCGGGCGAAGAAGAAATTTGCAGAAGGTAAGACGAAGCGTCAGTAACTTCAGACCAGCGCAGCTGCACCTCCGGCCTGGACTGTCCATAGAGAAACAGACGGCCTTCATTTGGACTGAGCGATACGGGAGCCGGCGCTTCTGTCACCGTAACGCGCCCGGAGGCAAGGACTTTATTTTCAAGGGAGAGCCGCCAGTACCAAAACCCGGCATCCAACGCGGCATAGGCGCTTGAATTCAGATTTTCGATAGTTCTGGCAATTCTTGAAAAATTCCTGTCTTCGGCGATTTCCAGCCGCAGAAGGTCCGTGCCGCGCATATTCATCCTTATCCACGCGAATTCTACATCCTGCGGGCGGGATTCCGTTTTCAGATAACGCGCGTTGGGCCGAGGCCGCGTAACAGCCGCCGTGGGTTCGGTCACTTCATTGCCCTGCGCATCACGAATAAGCACAGTTCCAGCCGGAGCCTGCGTAACCTGCCCGTCCTGAATAATCTGCGCTGTCCCTTCCGTTATCTGCAATACAACAGCTCCCTCTCCCGAAGAAGCGCTGAAAACAGTTCCAGGGGATGCCTGTACAACCTGTTCCCCTATTGACAAAAGAATTACCCCGCTGTCTTTGGAGGAAGTTATATTAACATCTCCAGAAAAAAATTCTATCTGCGCAGGGCCTGAATCTTTCTGTATGCGTATAAGTGTATTTTCACCTAACTCGATATAATTATCGTCGATATTCAGCGTTGCGCCGGAAAGACGCGCTATGCGGACTATGTCCCCGTTGTAGACGGGCGATTCTTCGGACAGCCTGTCCCATATCACCCTGTCCCTGAAACGGCGCTGGACGGTATTATACTTGACCATAACAACGCCGGCTGGCGCACTTGATAAAGAACGAAAAGAACTGAACATATCGCGTTGAAACATAAAAAAGCTGGCCGCAATTCCCAAAAGACACAGAAGAACCACAAATAAATCCACAGCCCGAAAGGAAGAGTCTTTTGATTTTTTCACTTTTTCGCTCATTAAAAAACTCCGCCGTTAACCGGCTCCAATCTTGTATTTTATTTCTTCGACGTTAATATCTATTTTGGACACATTCAACGGATCAATACCCAACAGCCGCCTTACTTCAGCTAGAGTTTTGGGGCCTGAGGTAACGGAAACATGATTGATGACGGCGAAAATTCGCACCGGTTTTTCTTTTCCTTTCACGGTTACAGACGGCATTTCTTCCGTTATAAAAAAATGTTTTACAAAGCTCCATGTGCTCTCGGAGATCAGAATATCCGTACCCAGCGGTTTGTTTAAAGATTCGATTCTTGATGCCAGGTTTACAGGGTCGCCTATAACGGTATATTCCATGCGGAGATCGGAGCCGATTTGCCCGGCTGTAACAATGCCCGTATTAATGCCGCAGCCGATATGAATCGGCGGATCCGCCTTGTCCCGGGGTATTCGATTCCTGTTCATCAAGACAACCGCCTTGCGCATCATAAGAGCCGCTTTGACGCAGTTGAACGCGTCTTTAGCGGGACTTCCAGCACTGTAGGCGGTTCCCCAATGGGCCATTACAGCGTCGCCGATAAATTTATCCACAACGCCGTTTGTCTTTTCAACGCAGTCTACCATCTGCGTCAAATAATTGTTTAGCCAGTAAACAATTTTATCTGATGCGTCCCTGCCGAATATATTTGTGAACTGTTCGGATTTTTCGGTAAACCCGCGAATGTCCGAGAAAAAAACAGTGGCGTGTTTTGGAAGCCCGCCCGGCTTTATTTGGCCGCGCATAGCCTTAATCGCGATCTCGCGGTTTGTGAACCGCCCGAAAATAGCGAGAGCCTTGCTCATTCTCTGAAAGCTGGCGGTCAAAAAGCCGATTTCATCGCGGCTTTTCGGCGTCAAATTCACATCAAAATCGCCGCCTTCGATTTTACGCGCGGCGGAGGCAAGAAGTCTGAGCGCGACTGAAATTGATTTCGCAAAGAACCAGATAAAAAGAATCGAAAGAAACAAAACTGCCGCGGTAAGATACAAATTGCGGCGGGTGGTAGCGTTTATCCCTTCAAAAAGCTTATTGTATTCAACTGCGGTAACGACAATGGAAGCTCCAATATTTAATTTTGTGTAGGCGATAAAATATCTCACGCCTTCATCTTCACGCAGGTCCTGCCTGGCACGGAATGTGCTTCCGCGAATCCGGCGGATATAATCCCTGTTCGCGATATTCGCGCCGGCGTAAACCATTTCAGAATCAGGGTGAAGGAGAACATCGCCGTCGCCGTTTATCATGAACGACTGATTTAAACCGGGATTGAAACTGTTGTTCAGATTTTCAGGAGAAAAAAGAATTGAAAACGCCTGCCCTCCGCTGAGCGGGAAAAACATGGCCAGCAGATGAAGCGAAAAGTGCGGAGAGGCGTTCAGGAATATTGATTCCCCCGCCGCCGCCCGCTGATAAGAGGCAAAGTTTTCCTCATAAAAAGAATCCACCAGCGAAGGGTCAATTTCCCGTGAAAAAAAGAAACGGTCGTTTATAAGGGAATAACTATTCCGACCGGATATGGGGATGACAAGCGCCGCTATCTGGGTATTTTGTTCAAAAAAGAATTCAGCCGCCTGCCGCGCCAAACTGCTTTCCACTCCGGCGGCGTTTATTATCTGAACAAGAACCTGTGAATTAGAGCGCGCTCCAGCCAGGGTATATTCGGCTTCCGCAGCCGTCCGGCGGTTTAATTCAAAATTATTCTCTTCGGAGGAAAGCTCCAAATCCCGTCTGTCCATGTATGAAACAAGGAACGTTATGGCCCCCAGCGAGAGAAGGACAAGAATGACGATTATCGTTACCAGTTTGGCTCCGATTGAAAATTTGATGAATTTATCGCTGAATCTTTTTTTTTCCTGATTGCTCATAATGATCTATAATGTAGATTTTAAAGAAAATCACTGGAAAAATCAACATTAGGGGGAAAAATTGCCCCCTATTTCATGCAAAGGCTCAGTTTCTTTCAAGCAATGAAGCGTATTCCCTCTCATACCGTCTTAAACGGGGATGATCAGGGGAAACGGCGAGGGCCTGCCTTAAATAGTAAACGGCGCGGCGTTCTTCCCGGCGGTTATGGTAAATCTCAAACATGGCGATGATGGCTTCAAGATTCTTCGGGTCTTCAAAAAGGCTGGAACGCAAATCGCCTAATGCCGCCTCTTGATTTGACTGCAAACGGCTGCGCAGAAAATAATAACGGCTCTTTACAGCACCGCTGATCTGTGAATTAAGGCGGCTTTCCAGCATCCGCAAGGCTTCATCCCTTCTGCCGTTGTCAATCAGCGAGGAAATATAGATAAACGTATAATCATTATTGGAATTTTCACGATTGTACAGTTCACGGGCATAGTTAAGAGCGCTCGCGTTGTTTCCCAAACCGCGCTCAACATAGTACGCATAGGTCAAATCCTGCGCTGTGCGGCGGACGGACAGAATTCGATTCAGATACCCCTGCGCTTCCTGCCAGTTTTCGCGCTGTACGGCGTCCCTAAGACTCAAATTTAAAACGTCAATCGAAGAGCTGGACGTCCGCCTTAAACGTTCCAAAAGTTCCCTGCCCTCGGCTTGATCCGCGGGGCGCTGGGATTCCATAAGAAGAGAGGATGCGTAAGTAAGGGCCTCTTCGTCATCGGGGCCGGAACGCAAAATGGAACGAAGATAATTAAGGGCGGAATCGCGGTTGTGGTTTCCTTCCGCCTGTACTCTTGCGCGCATAAAAAGGTACGATCTGTTGTTGGAATTTATTGATGAATAACTGTCCAGAACCGCGTTTGCTTGAGAAAACTGTCCCTGCTCTATCAGAATCGAAGCCTTTAACAACAGGAGATCGCCGTTCCGGGGTTCCGCGTGCAAAATTTCGTCTACAACTGACAATGCCCGCGGCCAGTCGCGAATCTCAAAACAGGCGAGGGCAAGCTGGCGTTTTATATCCATGCTGTCGGGGTAACGGATCACCAGGTCGGAAAGAAGGGCCGCCGCTTCTCTGGGGTTTCCTGAAAGTCTTCGTACGCGGGCAATTCCTGTCAGCGCGGGGTAACATTCGCTTGAAATTGCGTACGCCTGCCTGTAGGCGGCATCCGCCTCACCGTACTGGCGGGCCCGTTCATAGAGAATACCCCGAAAAAATGGTGGCAGTACGGAATTTGGGCGCAATTCGGCGGCTTTTGCCAGGTTTCTTAAAACATCCGGCGGAATTTCAGTCCCGGCCTGGCCGCTTACCGCCAAAAAAGGCAAAATGTGTTCAAAAAAGTCGGTTGAATTCTCAGCGGGACGGACATAATTGCCTTTCTCGGCTTCCCTTATGATTCGGGTATAGTTGTTGGTATTTGGAAGATCAATCGCGGGAAGCCTTGCCGGGGAATCGGGGTAAACCAGCTTTATCAGCAAAGTATTGATGCCGGACATCATACGGCCAAAATCAACGCCGCTTAAGTTCCTGCTGCGGATAAGCTCAAGCGCCTGCATCATTGAGGACAGGATACCCGTTTCCGTTAAACTGCGTATTTCTTCGGCAAAACCGCCTGAAAGCTGCTGCCTTGCCTGCTCTTCGCCGCCGGAGCCGCGCGTTCTTTCAGGCGAGGAACCGCACGAAAAAACAAGCAACAGCGAAAAAAAAGATAAAAAAACGCGGCGGCAGACTTTCAAAATCACTTTTTTATATCCACAAAATAAATTTTTCCGATGATAAATATAACGCAATGGAAATTGTTCAGAAGCCGGTATATCCAACTGCTCCGATATACAAAATATTAACACAATGATAGGATGATAAACAATGGATATTAGGAAAAACATCCCTCTTTTTTTTGTTCCCGCCGTTTTATTTGCGGTTTTTTTTCTTTTTTTTTCATGCTCCAATAAACTTGAAAGGCTGAAGGGCGCGGCTGCGGAAGTTGACCCTTACTACATTACGGGCTCAAGGGAAAACAGGGAGAATTTTCTCGAACTGTTTAACCTCCTGAAAACTGAAGAACCAGGCAGCGAGGGCAGATTTGCCGTTACAAGAGAGATTGCCGCCAGTTTTGCGCGTCTTGGGGATTACGAAAGGCTCACTCACTTTTTGAGCGCCAGAACAATAAACAACCCTGCCGATCCTTACAACGGTTATTATTTTCTTATGATTGCCTATGCCCATATCCAGCAGGGTTCGGAACCAATAGCCGCCCTGTATTTCGATCTAATCGTGAAAAATTATCCCGATCTTGTCATTAACGACGAATCCATTCACCTTTTATGCCTCAGGAATCTGATCAACAGAAACAACAATCCTGAGCGCCATGTCTGGTATTACCAGGAATTGATTTCAAGATTCCCTGACAAAATCGATCTTGGAGCCGCTTACTTTATGCTGGGGAAGGCTTACGAGCGCGTCGGCGACTGGAAAAGCGCGATTGCGGCATACACCAGTTATCTGCCGTATACAGGGACGATAATCCCCGGTTTTCCAAACGCCGCTATTTACGCCAAACAGCAGGTTGATTTCAGCAGGTCGAAGAAAGACTGGACTTTTGAAAGCCTGCCCGCCCTTAGAAGCGCGGTGGAGTCCGCTCTGGACGACGGCAACCCCTGGCCGCTTATGCAATACCAGACCAAAGTTAATTTTTTCGCGCGTTCATGGGAACAAATAGAGACAGACGACGTAGGCTTGAGACGGTTCGATCTTGCTCAATTTATGCACGGCAACCGGATCAAATACGCCTCTGAGCTTGACATTTCCTCAAACGCGTCCGAGGCGTTTTTAAGGACGACGGGCTGGTCGTGGGAGCTTCCAACGTGGTATCTGTATTTCAGGAAAATTTATTTTCCCCAGGATCAGGAGATACACGGGCGCTGGGAGTGGGCAGGGATTTACTATGGAGAAAAATTTTAAGTATATGAAAAAAATATTCGACAAGTGCAGAAATGCGTATTTATTAAGATCGTTCTATAGCGGGCCGCGCAAATCCCTTTTGGGTTTTTTTTCAATCGCGTCAATTTTACTTCTTGTGCTCGGTATTAATACTGCGGCGGCGCAGGAAGACGGAGGGAGGCCTCTGCGGAGTGTTCCGCCTAATTCCCGTTCCGCGAATTACCTGTTTCTCACTTCGCGTTTCTCTTTCCTTGTTCCCACTTTATCGTTAATGACCCCTTCCGCGCTTGAACATCCGCTGACGCGGCATTATATTGCGCAGTATTCAAGTACGGGGGGAGTGGCACTGCTTAACTCTGTGATGGAACGGGGGAATATTTATATGCCGTTCATCAAAGAGGAAATCGCAAGGCGGAATTTGCCTCCAGAGTTGGCTTATCTGCCTATTGTTGAATCCGGTTTTCAGATAACGGCAAGGAGCAGATCGGGCGCAATGGGGCTTTGGCAGTTCATGCTGAACAGCATTTCTCCGTATGACATAAGGGTAACCGATTTTCTTGACGAACGGCGGGACTTTATAAAGTCTACAAGAGGGGCTCTGCAAAAACTTGAGGACAATTACAGGACGCTGGGCAGTTGGGAGCTTGCGCTCGCGGCTTACAACGCGGGACTTGGCGCTGTGAACCGCATAATTCAAAGAACCGGAAGCCGCGATTATTGGGAACTTGTCGAAAAAAATGAATTAAAACGGGAGACCGCGCATTATGTGCCAAAATTGATAGCGGCGGCTTATATTCTGTCCCAGCCGAGGAGATACGGCATTAATATTTGGCATAACAATTTTGAATGGACCGCCATTCCGCTGCCGCGCCAAATTTCCATTGATATGCTCGCCGATGAAACCGGCATAGACAGGGATTTACTGCGCCGCCTTAACGCGGAACTGCTTCATGGAATAAGCCCCGTGGACTCAAATTACCTGCTAAAAGTCCCGGCGGCGCGGCTTGAGCAGATTGCCGGCGTTTTGGAGCGGGAAGATTTAAGGCTGATTCGATACCATTACCATATCGTGCGCAACGGCGATACGCTGTGGTCAATAACCCGGCATTACGGCGCATCCCAGAACATTATTGAACAGCACAATCCAGGCGTTGCCGGCAGGTTCCTGAGAATTGGGGAAACGATCATCATCCCGGCATTCGGCGACGTAGCGCCCATGGTCCGCACCGCCGTAACGCTGGCATTCAGCGGCAGCCATACGGTGCAAAGGGGCGAAACTTTCTGGTCTCTAAGCAGGATGTACGGCGTCGATCCCCAGGATTTGGCTGAGGCAAACGGAATGCAGTTAAACCAAATTCTGCACGAAGGAAGAACCATAAAAGTACCGATAATAGAATAGAGTTGTTCAGAAACTGGACTTGTTCGGGAACTCAGTTGGTTCCCTTAAATTGGGAGAAATTTGATGAAGAAATTGACGGCTTTTTTGACGGTATTTTTTGCCGCAATGGGAGTTTTCGCGCAGGCGAGGAGCGCGATCACCGGGACCGTCGAATGGGACACGATGCGGATCAACGCGGCGATCTCGCTGGATTTGGCATCCGCGGGCATAAGGCTTCCATCGGGGAGAACGCAGGGCGAATCGCTTTTAAGCGAAAACTATCTAAGACTGATACGGCCAGGCATTCTAGGATTGCAGGTTGATTCTTCCTCAACCGTCGCCGATCTTGTTGAAAGAGGGGAGTTCAGCCTGCTGGATGCCGAAACCATAGCCTTGAGGGCAAATTCCGTGCCGCCGGCCCTTTCGCCTGATATGCGGAATATGACCGCCTCTTACTCAATAGCCCTTTCAAACGTAAGCTCCGCCCTGATGCGCCACAACCGCCCTTCTCCAATCATGCGGATATTGAATCCCGTTTCAGCCGCGCGGTACACCGGAATAATAATTATCGCCTCGGAAAATCTGCCGGTTCACGGCATGAGAAGCTCCGCCATGCCCGTTCCCTGCCTGTTCCCGAAAATCTGGGACAGCGAAATGAATCTTGTCTATGAACGCAGTATGCTGGAAACGCGCGATATCACAATGGTCCGTTACTCGAAAGAGGAAAACATTTTTCAGAATAACCCAACCGGCCTTTCTCAGGAACTGCGGGAAACCGTGGGAGACAGGCCATTGCGAATTTTCGCGCGCGGCGTATTTGGAATAAAGCCTACGGATTTGATCATAGACAGAAACGACGCGCTGTTAATCATTTCAAACGCGGAGAACCGCCGCCTTTTGGCGGAAGGCCGGGTTGCGATAATTCTTGATGAGTCGGCGCTGAGATACGAATTTCGCGGAGAATAATTATTCCGGTTTTTTTTCAAGAAGCAATTTTCCCATAATTGCCGCGATTGTCTGCTGAAAAATAATACTCAGCAGCGTAGGCAGAACAACTGCCTCAGGGAAAAATGTTACGGCAATTGTCATAACCGCGCTGTTGTTTCTCAAGCCGCCGGAAATAACCATAGAGACAGTTTTTTCCCTGCCGCATTTTCCCAAAAGCCCGTTGAGTTTTGAAAGCAGAAAACCTGAAACTGTAAGTACAATGCACAAAAAGCCCGTTTTCCATATAACCGGATCGGCAAGCCGTATGCCGGGTGCCGCAACGGAAGCGTTAGCTGCAATTACAAGCATCAGACAGATTTTTGAAAAAGGGTCAAGGCCGGGGCAGATGGCCGCCGGTATTTTTCCCCTGCTCGTTTCATTTAAGGCGACTCCTATGATTGTCGGAATTACAACCATAAAAAGCAGAGAAACCGCTATTCCGCTGACGTTCATCGCGGTTTTTGCGCCCATCAAAATTGAAACAGTGCCGGGAACAACAATGGGGGCAAGAATGGTATCAAGCAGAATCAGCGCAAGGCCGAGGGCTTTGTCGCCCTTAAAAATCGAAACCCAAATAAAACCGGAGACGGCGGTTGGGCCGGAAAACAACAGAACAAAACCCGCGATAATATCGTGATTTACGAATAACAGCGAAGACGCGGCCATTGCAGCTAACGGCATTAAAATATGGCTTGTGAAAAGAAAAAGCAGTATGGGAAAAGGGTCCCGCGCCGCATTTCCCAATTCAGCGGCCTTTAGCTTTAACGCGCCCGAAAAAGTCATCATGCCGAAGAGCCAGGGAACATAGGGGCGAAGATGTATGAAAACGCCGGGCAGAAAAAAACCAAGAACTACGCCTAGCGGAGTTGTAATCGGTATCAGGCGTTCCAGGCAGCGGTTTACGCTATACAGGACATTATTGGTTTTTTGTGAAAGATGCATGATTTACGCTGTTATCCGCTAATTCTCCAATATGGTAATTTCCACCCTTCGATTCCTGCGCCTGCCCTCATCGCTGGTATTATCCGCAACCGGATTTTCAGCGCCGTACCCTCGGATTACAACGCGATCTGCGCTGCGGACATTCCTTTCCAGAAGATAATCGGCTACCGCTCTTGCCCGTTCCACAGAAAGCCTCATTCTGCCTTCGCTCGTACCGGCAAGGGCGGTATGGCCGCCTACCAGAATATCCCTGTCAGGATAGCGTATAAGAATTTCGGCTATTCTATTTAATTTTTCATGTTCTCCGGGAAGCATACGATTGGAGTCGGGATAAAATCTTATGTCTTCAAGGCTTAATGAAACTCCCTCATCTACAACCCTTACGCTGACATCCTGAATATCAAGCCGCTGGAGTTCTTCATTTATTTCTTCAGCTAACTGTTCCCTGTTCATCTCTTCGGCTTCGATAAACTCCGCCTGCGCCGTTCCGCGGAATTCGATCCTTGTACGGTCAGACATCTCAAAAGTAACGCGGAAAGTTTCCTCATAAGCCACAGCCTGCCCAAGCGAATGACTCCAGTACACTATCTGATCATAATCTCCCATTATGCGCACAGGATA
>JGI24698J34947_10000238_pt1 | contig 22847 bp, 21 predicted proteins | sample TergutMp193P3_FD_34947 | JGI IMG/M metagenome (IMG submission 34947) | reverse complement strand
AAGAAACAGCTTTTATTGGCGGTAACCCCGCCTTAAAGCCGTACTTGCGGTTTGGCGGGGTAAAACCCTCATCGGCAGTTTCGCATGAATGGCTTGTGTCCCGCGTTATGCTCATGGTGGAGAGAGTATAGCATTTGTGGTTTGGTGTTGTCAAGTTGAAAAATAATGGCAGCGCGGAAAATTCCTGATATATTTAACAGCCAAACTAATTTACAAGCCCCTTGACAAAACATCTAAACATCTGTATAGTGAATTATCATGGGAAGTTCAGATCTGCGTGAAAAAATCTCCGTCCTCTCAGGAGCCGCGAAGTACGATGCGTCATGCGCATCTTCCGGGAGCGGCGGCTTTACCGGGCAGGGCGGGAATAAATTCGGCGCAAGCCTGCCGGCGGGGGTCTGCCATAGCTGGACGGAGGACGGCAGATGCGTCAGCCTCCTTAAAGTGCTGTTTTCCAATGTTTGCAGGTACGACTGCGCCTATTGCGTAAACCGCTGTTCGGCAGATATAAAGCGCAGCAGTTTCACAGTGAAGGAACTGGCGGATCTTACGTCTGAGTTTTACAGGCGCAATTATATCGAAGGGCTTTTTCTGTCGTCTGGAATTTTTGCGGACCCGGATATCGTTATGGAAAAACTCATCGAAACCGCGAAAACGCTACGGACTGAAAATGGATACGGCGGCTACATCCACCTTAAGATCATTCCCGGAACAGGCGAAAAAATGATCCGCGAAGCGGGGCTGTGGGCGGACAGGCTCAGCGTCAACATTGAACTGCCTACCGAAAAAAGCCTGCAAAATCTGGCCCCGCAAAAATCGGGGAAAACTATTCTTGGAGCGATGAACGATTTTTCAGGTTTAAACTCCGAATTTGAACAGGCCCGAAGAAAGCCGAAATTTCTGGCGCAGGGCAAAACATCATCCCCGTTTTTCGCTCCGGCGGGACAGAGTACCCAGTTAATTGTCGGCGCTACAAGCGAGGACGACAGGCAGATCATCAATCTGTCAAGTTCACTCTACCGCAAATTTTCACTTAGGCGGGTGTACTATTCGGCGTTTTTTCACCCGGGCAGTTTCGTGCAAAACGAAAGCGACCCGCGCCTGCCTGAAATTGTCGGGCCTCCTCTTGTAAGGGAACACCGTTTGTATCAGGCGGACTGGCTCCTTCGTTTTTACCATTTCAGCGCGGGTGAAATCTTGAGCGAGGACGAACCCTTTCTGGACACGCATATCGATCCAAAAACAGCGTGGGCGTTGAAGAACATGGATTTCTTCCCAATTGAGATTAACCGCGCCGATTACGAAACATTACTGCGTATTCCGGGCATCGGCGCGAAAACAGCCCGCCGCGTGATAGAGACCCGCCGCTCACGCAGTTTAAGCATTGACAACCTGCGCCGGATGGGTGCGGTCCTTAAACGCGCCCGTTACTTTATAACTGCCGGCGGTTCGTTTATCGAACGACCCGACGACCCTGAGCGGATACGCCGTCTGCTCTCGGATACCGACGGCGCGGGACTGCAACTGCCCCTTTTCGAGTTTTAATTATGAACTGCCTGCTTAAACTTTTTACAATGCTGACGGACGGCAATCCAGATTGCGACGGCGCAGAAGAACTTTTTGGTTTCTGTGGGGAAACGCCCGTTACAAGAAAATACGAGCAGGCGGATCTTGATTTTATTGCCAATTATTTTTCAAGCGGTTTTAATTCTTGCGCCCTTTCAAAACCTGCCCGTGATTTATTCGAACTTTCCGTAAACGCTTTCTATTCACTTGTTCATGCCTGGATGAGCGAATCGCCTATTGAAAAGGAAATTGTCAGGTTTGGACGCAAAGTTATCGCTGCGGCGCAAATCGCCGCGGCGCAGGTGGCGGGCAATCAGGAAGAAAAACGCCGCATTGCGGAAAGGGCGGCGTCTGACCGCGTCGATAATGATACGCTGGCAGTACTGACAGCATCCGAAAAGGTTCAGTATGAAATTCACCGGATGATGGGTCTTTTACGCTTTTTCCCCGACGAAGATGGAGTTTACATTGCCAGATGCGCGCCGGACACTCTTGTAATACCTGCCCTGGGGGAATATTTTACCGCACGTTTTGGAGAAACCGCCTGGGCTGTTTTTGACGAAAAACGGGGGATAACCCTGCGCCGACTGCCGGGTGAACAGGCAAAAATTCTTGTCCATGAAGAAATTCTTACCGTTAACGGGGACTGCGGAGATGAATGGGAAGACCTTTGGCGGCACTATCACAAAACTATCAACAACGAAGACAGAAAAAATCCAAATTTACAACGCCGATTGATGCCAAAACGCTACTGGAAATACCTGCCGGAAATGTAAACGCACCATGGATGTCATCTGTCAGGTAACAAAAAAACGTCCCCGTATCTGAATATTGAAAATTAATTTGCGCTTGAACAAAAGAGAGTTTAACGTTATGTTATACTAAGGCGAATTACGGAGGGTAGGCCAGAGGCTAAGCCGCCAGTTTTGGGAACTGGCTATCGGGGGTTCGAATCCCCCCTCTCCGATAATTTTTAAGAAATCAGTATGGAGGAAAAAATGCCGACAAAAGCATCCGAAAGAAAAGTAATTTACATTCAAAGAAAGAAAGGGGGATTTTGCCCCAGATGTGGAAACAAAGTGGGCAAAAAAAGCAAATATATTTACTGTGATGATTGCCGTTCATTTTTCCGGGGTTACAGCAAGGAAAGAGCGAAAAGTTTAAACAAAGCGCGAAAAGCCCGCTATGATGAGCGAAAAGAAAATAAACTTTGCCCCCGCTGCGGAAAATATCTTGGTAAAAAATATAAAAAAACTATTTGCCCTACATGTCTGGAGAAACAGTACAAATACAACTATGGAAAGAAGAGACCTGTAAAAAGGAAATAGCGGACTGTCAGCCATGATAAAAAAATCCCAATTCATTGCAATGCAACGAATTGGGACGAGTAGCGGCAATAGGACTCGGACCTATGACCCAACGGATATGAGCCGTTTGCTCTACCAACTGAGCTATGCCGCCAAGCAGCCGCAGGCTTCAGTCCTCAGGACTGGAGCCGAGGCGGCATTTAAATGCAATTCATTACGGCACGAGACCCGAAGGGGCTCATGCCGCCGGAAAACCTAAAATCATCGTGTGATACTTTGATGATAGTTTTATAAACCATATAAAAAAAGTAATTTTTTGTCAACAGTGTACTGACAGAAAATACAGGAACAAGCCGCCTAAATCAGCTTGAAATCTTTTGCCGCAAGGCACAATTCGCGATTCCAGCGCGGACCGTTCAGGTATTGACGGCGTGTTTCGATATCCTCAATCCGGCTGGCGCGGCGCTGCAGGCGTTTGAAAGCCATGCTGACTGCGGTACTCATGTCTACCATACTGGCATCGGTCTGTTCCAGAATACGGTATTTGGCGTAAAAACTGAAAGCGCTCGACGGATCAATCTCACTGGGGGTTTCTTCACGCAGGAGCTTTTGCATATCCTGCATCGCTTCCTGACCGCCCCCGCTAGACATGCGGCTTAGAGCCATTGAGCGAAAAAGACATATCATCCTGTTTTGAATTTCACCGCGGGGAAAAAATAAATATTCGCATTGATCGTAGCCGCTTTGCCAGGCGGCCCGTTCGGTAAATAAAAAATGATCTTTTGAAACGGTGTCTTTCAGGGAAGACGCAAGATCAACCGTTTTTTGATAATCTCCCGCAAGATAGGCGCCTTCAATTTCAAACAGATCCATGTCGTTATTTGAACCCTCAGGCTTATAAACCGCCGTGTCCTTAAAATATATTTTACAGCGGTAACTCCACGCCGCGAAAAGATCTTTCTTTTCTTCAGTGATACTGCCAAACGGTTCTTTGTACATCGCTTCAAAAATATCGTGCGCCTGACTGTAGAGTCCAAGTTCAAAATCAAGCCGCCCTTCCAGAAAACGCGAACGATCGGCCCAATCGGCGCAGCCCGCGGTAAGTGATTGTTTAATTGATTTTTGCGCGAGAGAACGGGCGCTGTACAAGTCGCCGTATAAAAACTGGGAAGCCGCCGCGTAGTATGCGCAGACTCCCATCTCATGATAGTTGCCTGTTTTCTCAGCGTTCGCCAGAGCGAAATTTAAATACTCTATTGTCTCGGCAGTCTGCTGTTTTGAAAGAGAAACAAGCGCGAAAAGACGGTACGCCTGAGGCAGGCAATAAGCGTTTATTTTCTGTCCCAGTAAAATAGCCTCTTTCGCTTTTTCGGACGCGGCGTTCTTGTCGCGCTTCACCAAATAATAGCCGCATTGATTGACAACGATCTGCGCGTTTAGTACCGGAAAGGATTCGCTGCAGGATTCAGATTCCGGGCGCTGAAAAATATTGTCAATGTTCTTTTCATTTCCGCTGTACAATGCCCTGGATGTTTGAAAGATGTACTTCAACGCGCCCGCTTTTTCAAACGAAACAAAACTCTCAAGCTGTCCGTTTTTAATAGCCAATTCCAGTTCCGGTACTGTTTCATTTACTATATCAGACGAAATTGATTTTAAAAGCAAAACATCATCAATATGGCGTACGCCTCCAAGATCAGCTATTATTGTCAACAGACGGAAACAGGGGTTTATATTTCGTCCCGCAGCCCAGCTTAAAAGCCTGCCGCAGACAAAGGCTTTTATCCTTGCCTTCCTTTCACCAGGCAATTCCAATGCGCGCTCTTCAAAAAACCTGCAGATGAGTCTTGGTTCACGGGGATTGTCAATTACACCTAACGCCTGTAACATGGAAAAAGCCCGCGCTATCATTACGGGATTTCTATCGTCTTCCTCAAAAAGCCGCTGGAAAAGTTCCGGCGAAAAAAAGCGTCCCAAAAGCGAAATAGCGTAAATTATCTCCCAAAGATCATCGGGAAGTTTTGGAATATTCAGGGCTTTTTCATCTTCACCGTCAATTTTTTTAACATCGTCAAAAATTGACTGCCACCTTTCCTTATCCTGTAAAATTTCACCTTCTGCCGTTCCCAGGATAACGATCCCCAGCCTTTCCCCATTATTAATCTCAGCCAACAAATCAAGCAGTAATTCCGCTGTCATTTTTCTCGCAAGATGTATATTTTCCAGCAGCAGAACAGGGGTACATTTCTTTTTACGCGCCGCGCCGATATAATGTTCCATGAGCAGGGACAAAAACCGCCTCGCGCTTTTTTTTATATACTGTGAAACCTCATCCCTTACGCGATCCCGAAACAGCAGTTCCCACAAAGAGTCAATTTCTTCCGAGTGGCTGCCGGAAAGGGAACGTATATTGGGCGACCACGCGTCAACCAGGGCTCCAAGCCCCATGCTGCCAAAGCAGATCGTCAAGGCGGGAAAATTTCTGTTCAGCTTATTACAATATATATTTATGCCGCTTCGAATTTGCGAATATTCCAGTCCTGAAATCAGTATGTTTTTTCCACGCTCCTTCTCCAATATCCCGACAATATCATCCTGTATAATTTTATCGTTTTTCGCGGGCTGGTTAAAAAGTTTCAATTCCTTTATTTTAAAATAACCGCCTGAGCCGTATTTCCAGTTTTTCTTTCTTTTTTGCCATCTTTCCGGTTTTTGAATGAACGCGTAAGACAGAAATTTTTTTGCCGCCTTTATATCCATAAAAACACCGCCGCCGTTGTTCGCGAGAAAACGGCAGAGCAGGTCTGAATTATTGGGAAATTCCGTACTTATTACGAGCGAATACCCGAAAAATTCCGTTGACGCTTCCATGCTCTTTTTCAGATTCTCAATCAGGATGTAAATATCCAGCCAAAAACCTATTGTTTCCTCATTAAAAACGGCGCAGATTATAGACCGCTGGAACGAGGTATTTCCCCCCGCGTCCGTAATCGCGCGGATCAGAGTTTCATCAATCTGCCGGACAATATCGGGCCGCGTCCGCCGTAACTGAGCCTTGTATTTCAGGTAAAATAACATGTTGATCATGTCATTTAATTATCGGCACAAACCAGCACGAACTTGCCATTACAAGGAGTTTTGCAAAAGCTCAAAATTGTGTATTATTTCCTTATGAAAATGAATGAAACGCCATCTGCAAACCGTGTCCATATAGCTTTTTTTGGACGCAGAAATACGGGAAAATCGAGCCTTGTGAACGCCGTTACAGGGCAAAATCTGGCCCTTGTCAGCCATGTGAAGGGGACCACCACCGATCCGGTTTATAAGGCTATGGAACTGCTCCCCCTGGGACCTGTTGTGATTATAGATACTCCGGGTTTTGACGATGAGGGCGAGTTGGGAGAGTTACGGGTGCGCAGGACAAAACAGGTATTGAACAAGAGCGACGCGGCTGTCCTTGTGATTGATACGAGCTTTCCGGCGCCTGATACGGACCTTTTGCCTGACGAACAGGAGCTTGTAGGGACTTTCAAAGAAAGAAAGATACCGCATATCATAGTACGAAACAAATGCGACCTGTTTGACACCCAGGTTGACACTACCTATGATGGAGAAATCCTGCCGGTAAGCGCGAAAACCGGCTTTAACATCAACCTGCTTAAGGAGAAAATCGCCGCCGTTGCCATGCCTAAAGAGCCTGACCAGCGGCTCGTCGCCGACCTCATCCAGATGCTTGATTTGGTTGTCCTTGTAATCCCCATCGACAAGGCGGCGCCCAAGGGACGGCTGATCCTCCCCCAGCAGCAGGTGATCCGCGACGTTCTGGAATCCGGCGGCGCGGCAATTGCCGTCAGGGAAAGCGAGCTTGAGAAGACGCTTGCGAACCTTGGGAAGAAACCTTCCCTTGTCGTTACGGACAGCCAGGCATTCGAGCAAGTATCCGCCATAGTGCCGCAGGACATTCCGCTCACTTCTTTTTCAATTTTATTCGCCCGTTACAAGGGCTTTTTGGAAACTTCCCTTCGCGGAGCCGCCGCTCTTGATACATTGCGGGACAGCGACAAAATCCTTATCTGCGAGGGCTGCACCCACCACAGACAATGCGACGATATCGGCACAGTGAAAATTCCGCGCTGGATTAAGAATTACAGCGCGAAAGAGCCGCAGTTCTGTTTTTGTTCAGGCGGCGATTTCCCCGAGGAGCTTTCCACTTACAAATTGATCATTCACTGCGGAGCGTGTATGCTGAACCAACGCGAGATGCAGTACCGCCGCCGTCAGGCGGAATCTCAAAATGTCCCGTTTACCAATTACGGCATAGCAATCGCCCACATTCAGGGAATACTTAAAAGAAGCGTCGCCATGCTTGATATTCAGGGGATAAACCTGTGAGTGAAAATTTTATCGATCAAAAGTATATCGAAGATCTGCTGGAAAAGGCTGAATTTGCGGACAGCTCAAGCGTAAATGAATCGCTTGACAAGGCGGAACAGGGAAGGGCGCTAAGTCACAGCGAGATTGCATCTCTTTTGAAAACTGAAAATCCAGATCATATCAGGCGGATTTTTGAAATAGCCGGAAAGATCAAGAAGCGGATTTACGGCAACAGGATTGTCATGTTCGCGCCGTTATATGTCAGCGATTTTTGCGTGAACCGCTGCGCGTATTGCAGTTTCAACCACACGCATAAATTCAGCCGGCGCAAACTGACAATGGACGAACTGCGTGAAGAGGTAAGGATACTCGAAATGATGGGACACAAGCGGCTCGCGCTTGAAGCCGGTGAGCATGACGGCGAATGTCCCATCGACTACATTCTTGAGTGCATAAAAACGATTTACGAAATGAAATTTGAAAACGGGGAAATCCGCCGCGTCAATGTAAACATCGCGGCGAGTACAACCGAAAATTACCGTAAACTTAAAAACGCCGCTATTGGCACTTACATTCTCTTTCAGGAAACATACCACGAACCCACTTACAACAGCGTCCACCTTGCCGGTCCAAAAAAAGATTTTCTCTTTCACCTTAACGCGTTTGACAGAGCCCAGGACTCAGGCATTGACGATGTCGGCGGCGGCGTTCTTTTCGGGCTTGCGGACCCTTACTTTGACGTTATGGGACTATTATTGCACAATGAACATCTTGAAAAAAAATACAACACCGGCTTTCACACAATTTCCGTCCCCCGGCTCTGTCAGGCACAGGGAATGAACATCGCCGATTTTCCCAATCTGGTAGACGACGATACGTTCGCGAAAATTGTCGCCGTTATCCGCATAGCGGTTCCCTTTACGGGAATGATCCTTTCCACAAGGGAAAGCCACGAAATGCGGAAAAAACTTCTGCGGCTTGGAATTTCGCAGGTCAGCGCGGGTTCCAGCACTACTGTCGGCGGTTATGTGAAACGCAAGTCAAACGAAGAGACAAACCCGCAGTTCCTTGTCAATGATGAAAGAAGCGCCGTTTCAATCATAACAGAGCTGATAGACGACGGCTACATTCCAAGTTTCTGCACCGCCTGTTACCGGGGAGGGAGAACCGGCGACCGTTTCATGTCGCTGGCGAAATCAGGACAGATCGGCAATGTCTGTCTTCCCAACGCCCTTATGACGCTTTGCGAATATTCCATGGATTACGGAGACGATGCGTTCAGGGAAAAAACAGCCGCCATTATCGAAAAGGAAATCCCGCAAATCGCCAATGATACAATACGGCGGAAAACCATTGAAAATGTAGAGAAGATCCGCGCGGGCAGCGGACGTGATTTTTTCGTGTGAGGGGCAATGATATTCAGCGACAGTGAAATTTTACGTATAATTGAAACAGAGGACAGAGAAGAAATTGAGTCGCTCTATGCCCAAGCCAGAAAAACACGTGAAGAACACTACGGCAAGAGCGTGTACTTTCGCGGGCTAGTCGAATTTACCAATTACTGCAAGAACGACTGTTATTACTGCGGCATACGCAGATCAAACGCAAATATTGAACGATACCGGCTTTCACCTGATGATATTCTCGAATGTTGCCGCGCCGGGGACAAGCTGGGTTTCAAAACATTCGTCCTGCAGGGCGGCGAAGACCCGTGGTTTACAACAGAGCGCGTAACGGAAATCGTATCCGCCATAAGGCAGGAATTCCCCGAACACGCGATCACCCTGTCCATAGGAGAGCGTCCATGGTCCGATTACGAATCCTTTTTCCGCGCCGGGGCAAACCGCTATCTGTTACGCCACGAAACCGCCTCACAAGAACATTACGCGAAACTCCACCCGTCTTCCATGAGCCTCGATGAGCGTAAACAGTGCCTGTGGGAATTAAAAAAAATCGGCTTTCAGACAGGAGCCGGTTTCATGGTTGGAACCCCCTATCAAACATCTGAGTGCCTTCTCCAGGACATCCGCTTCCTTGAAGAGCTGCATCCGCAAATGGTAGGCATCGGCCCCTTTATCCCGCACAAGGACACGCCCTTTTGCGATTATCCGCCCGGCAGCCTTGAGCTTTGCCTTAAAATGCTGGCTCTTATCCGCATCCTTTTGCCGAAGGCGCTGATGCCCGCAACCACCGCTATGGGAACCATTGCACCTAACGGCAGGGAACTTGCCCTTAACTCAGGGGCTAACGTTGTCATGCCCAACCTGACGCCCACGGCAATGAGAAAACTCTACGCCCTGTACGACGATAAGATATGCATCGGAGACGACGCCGTAAAATGCCGCTTTTGCATAGAGGGCAGAATAGTCAGCGCGGGCTATGTAAGCGAAATGGTCAGAGGAGACGCCTTGTAGACGCTCTTGTTTTTCTCCCGCCATTTTTTGTATAATGAAAATAAATTTCAACCTGGAGTTCGTATATGGAAAAAAGAAAAGTTTTCAAGGCTGCGTTATTCGCATTTTTGGCGGTTGTTATTGCACTTGCGGGCTGTACCCGGCAAAACAACAGCAAAGAAACGGCGCTGGAACTGCGTTACGGTTTTACAACCGAACCCGTGTCGCTTGACCCGCTCAGTCCCAGAGGTACGGCGGATTCAAGAAGTATCCTTTTCAATGTTTTTGAAGGACTGGTGAAGCCCGATACAAATGGAAGGATGCAGCCATGTATTGCCGAATCTTGGACGGTTGAACAAAACGGCCGTGTTTACAATTTCACGATTAGAAACGGCGTGCGCTTTCACGACGGTTCAATTGTAAATTCAGCCGATGTAAAGTTCAGTCTGGATACGGCTGCCGCCGTAGGTTTTGAAGGCCTGAACAGAATAGAAGAAATTGCAATCACTGGCGCCAATCAGGTAAGAGTGACTCTTACCGCTGCGGATCCGGATTTCCTTCCGTATTTGACAATTGGAATCGTCAAGGCGGAAAATCCGGATCGCGAAAAAAATGTTATCGGTACAGGACCCTTTTATATTGAAAGTTATACGACACAGCAAAATCTTGTATTGAAAAAATTTAACGACTACTGGCAGCGTTCCCTTCCTCAGCCTGTTGACATACCGCGTCTTGAAAAAGTGACAATAGTGTTCCTCGCGAATTCAGACGCGCTGATGATGGCCCTTCGCGGCGGCAGTATAGACGGCGCGGATATAACAGGCTCAATGGTAGCGCAGCTTGACCGGGGGAATTTTGACACTTTTGTCGGCTATTCGGCATCGGTGCAGCTTATGGCTCTTAACAACGCCGCCGCCCCTCTTAACGACGTGCGAGTCCGCCGCGCCCTGAATTACGGCATTGATATTCAGGAGATTATTGATATCGCGTTCTTCGGCATGGGAATTCCTTCGCCCAGCCCTATAATTCCAGGATTATCTGTTTATTACGAAGATTCATCGACCTATCTGTACAATCCAGATACCGCGCGTTCCCTTCTGGAAGAAGCAGGTTTCAATGAAGGGCGCAGGCTCGCTCTGGAAATTACAGTCCCTTCCAATTACACCATGCATGTTGATACCGCGCAGGTAATAGTAAGCCAGCTTGGAAAAATCGGCGTTGACACAACTATCAAACTTGTTGACTGGTCCACATGGTATTCCGATGTGTACCAGGGCAGAAATTACATGGCGACAATTATCTCTGTTGACAGCGCGGTTGTCTCTCCCAGGAATTTTCTTTCCAGATATAATTCCCAAGCCGGCGGTAATTTTTTTAATTACAGAAGCGCGCAGTTCGACACTGTGTATAACACCATACTTGCGGAAATGGATGAGGCAAAAAGGATACAGCTTTACAAGGAAGCACAGCGCGTTATTACTCAAGACGCGGCAAACGTGTTCATACAGGACATTCTCTATCCCAAAGCCTTCCGGGGCGGCGCTTTTGCCGGGGTTTTGAGTTATCCGTTATATGTCACCGATTTTGCCTCAATTTACGGGATACAGAAGAATTGAAATTTCTACTTCGAAGGATCGGCATTGCTTTTATTACAATGTTTCTCGTTTCGGTTTTCTGTTTCCTCACTTTCAGCGTTATCCGGGGAGATCCGGCAAGCCTTATCGCAGGAATGGACGCGACACCAGAACAGCTTGCGGCGTTACGTGAAGAGATGGGGCTTAACAAAAACGTTTTTTCGCGTTACTTCGACTGGCTGTCCCGCTTCCTTACCGGCAATCCCGGAAACTCCCTGCGTTTCCGGGGAGAGGCGATTTCCTCAATGATCGCGCAACGCCTTCCCGTAAGTTTTTCACTGGCGCTTCTTTCACTTTTTTTCGTTTTATTGATTTCCATACCTGTTTCCCTTTTAACTGTCAGGAGGGAGGGAGGCATCGCGGATCGTGTTGTAACTTTTTTCACCGCCGCCGGTATCAGCGCGCCGGGGTTCTTTTTAGGGTTATTATTTATCTTTTTCTTCGGTTTTATCATGAACATTTTTATCCCCGGCGGGTATATTGACTACAGGGAAAATTTTTTCGGATTCATCGGCTGCCTCTTTTTTCCCGCGCTTGCGATAGCAATTCCAAACGCGGCAGTTATGGTAAAATTTTTAAGAGGCTCTCTTTTTCAGGAGATGCAAAGCGATTATGTGCGTACCGTAAAAAGCAAGGGCGCAAACCCGCTTTATATCCTTCGCCGCCATGTGCTTAAAAACGCGTGTTTACCGGCAATCACAGTTCTTGGCATGATCGTCGCCGAAGTTTTTTCAGGCAGTATTGTCATTGAGCAGGTTTTTTCAATTCCCGGAATTGGCAGGCTGCTCATTGCTGCAATCAGTTCCAGAGACTACCCGCTGATTCAAGCCCTGATGGTATACATCGCGTTCACCGTAGTTGCGGCTAACACAATCGCCGACATCGCCATCATTATTATCGATCCAAGAATTAGGCCATCAGGAGAAGTCAAATGAAACTGAACTTTGATCTGAAATTTGGCGCCGCGGTCGGTCTTGTCATTGCAGCCATGTCTTTATTGAGTTTTTTCTGGGTTCCCCATGATTACAATTTGATGGATCAGAATAACCGCCTTTTGCCGCCAGGCGCGAATCATCTTTTGGGAACGGATAATTTCGGAAGGGACATTTTTTCGCGCGTAATGGCTGGGGGAAGGAATTCACTTCTTCTTGCCGTATGCACCGTAACGGGAGCCGCGGCTGTCGGAAGCATACTTGGACTTTTAGCGGGTTACATCGGAGGGATAACAGGTGAGATTATAATGCGAATTATTGACACATTGAATTCATTCCCGGGAATTGTCCTTGCGCTCCTGTTGGTTGCCGTTATGGACAACAGCCAGTTTACCCTGTTTATCGCGTTGTTGATACTTTTTATACCTAGTTATACCCGCGTTATGCGCACAGGAGCGATGCAGTACAAAAACTCAAGTTTTGTTCAGGCGGAAAAGATTCTGGGGGCTGGCTTTTTTCGCATAACGTTTATCCATATCATGCCGAATGTAGCGCCTTCTCTTCTCTCCGCTTCAGTACTGGGTCTTTCAAACGCTATTCTCGCCGAAGCGGCTATGAGCTATCTTGGAATGGGCATTCAGCCGCCAAATCCTTCATGGGGACGCATGCTAAATGAATCTCAAGCCTGGTTTTTCAACGCTCCCTGGTGCGCCATTGCGCCGGGATTGTTCATCATGCTGACAGTAATCGCCTTCCACCTGCTTGGCGAAGGCATTCGCCGCGATTTTGGAGGTTAGCGTGTCACATCTGCTTGAGGTACGCAATCTCACTGTCGGCATAAAAAGAGGCGAAGACATTTTTAAAGCTGTCGATAATATCAGCTTTACCATCGATGAAGGTGAAATTTTGGGACTTGCAGGAGAGTCTGGCTGCGGCAAGAGCATGACTGCCCTTTCCATTCCAAACCTTCTGCCGCAAGCCGCAAAAATCATGAGCGGCGAAATTCTTTACAACAATCAATCGCTTGTTTCCTTAAGCGAAAAAGAAATGTGCCTCTACAGGGGAAGTGAAATTTCGTTTATTTTTCAGGAAGTCAGGCAGTCGCTAAACCCCCTTCTGCGTGTCGGCAGCCAGATTACCGAAACTCTGGAACTTGCGGGCGTTAAAGACAGGGAGAAAAACAAAAGCATAGCCATTGAAACGCTCCTTTCTCTTGGCTTTAACGAACCTGAAAAAATATTTTACTCTTATCCGCACCAGCTTTCAGGCGGGATGTGCCAGCGCGTGATGACGGCTATCGCCGTAATCCGCCGTCCGCGCCTGTTGTTAGCTGACGAGCCTTCCAGTTCCCTTGACGAAGAAAGCCAGGCGCGCATCCTCTCAGTCCTTATGGAAATGAACCGTAATTTTAAAACGTCCTTCCTGATCATATCTCACGATCTTTCGATAATACAGAGGTTCTGCAGCCGTTTTCTTGTCATGTATGCCGGAAGAATTGCTGAAGAAGCTCCGGCTGAAAAGCTCTTCTCTCCTCTCCACCCGTACACTCAAGCCCTGTTAGGCGCAATTCCTGGAAAAGAAAAACGCGGTAAAGACCTTGAAAATATCAGCGGAAAAGTTCCGTCGATAGAAGATCGTTTCCAGGGCTGCCCCTTCGCCCCCCGCTGTAAAAAAGCCCAAAACATCTGCCGGGAAACACTCCCGCCCTCAAGAGAATTTGAGGGAAAACGAAAAGTTCACTGTTTTTTCCCGCTGACAGGAGGCGCCGATGGGTGAATCCACTTCCCTGCTTTCAATTTGTGATGTTTCAAACGCCTATGTCAGCCGCAGGCTCGCCCTTTTTGGAAAGAGGGAAATAAAGCCTGTCTTAAATCATGTTAATCTGGAATTGCGAACAGGTGAAATTTTCGGGCTGACAGGAAAATCCGGCTGCGGCAAGACAACCCTTGCCCGCTGTATTTTGGGGCTTATCGATTATGAAGGAGAAATTCTGCTTGAAGGGCAAAAACAGGAAAAAAAATCGTATAAAGTTCAGATGGTTTTTCAGGAGCCGGGCGCGTCTTTAAATCCCGCGAAAAAAATCGGCTGGTTAATGGAAGAGCCGTTGGTTATTCATAAAATGGGAGATGAGCAGGATCGTGCGCAAAAGATTGACGAAATGCTGCTGCGCGTCGGGCTTGACCCCTCCTATAAAACCCGCCGGGTAAACGAACTTTCAGGCGGGCAAAAACAGCGCGTCTGTACAGGCCGCGCCCTGATCCTGCAGCCGCGCCTCTTAATCGCGGATGAGGCAATCAGCTCTCTTGACGTATCAGCAGGCGCACAGATCTTAAACCTGTTCCGCGAACTGCGCGAAATTTACGCTCTTAATATTCTTTTCATTTCGCATAACAAGGACGCCGTAGAGTATCTCTGCGACAGAGCCGCAGTTATGCGGGATGGGAGAATTGAGGATTTTGTTTAGGAAGCAACTCAAATTTTCTGCTAACGGCCCTATCTCCTGACATACCTGTTACCGGTGCCGACAATAAGATCCGCGCCATTAAATTCGTAATTTATGGGAAAGGATATAGAAAAATCTTCGCTGCTGATCACATGCCTGAACTCTGAACGATTGTTATCTTCATACCTTATTATGGATTTATCGGCCAGGTTATAATTCAGATCACAGGTATACCATGTTCCCCAGCCAAAGGGTAAAATATGCAGTATCCTGATTTCATCTTCGGATGTATATTCCCAGTATCCCACCAGGGGATTATCACTGCTGTCAGTGTTATTAACTTTTTTCCAAATACCATGCGCCCACTCATTGCCGCTGCCGGATACCATCAAGTTTCCAGATTCAAAAGCGTAGTCAAACTGTACGTAAAAATCAATTTCCAAATTTAAATAAAATTGCGTATCAGTATAGGTAAATATTCCGGTGTCAATCGCCGTCCCTTCGTTATCCATCAGTATAAAAGCATTTCTTCTAAAAATCTGGAGTTGACCGTTTGGCAATTCCCATAAACCATCAAACGGCGCGGTTACATCAACATCCGGCGCAGGATCCGTTCCCGATGATGCCGGCGAAGACGCGCAAGCCGCAAGTAACGCCATGATCGCGGCAAATAGAAAAGCTGCATTTTTCATTTTAATCCTCAAAATACATGACCTCCACTACTATAATTGACTTGTTCAAGAACCCGGTTGGTTCCCGAACAACTCTAATATTATATGTCATAATTAATGTTAAATTCAACATAAAAAATTCCTGACTAATTCCTGAAACTGTGAACAGGCGCGGGGATTCGTCCGCCGCGGTTGACGAAAGCGTCGCTTGCGGCGGCGTTAACCGCCATGATGGGAGAGCCGCCCAATAGGCCGCCAAATTCCGCCCACTCGCCGGCTTTTTTGCCGGGGACGGGGATCACGCGCACAGCGGTGGTTTTGTTGTTGACCATGCCAATCGCCATCTCATCGGCGATAATAGCGGAAATTGTCGCCGCGGATGTATCGCCGGGAAGGGGGATCATGTCAAGCCCCACTGAGCAGACACAGGTCATCGCCTCCAGTTTATCAAGGGAGATTGAGCCGTTTTTTACCGCCGCAACCATGCCCTCGTCCTCTGAAACGGGGATAAACGCGCCTGAAAAGCCGCCTACATGAGTCGACGCCATTATGCCGCCCTTTTTTACCATGTCGGTTAACATCGCCAGGGCCGCCGTTGTACCGTGAGTTCCGGCTGATTCAAGACCCATCTCTTCAAGAATACGCGCCACAGAATCTCCTACCGCCGGAGTCGGCGCTAAAGAAAGATCCAATATGCCGAAGGGTACTCCTATTCTCCGCGCGGCTTCCATGCCTACAAGCTGGCCCATGCGGGTAATTTTAAAAGCCGTCTTTTTGATAGTGTCAGCTAACGCGTCAAAATTCATCTCCCGGCAGTTTTCAAGAGCGGCTTTTATCACGCCGGGACCTGAAACCCCAACGTTAAGCACGCTCTCCGCTTCACCGGGACCGTGAAAAGCGCCCGCCATAAAGGGATTGTCTTCCGGCGCGTTGCAAAAAACAACCAGTTTCGCGCAGCCGATGCCGTCCCTGTCCGCGGTCGCTTCGGCTGTTTTTTTGATTATCTCTCCCATGAGCCTTACCGCGTCCATGTTTATTCCGCTCCTGCTTGACGCGGCATTGACGGATGCGCACACCTGTTCTGTCCGCGAAAGGGCGGACGGCAGTGAATTGATGAGCCTTTCATCTCCTACAGTAAAACCTTTTTGAACGAGCGCGGAAAATCCGCCGATAAAATCTATTCCCAGTTCCCTTGCCGCCTCGTCAAGTGTTTTCGCGAAAGGAGTAAAATCTTTTTCCTCGCATGAAGAAGCTACAATCGCTATGGGCGTTACGGATATTCGTTTGTTAATAATGGGGATTCCGTATTCAGTTTCAATATCGCATCCGGTCTTAACAAGGGGACCCGCGATACGCAGCAGCTTTTCACGCATTTTTTTCCGCGTCGCTTCTCCTGTCGAGCAAATACAGTCCAGCAGGGAAATACCCAGCGTAATTGCCCTGATGTCCAGCTTGTAGCGCAGAAACATATCCACGGTTTCTTTTATTTCTAACGGCGTAAATATCATAATCTCACTAAAAAAACTTCACGTCTAAAAAATACTTTGTATTTTTTAGACACGATGCATGGCTGAAAAAACTTTTTCATGCATCAGGCTGATACTCACATTCAGGGTTTCTCCAAGGGCTGTAAGTTCCCGCTTAACCTCTTCAAGGGCTTTTGAACATGAACTTAAATTTACCATCATCATCATTACAAAGTTTCCGCTTAAAACAGTCTGCGAAATATCCTCAATATTGATATCACGTTCCGCCAAAAACGCGGAAACTTTCGCTATTATTCCGACTTTATCGCTCCCCACCACTGTGATGATCGCGTTCATAGAGTATTTAAAATCCTTTCCGCTTCGGCCTTGCCTGAATACTGCGGATTACGGCTTATAAGATCGCTCAAATAACGTTTAGCGTCGCTGTTTCTTCCGAGCGTTACACATGTCATTCCCAGTTCAAACATGGCATCCCAGTTATTGGGAGCCAAACGCAGCAGCGCCTGGTAGGAGTTGTGGGCCCTTTCAAGATCGCTGGCTCCGGCGTAGGCGCGGGCAAGATTGAACATTACCGTCGTGTCATTTGGTTTTGCGGATAACGCCCGTTCATAGTGGACAATGCTGTACGACCAATTTTCCAGTTTTGCGTAAATGGCTCCCAGATTATTGTTCACCTCAAAGTTGGATGCCTCCACCGCGTAGGCTTCATTCAGATAACGCAGCGCTTCGTCAAAATTACCGGCTGTAAGGTACAGACTGCCAAGGTTGATCCTTGGGCGCAGGTATCTTGCGTCAAGGGAAGCCGCGTTCTTATACGCCGTAATCGCCAGGTCATTGGCGTTCGCGCTTTCACAGGCAAGTCCAAGGGTATACATATAAACCGCGTTTGTAGGATTGCTGTCCACGGCGGTTTTCGCGTAATTGATGGCGTCGGTATTTTTCTTCAATTCAATTTTTACAACAGCCATGTTGTAATTGGTCTGCGCGTCGGAAGGATTGATCTGAAGCGCCCTGGCAAAAAAAGTTTCCGCCTGCGTAAAGTTTCCCGCCTGACTGTAGACAGCCGCTATTTCACATAACGCGCTGTAATCATTGGGACTGTACTGAAGGACCTTGGAAAAAGCGTCAATCGCGCCTGTGGTATCTCCCCTTGCCTGTAATATCCTGCCTATCTCGCGATGGGCTGCAACATAATCGGCTCTAACGGCAACCGCCTGCCTGTACGCGGCAAGGGCTTCGTCCTGCCGGTTCAACATACGAAAAGTCCCGCCGAGGTTGTACCACCCCGACTCAAAATTGGGATTTAGCCTGACCGCGTTTTGAAAGGAGTCTCTTGCTTCCTGATAACGGCGGGAGATAAACAGTGACCTGCCCAGATCATGCGCGTATAGAAAATTGTCGGTATCAAGACGGGCGGCTTCCCTGAATTCGGTAATGGCCCTGTCGTTCTGCTCCGCGTCACGCGCAATTCTTCCCAGTACATAATGAGGAAGCGCCTGGGTGGGATCCCTGGACACCGCTTCATTCGCAAGGTCGCGCGCCAAATTTAGGGCTTCCCTTCCTTCAGATGTATTGGAATTGCGGGAACTAAAATCGTAATAACCATCCGCCATGTCCGAAAGTTTTTGCGACTCAAAACGGTTTTCGCCTTCCGGCATCGCGCCTCTGGCATCGGCAAATATCCTCTGCGCTCCAGACAAATCATTTGAGGCAAGTCTGGCTCTGCCGTCGGACACAAGATCGTTTACCCTGCGCATCCTTTCCTGCAATTCGCGGGAAACTCTGGCAAGCTCCTCTTCCTGCACCCTCCTGCGCTCTTCCGCCGCTTCCGCGGCGGCCCTGCGTTGAGCGGAGGCTTCAGCTTCGGCAGCCGAAAACACATCCGCGGCGGCCCTGCGTTCATTCAACGCCGCTGTTTCCCGCCGCTGTTCTTCCAGAAACCTGCGCTGCGCCTCAAGCAGAGCGTCGGCTTCACCGCCGCGATTCTGCCTTAAAATATACCGCTGAAGATCCTTCGCGTCCTCATCATCGGGGTCATCAATTAACAATCCGTCAATAAGATTGAGCGCGCGTTCGTATTCGCCGGCTTCGCTGTAACTGGCGGCAAGCCTTAAAATGTTTTGTCTTCTCGTACTGGTACTGGTGTTGTATTCGAGCCATGTATCAGCTGATGCCATGGCTGCCTCATCAGAATCCCCTTTACCGCGCAAGAAAAAAATTACTCCCCCCGCAATAAGCAACAGCAGCAATACTCCGCCTGAAATCAATATTATCTTTTTTTTCCTGCTCATCGTACCCATCCTCCGTTAGTCAAGTTCAAATTCGCCTTCATAGCCTTCTACGCCTTCCGCCCCCGAGGATATTCCCTGACTGTTGTCGGCTGCCGACTGAAGTGAAGCGGAAACCGCGTCCAAAATCCTCTGCCTTTCCTCGGCAAGCCTGCGCTCCTCTTCTTCCGCTATTATCCTCCGCCTCTCTTCAGCCGCGAACTCCGCCCTGAGCAGTGTTATAAGCTGTTCAATGTTGGACCTCTGGGACGAACGAGGCTCAAGCGTCAGATACTGTTCATAATCGGTAACGGCGTTCCGTAAATTACCGGCTTTTATCCGCGCATTCGCCCTACCAAGGTAAGCCCTGGAATAGACTGAGTCAAAACCGATAGCCTGGGTGTAATACTGCTCCGCCAGTTCCGTATTTCCCCTATGAAAATACACATTTCCCAGATTATTTGCAATATTCGCGGAAAGATTCCCCGCCGTCGGCAAAATACGCCTGTACGCGGCAATGGCTTCATCCAGCCTGTCAAGCTGTTCATAGACAATACCAAGATAGAGCCACGCCGCCGCGTGGGCGGGGTCGTCGCCAACCGCGTTTTCAAGGAAAATCGCCGCTTGTTCAGGCCTATTCTGCATCAGCAGCTCTTCTCCCCTGGAAAAATTGGACTGCCCGTAACAAAAAGCCGCCGCAAGCAGCCAAATACAGCTCAAACTGATTTTTCTCAACTTTCTACCTTCCTAATTTTCCGTCAATAGGTTAAAATATAACTAAAGGATAAACATGCCCCGTTTTTACCTTAATAATAATATCGACAAATTAAACTTTGTACATCAGGGGCAAATTTTGAATCGAAGACAGGGGGAAACCCCTTGAAAATACTCTGTATTTCCGATCAAATTGATCCCCTGGTTTACTCCCCCTATATAAAAGAGCGGTTCGCCGATATTGATTTAATCCTTTCCGCCGGGGACCTTCCCATGGATTACCTTGATTATATCATTTCCAGCCTGAATAAACCTCTTTTTTTTGTTTTCGGGAATCACCATATAGAAAAATTGAAACATTTCAGGAGGGTTTGGAATACCACCTTCGAGGAAAACGAGGGGGGATTTTTTTGCTGCGGCGCGGTTCATATGGGAACAAAAGTAAAAATTGAAAAAAACTACATAATTGCGGGTCTTGGCGGCTCGATGCGTTATAATAGAGGATATAATCAATTTACGGATTTCCAGATGTTCTTCGAAGCGGCAAAGCTCATTCCCCGGCTTCTGTGGAACCGCGTTTTTCACGGAAGGTTTGTGGACATACTCCTTACCCACGCCCCGCCAAAGGGCATACATGATAAAAGCGACAAGTGTCATTGGGGCTTTAAAACCTACCTATGGTTCATGAAGGTTTTTAAACCAAAATACCTTGTCCACGGCCACATTCATCTATATGATTTATCAGACGTACGATGCACCAAATGGGAAAATACAACGGTAGTAAACGCGTACAGTCATTATGTAATAAATTTGGGAGAATAAAAAATTAATGGATATCGACAGCGCGAGACAGCAGGCCGTATCGGATTTTAGCAGAGCCAGGGGCAGGGCGATTCTTTCGCAGATTCAGAATTTCTTAAACACCGACCGCGACAAGCTTCTTTCATTTCATGATGTCAAGGATATTCTGAAACCCAGAAACGAAGTTTACAGGGGAAACCAGATAGTACCGATTAATTTGATAGCCGGCAGCGAAGGCCGTTACCATGATTTTAACAAATACTTTCTGCCAAAGGCGGAGCATTTACGCCAGCGTTGGCAAAGAGTTGACGAAGCCCATATCAATGACATAATCCTTCCGTCCATTTCACTTTATGAAATAGGGGGCGTTTATTTTGTCCGCGACGGAAACCACCGCGTATCTGTCGCGAAGTCGCAGGGCGTTGAGTTTATCGACGCCGAAGTTATAAGCCTCGCGACCGAGATCAGCCTGAAACCTTCCATGACTACCGATGAACTGCGCGAAGCACTGGTTTCGTACGAAAAAAATATCTTTTATGAGAAAACGGAATTCGGAGAGCTTACAAATTACTGGGATCTTGATTTCAGTTCCCCGGGACGCTACGACGTAATCTACAATCACATACTTGTTCACAAATACTATCTGAATGAGGACAGGGAAGATGAAATTCCTTTCAGCGAAGCTCTTGTCTCATGGTACAACAATGTGTATAATCCGGTAATAACTATTATCAGGGAACAGTGGCTGCTTGTAAATTTTCCCGGAAGAACGCAGGCCGATCTTTATGTCTGGATTATCAAACATTGGGATTTTCTGAAAAAAAAATACGGCGCTTATTCCCTGTCGAAGGCGGCGGGAGATTTTTCAAAAAAGTACGGTCAGAGCCAGGGCAAATTCTGGAGGTTTCTCGCCATGTTAGCTGAAAGAATATTCAGACTAAAATATTAAGGAAAAATAATGGCGGTTTTATCAATTCAGTCTCACGTGGTATTCGGCTATGCCGGAAACACGGCGGCGGTCTTTCCGCTTCAGAGGCTTGGCAGGGAAGTTTGGGCAATCAACACTGTCGAATTTTCAAATCACACAGGCTACGGCTCGTGGAAGGGCAAGGTCCTCGGAGCGGAACTCGCGGCAGACCTTGTCGCCGGTCTTGAGGAAAGGGGCGTACTGCACCGCGCAGAAGCGGTTCTTTCAGGCTATTTGGGAGACGCCGCCGTCGGCAGGGCGATAATTGACGCTGTAAAAAAAGTGCGAAAGGAATCGAAAAACGCCCTTTACTGCTGCGACCCTGTTATGGGAGACGTCGGGCGCGGTTTTTATGTAAAACCCGATATACCCGATATGTTCAAAAAAGAACTGGTTCCGTTAGCTGACATTGTATGCCCGAACCAGTTTGAACTTGAAGCCCTGACAGGCATCGACACGTCGGCAATTGAAAACGCGAAAGACGCGGTAAACATCCTGCACGATATGGGGCCGTCCATCGTGCTTGTTACAAGTTTTAAAGAAAAAGAGGGGGAACTCAGCATGCTTGCCTCCGACACTAAGAGCATTTATAAGATCACCACTCCAGAACTACCGCTTGGAAACGGAGTCGCCGGAACAGGGGACATGACAGCCGCCGTATTTTTATCACGCTACCTTGAAACGGGGAACCTTGAAAAAACTCTGGAACTTTGCACCGCCTCAGTTTTTGGGATTTTACAGGCGAGTTTCAGGGCATCTCCTTCCGTGGAAAACGGAATGCCGCTGGAATTGAAAATAATTGACGCGCAAGAGCAGCTTACATCTCCCGGAAATCTTTTTAAAGCGGTGAAACTAAACGGGTGAAATCAATCAAGGACGGCGGCTGGGCAAGAGTAAGCCCCTACGATCGCTTTTTTGCGTTTATCGCCCCAAAGTCCGATCGTTACGCGATACTTTTGGAACGCATGGAAACGCTGAAACTGAATTCGGCGGTTATTGACGTTGCGGGAAACAGGCACATCTTTATCTTTCCGCCGGGGCAAAAATCCCTGCGTTCCGCGGGAGGTGTTTTCCCGTTCAGCGGCACAGATCCGTTTCTCCTTTGCGCGCATTATGACCGAGTTGACGGCAGCCCCGGCGCGAATGACAACAGCATCGCGGTCTTTCACCTTCTGAACGCTGCCGCTATCCTCGCCCAACAGGGTATCGACCGCTGGATAATTGTCTTTACCGACAAGGAAGAATTAAAAGCAGGCGAAGGGTTTGAAATGCAGGGGGCTTTTACCCTGGC
>JGI24698J34947_10000237_pt1 | contig 22860 bp, 19 predicted proteins | sample TergutMp193P3_FD_34947 | JGI IMG/M metagenome (IMG submission 34947) | reverse complement strand
GCGGATATTATTTTAAGGATGCGGCCTTCCCGGCCGAGTGTTTCAAGAACTGCCGGCCACAAGTTACAAGAACACGTGGGCTGAATTAACAAGAATAATCACCTGAATGGTCCGTTCGATAAGGGCCTTGCTCAACTGGTTGATGAGCCTTTCTGGACCATAAAATCATCCGGTCCATGGTAATCTTTCAGCAGCTCATCTAATGATTCCTTTCTGATCGCCATACTCCCCTCCATAGGTAGTATAACGTTTTGCACAAATTTATTTGGGGGCTCTAAGGTAATGCAGGAACATGTGGAGAACTTCACTCCTCTATATGTTCTTTCATAGATGATATATTGAAAATAGATAGTCAAAGGAATATAAATACTCCCGTAGATGTTATTATTTTTTATCAATAATTATTTCAAACCGTCCATCTTTATATGGCGGCCTACATATCTCCACAAAATGCAAGCCCTCGTTGTCTGCTATCCATTGCATTCTATCGCCAATGGATACTACTACATAATCACCGCTTCGGTTTTCTTGAAAATCATATCGACAAACTGCCCCGTTCACATCTTCGACAATAAGTCTGCCACTGCCATACATAAAGACTTCTACGGTTCTTTCCCCATATTTGACAAGTTGCCATGGCGTTTTAGCATTTGAACACATATGAATCATAGCGAGATCCTGCTCAGAATCGCTAACAATTTCGTAGTTGTCACAATAGACGCCCGCGACTACCTCATAAGACCCGTTATTTACAAGCTTCCAGATTTGACCATCAAAATGAAATTCGGACAGCATATATTCCCTTTCCTTACTCATAGCCAGACATAAACCTTAATACTATCTAACTCTTTCACATATCTTTTATGGCACTTGCTATGATGCGCACTAAGTTTTTTTCAAGATGTTCTCGTTTTGGCAAACTACGTAATTGATTCAGTCTCCGATAATATATTTCAGATTCCGCAAAAGGGACACGATGTAGGGCATTACAAGCCAACCAAGAACAATATGATGCCTCAATGAGCGGAAGGATTATCATTACAGTCTCACAAGTAATTGGCTCTAGGATTTTGTTAAAACCGTGGATAATAGCACTAACATTCTGTTTTAATAGAACATCACTCTTTCTATCAAAACCGAATTCACCAATTGCTGCCGCTATATCCAATATCCCTGGGCCTACGGCTAAATCATCAAAATCAAGAATACCGCTTAAATGACCACCAAGCACCATAATGTTGGGTGGCCAAACATCACTGTGTACCACCTCATTAAAATAAGTAGTTGTCTGAACTGATTCTTTTGCGATTTCATATGCATCAATGACTATTGACGGAGTTATGTTCCAAGATTGATGAACAGAAAAATCTTCCAGTTCGTTAAGAAGTCGTTCAGAACGAGACCAGAAATCCTCATCCGATGGTACAAATCCATTATATTTAGCAAGATTATATCGCATCTCACCAACGGCTTTCCCGATCTCAAAACATAATTGTGTTGTGACAGTTACTTTATCACCAGTAACTCCCGGAATTACCCTTGTGGCAATAACAGGAAACTTTTCCCAGTTGCCAATAAAGCCCGAACCATCCAACAGAGGGACAAGGCGAGGAGACCATGTAAAACTAGCTTGTTCAAGATATGACAGTACAGCCACTTCAAACTCTAGGTGATCTTTTCGCGTATACCCCAAGTTGCCTATCCGCAAGGCAATCGGAGCTCCTGAGTTAAACTCTACGATGAATGTAACATTGGGTACTCCACCAGCATAAACTACTTTTTTTACATGCTCACACCTATATTGCTGAACGATTGTATCTACTTCATGAATCATTACAACCGGCTTTTCAAATCCCATAATACACATAGCATTTCCTTTCGTCTATTTAAATAGAACATCAAGCAAGTTGGTACAACTCAAGCGTTCAACCGCGCAGAAAAAAGATACCGCGACCCCGCAACGCTGTAAAACTTCAATATGAGATCTACTTAATGAGAACCCATCCAAATCGGAACCACTTACACCCACAAGAAGTGGTATTCCATGACTCTTACACAATTCGGATATCGAAAAGAGGCTCTCCCAGTTGAATTGACTATGTTCTTTACATCCGCTTAGAATGAAAATCACACCTTGCATTTCATTGATGAACCGACTAAGATTTGTGTCATCGGCAACCAGCGGAGCATAAAAGTAATACATATAATCGTTATGAAAGCGCCGTCCATAATCCATTTGAATTTGCACACCCGTTGAAAAGTCTTTTTTACTAACTTCTTGAAGCGGGAAATCTCCTATGCTTCGAACAAATTCGGTTCGACCTGAGTCGGTCGTTCCCAGAACAAGTATTTTTCTTACTGTATGGCTAATTGGATTTCGTGTCATCTGTAAGTTTTGGCTATTCTCACAAATCTTTTTCTTAATAACACGAAAACCAATATCATTTACACCTAAGTCCGCGTCTAAGCAATCATGAATCCCTAAACGCGCAAAGCGAATGGAGTTATACCACGAGCCTCCCTTTATGACTCGGTGGTCAACTTTCTCGGAGGCGGTGACTTCTGGCCATTCATATCGAACATCCCATCTATTTTTGCACCACTCCCATACATTTCCACACATATCCGCGATTCCTAACGTGCTTAATCCTTTTGAATATATTCCAACAGATGTAGGTTTTCCTAAAGAAAATGGACCGCATACCGCACCCTCGGCGCTCTCATCAATATTCGCATGTCCTTGAAGATAATCATTTCCCCAAGGATATATCCGCCCATCGGGAAAACGCGCGGCACGTTCCCATTCAGCCTCTAAAGGCAAATCAACCAGCCAGCCTTCTGGAGCCAATTTCCGGCTTGCCCATCGACAAAATGCCATAGCTTCAAACCATGAAACACCTACCACCGGTGCGTTATTAAGGCTGTACTTCGGATTAAGCCACAGTTCCGGATATTGTCTTATCCCTTTCCAACGCCAACCCAAATCACTCCAGTTCTCTCTATCTTCATATCCATCCCTTAGGAAAGCTTCAAATTGAAGATGTGTGGTTGGAAACTTTGATATATAAAAATCGTTATCAAGCTCCACGTTTATCGTATTCCCGGCTACACCCATTACCGCGCCGTCTCTGTCATCGATTCCCACATTGACTTGACCATGTTCAACAAAGATCCAGTCAAACTCAGGAAATCCATTTTTGATACCTACGCCACTCCTGCTATCAACCTTATTATCGACTACCAAAGATTCTCCCCAAGCGGCACGGGCACGAGGCGATGCGGGGGTCTCAAATTCAGACGGATCTAAAAGCTCCCTAAGTACTTCTTCTCTACAATACACTCCTTCACGAATGCATGTATAGGCCAAATCTGGTTTATGCCCGTATAGTGACTGGATTAACGCGGTTGCATCATTTAGTAATTCCGCTGTAATTCTTATGGTTTCATCCCAAGTACTCGGCTCCCACCATTTTTCCTTTTCAAAAATTACAGGTAGTTTATTGCTGTAGTCCCTGGTAACGTACAAGTGGACAGCCGCAAAGAATTCTTGCATAACCTGGTATCTAAACTTTACTAGTTGTTCATTTGGCCCATATCCTAGTATGTTTCCCGCGATCAGTTTCTCAATAAAACCTTTTACAGACTCATTTTTAAACTGAGTCATTAATTCATCGCGAAGCCAAAGTAATGGAACCGCGGTACCGCCACCGCGTTCAAACATTCGAAACGCGCAATAAGCGATCCAATTTCCAGGGTCATTTGTTAAAGATGACGATTCTATATTTAAATCGGTCCAGATATGATCCATGCCTTTGTGTAATAGGTTATAACTAATTCCTGCTTTGTCAAGCATTGCGTTTGCAAAACCAGTAAGAACTTCCCGTCTCGATTGGGGTGCCGCATGATTTTTCTCGTACAAGGTCATAGCCGCATATAGAAGAAACGGATTAGACAGAAGTGGTAACATACCCGGCATCTTCCCTTGGTTTTTGAGACTTTTTTGAAGACCACTTATAATTGTTTTCTCACTCTCAGATGGTCGTACTAAACCAATATCGCCAAACCAGAATGACCTGAATGGATCTGACCCTGTATATCTCTTGGTGAAGTAGAGCCATGCTCTCTCAGCTTCGGATCCAGCTAGTGCCCAAAAAAGTTTATCGCGATGCTTATCATTGAGATATTTACCCATCATTTCCCATATCTGCATCAAATCAAGTGGTTCAATATCTATTCGTCTCAAAGACAATTGTCTTTCTATGTAATCAGCCCGTCTACAGGTTATTATCAAACACTGGTCAGGTTTATTATTTATCCACGAAGTCAAATTCTGCGCATCTTGTGGGGAGACTTCATTGAATCCATCCAGCAATAATACTAACCGATCTGTATTTATAAAGTTACGGACACGTTCATCAATGTGCTCAATTAGGTAGGCTTCCACTGGCTCGCCGTTCATGCCTCCTAAATCAATCAAAATGGGAATTAAATTAATCGTTTTATCTAAGCACATGGTTGCGAACTTATGAGCCGCAAATCCCAGCGTAGTTGATTTCCCGCTTCCCGGATCGCCAGTTAACGCGACTCGCTTGTATTTTGAAAAATACTCAAAAATCTCATCAAACCCTTCAACTTGTATTGGATTTTGCAGACGTTCGAAAGAGTGACTTAACATATGATTCACTTTAAATGTCATGTCTACAAAATCTTGCGCTTCCGGTTTGAAAATATTCTCAAATACACCCCCAAGTTCCACTGCGCTTAGTTCAGAATAAATTTTAGCGATTTTGTTATATTTCTCTTTTATATAGTTAAGATATTCTGTCTCAGCATCGCTTGATGGCGCATTGCTCTGGTGACTCTCTGAGTCTTGCTTTACAGAATCTGCTTTTACATTTTCTTCGTCCTCAGCATGAAATGAAAAAGTCAGTGTCTTAATGTCAAGATATTTTGATAACTCGCCTATAAATTTGTGATATCTACTGTTTTTTTCCGTTTCTGGGGTAGCAAAACGCTCATCGTCTTTAAACCAAATACAAATATCTGAATTTTTGGCACATATGTCGATATCATTACACGTTAAGCTAATATCATCCTCACTGGGCATACTGTACTTTGGTCTATCCCAACATTGCAATTCATCTGTCAGTCTAAGTAAAAAAGCGAATGGTATCCGGTTATCTCCTTCTAATTTTATTAGAAATTTTCCAAAATCTATTCCACAAGCTAAAATTTCTTCTTCTTTCCAGTAGTTCAGAATGTTATGTAATGCAATTGCGCCGGCCGCTTCAGTTACTAACAATTTCGTGTTAGTTAATTTTCCACGAACATCTCGCAACTTGGTTATAAACGCGTTATCTTCGTTAAATGCCCGATAGTCAGAAGAAGCTATTGTAGATAAATAATCATCGTAAGCAAGCCATGTTTTCAACATAATAAGCGCGCTAACAATTCCATGATCACTATATGATGATCTTTGAGGATTTGGGCTGTGTGATTTCGCGTATCGATAATATTGCTCAATTCCATTTTTTATAGAACCCGCATACGATAATCCGGATTTTTTGGAGTAATCAAATAATATTTGAAACTGCTCATCATCTTCCAGATCAGAAATGGACATAATTTTGGGTGTGAATATCTTATTCTTATTTATAAGAAATGATTCTTTTTTCGGGGATATATCCGCTGAAAAAAACTTCGTACTTGAAAGCGGCAATGCCATTCTTTCATTAATGCTATCTAGCAATCCCTTCCTCAAATCGTTATCATGTTCAATTTTTTCATTTTCAAAAAAATATCCAATGTCATGAAAGAGCGAAGTCATGGTCCAAGTTAATATAAAGGAATTTTTGATATCAGAAACTCCCCGATATATTAGCCACGAATCAACATTTTCTTTTATAGACTTATTGTTTTCATATAAATATAAACCTAAAAAGAATGTCTTTATTGCATGTGATACATGATCGCGATAATTTGTATAAAATATCCCATCGTACTCAAAATGAGACAATCTTTTAACATCAGGGCATGGACCTAATTCTGGATGTATCCCCCAAAGTAGATCATACAACTTAAGAGAAGTAACCGTACGCTTTTCAGGATTATCACAAAACACATCGTCAATTAACTTAGTCAACTGATTATCTTTGATTACCTCTGCAAGTAAAACAGAATCTTTTACCCATTTTAAAATACGATTGTTTATATTACGCATAAGTTAATACATCCCACTTTTCATGTTCTTAATTGTAAACAGACCAATTGAATTATGATGTGTAAACCAGACTTCGAATCGCGTCCATTCAACTACAATCTCTTTCTTCATCCTTTTAAATGGATTGTACCTCAAGCATGCTGATTTACTTGTCCATCTCAGATGTATATTTTTTCTGCAACGAATCATCGTTTGAACCATAATTCTCTTAGGATGAATAGGGATACCAGAACGAACGATTCTCATGATGTTGGCTAGAAGTAAATAACCTCTTGCGCAGACACTGATTAATTTTAGAATCCATTGTACTAAATCCTGAATTTTTCCAACCAGTCCAGTGATCCCAACCAACAGGAGAGACAAACGGGTCGTTTATAAAAATCATACCAGCCTGTAATTTGCGACCGAGTTTTGTTGCATTATCATTATCTGAGGAGAAGATTGCGTTAGAAAGCCCATATTTGCTGTTATTAACACGCGTGATAAGCGATTGTTCATCTTCGAATGACATGATGGGAAGTACATTACCAAACGTCTCATCTGTGATTAATGATATACTTTCATCAGCGATTCGGACAACAGAAGGATTCAACCAGAATCCGGGATTGATAGTTTCTCCTCCAAAGAGAATCCTAGCCCCCTTAGCTTGAGCATCGGTTAATCTTTTTATAACGACACCACGTGCTTCATCCGAAATATAAGGGCCATAATCGATACCCTTACGAAGAGTACCTACTATTTCAATGAGTCGATCTTGCAAGGCGGTTACTATTGACGAATGTGCGTAAACTCTCTTAATCCCAGCACAATCTTGGCCAGAGTTGTATGTCCCACCCCATGCGATAGCATGAGCTGTGAGACCAAGGTCAGCATCTGGCATAACTATTGCCGCAGAATTTCCTCCTAGTTCAACTTGAACTGGAGTTATCCCGGCGTTAGCTATAACATCCTTTCCGCCTTCTACAGAACCAACGAAGAAAATTTTGTCGCAACAAGATTTAACCAGTTCACGACCTATAGATTCATCGCCCACAACAACCTGCAGCAATTCAGATGGAAGCCCTGCTTCTATCCAGAGGTCTTTAATCATCATACCAACCAAAGTAGAATGCTCAGAAGGTTTTAGAACGATAGCATTCCCAGCGGTTGCTCCCGCAATGACAAACATCATCGGACTATAGAATGAAAAATTCCAAGGCATAATGAGAGCAAGGACTCCAAACGGTTCGCTCTCAAGCCAAGCTTGCGTCTCAGGAAAAGCCACACTATTAATCTCAACAGAAGGCATTGTTAAATTACCATACTGTCTGGAGTAGTAGTCGAAGGCATCTAGAACATCGTATACTTCTGCCTCAATATCTGCTATTAACTTTCCTGTTTCTTTGTGGATTAACTCCATTATATTAGGCATCTTAGTTTCAACAATCCGCTTCAAATTTTGAAGAGAATTTATTCGTTTAGGTGATGGAGTCAATGCCCAGTCCAACTGAGCTGAATGTGCTTGTTCCACTTTCTCAGTTAAAACCTCAAGGGTATCTGCGGTGTGAGTGTGTAGGGGTTCACCTGTAGTTGGATTCATAGAATAAAACTTCATTTTCCCGCTCCTTATATCTTAGTTTCTGCGAATCTCTAAAACTTTCCAAACATAATTAATAATCCAACATTATCAGGCTTTTGTCCAGTAAAAAATGGAAAAAATGAACTTTTTCTTCCTCTTTTTTCTAAAATCCGATAAGTTTTAGGAGTCCCCTTCTGATAATGCAGACAGAAGAACGGAGACGGCTTTGTCAAATTCTTCTGGGGGTGTAGCGGCAGTTATTCGTATTCGCATTACGTCAGTCTCATCCAACTCAGGCCATAGTTCAAAACACGAAACAGGATATGTTCCCAACTGGTAAGCACTGTGTAGCCAAAACGCAGCAGAACTCTCCAGCATTGATCGCGGTAAAAGAACCGATGCCAAGAAATTAGCTCCGTTAGTTGGATTCGAACAGTTGATAAGTTTGGAGCCTAACACATCTCTCAATGTGCAAACATTTCGATTGACGATTGCATGATTATTGGCAATATGGGTTATATATTCTTCGTCCTTATCTAGAAAAGCCATAGTATCGCATTCGACGGCAGCACATCCAATTGAAGTAATGGTACGACCGGTCACAGCATTGGCACACCAATGGACATCTTCCGGAGACATTATGTTGTATCCAATTCGTAGTCCAGGTATGCCACGGCGCTTGGAATAACTCTCGATTTCGGTAATGCGGATACCATTTTCTTTGGCGATAGTTCGATATTTAGGTGACGGATGATAGTACGGTGATGAGACATCACCACAAACTCGGTCTACAACAATATCGGCTTCGATACTTGCACAAGCAGCGCATAAGGAAGCAAAGTCATCATTAGAGACGAATGTTCCAAAAGGGTTTGAAGGTTGAGTTAAGACAACAGTGTTAGGCCGCCATTCTAGCATTGCTGTTTCAGGTAGTTTAAATTCAATGGAGGAGCATTGAGTCATAGCAACCGTGAATCCAGCGGCTTCTGCTATCCGAGCAATCGTTGGGTATTGTGGCCCTATTAACAAAGCCGTCGGTTCAGTGATAATTTCACTTGCCCGACATTGAAAATACAATGCAAGACCATCGGTGCCACCAAGAGTGATAAGAATATTGTCTAAACTGATTTTTTCCTCGCTGATTGTACTTTCATACTCAGCTATCAACTCCCTGAGAGAAGATGGACCAAATGGTGAATCATATTGAGCCATTGTTAAACCCCATATTGATGCTTTTGCTATCGCTTCTTGAAGGCGATGTGGAGGTTCAAGCAGATTTGAACCATGCGACAAGTCAAGCCGTGATGGCTTAATGAATATCGAAGAGTCAACAAAATCGTGCGTTCTCGAAGAAAAAGGTGTAGCAACATATATTGTTGACTTTGAATCAATTCCATAGAGATTCCTTTTCATTATTAGCCTCTCACTCCTCAATACTGGGATTTCGCCTGCTGGGGCTTTCGTTTTAATGTGCAATCAGTATCGCACTTTTTTAACTTAAATACTTTCTCCAAAAAGCTGTTATACCTCCTTCTTATGCTTATGGATGCATAAATAGATATGGGACATCTGAAAAGCCGATATTCTCAGCAAGTCGATTAATCGCTTTACAGACATGTACCTTCTGTCCTGTCAGTTCGCCTGTTTCATTTTGAACCTCACCCAAGCAGTAACCACCACAATGCTCACGTACTTTACAACTATTGCAATGTTTCATATGATCAATGGTTCTTTCTTGTAAGGCATGCACTTTATTATCATCAATAGAAAACATGTGTTCATTATCGTTCCACTTTCCATAGACGAAACAATCCATATGACCTGCGTCTTTTCCAAATGTTACAAGATCACATGCGGATATATACCCATCCGGTGTAAAATGTGGTACAGGTATACAGGCACGACAATGACTTTTACAAGTTCCATCAAAATTACAAGTAAGGAAGCTCCCATAAAACATTCCGATACTATCTGCATACCGTTTTGCTTCGATGTATTCATCGACATATTTATCCATATCAAAATGAAAAGAAGCCATTTTACTCTTGTCGTAACAGGATGGAATCACCCCCACACTTGGAATCATAGGGTCAGACCAAATGTATTCTATGCCAAGAGATTTGAAATAATCAACCATTTGTTTTTGCCGATCGACATTTTCATCAGTTATAGTTACTCGCACTCCTACCATTAAATTCTGGTTAGTACGATTTTCCATTATCCATTTGACGTTTTTTTCAATAAACGGAGAAGTCGGGCTTCCATTTGGGAAATGTCTCTGTGCATCATGTACAAAAGGCTCTCCATCAAAGGAAATCCACATAATATTTATGTTATTTAACAACCACTCTCGATCTTTTGGAAGAAATACCCCATTTGTTTGAAGCTCAACCGATACCTCTGAACCAGCTTGTTGCCTTGCGTATGAAACAATTTCTTTCATCAATTCGATTTCTTGAGTCGGCTCACCGGGTCCATAAAAACGAATATGACGGCTTTGGTATCTTTTGAAAAACCAATCTAAGCCTGCTTTTGCAATTTCAATTGGAAGCGACTGTTCGACTATTTTGGAGCGTTCTTCTCGGTTATAACAATACTCACAACACAGATTACATCTGGTGGTTAGAAAAAATGAAACCATTTCTTTTTTGGCATGAGGCAATCGGGTCTTCCTCCTGTTAGTTATCCTTAATTTCCATAATGTCAGTAATATCGTAACTGAGAATCGTACAGATTTTCAACTTTTACACACCTATGTGTATTACATCCGCGAACGCTCCCTGTGACAAGCCGTAACCTTATCGTTCTTATAAGTTTGAATGTTTTCATATGATCACACTCCTAACGTTTATTATTATAACATTTATTATAGCGATTTTCAAGCCCCCGCAATCGCTCACGTAAAATCTAACCATGAGGGGCAGGAAAATTCACGTAAAAATCTAACTATGGAAAAATCAGCATACTTCCGGAAACGACGTTATCTGGAGGGAAGGGATGGGATTTATCATGGCGGAGAAAAACAAAATCAGGGCGGAATATGCAAGGTGGTACAGAAAGGCAAAGAAATCTGAAAAGATAAAATCCTTGACGAGTACCTCAAACTGCTGGGCGGGGGCAACCGCAAGTACGCCATCTTTGCCCTAAACCGGGAGGGAAAGAAACAACTCCGGGTCATCGATGGGAAAAATGTCAATGTCATTGTCTCAAGCCAGGCTCGAAGGAAAAAGGTCTACCAGAAGTACTACTACAACGAGGTAGCCCAGGCCCTCTCCAAACTCTGGAAGTTTTTCCTGTTTATCTGCGGGGAACGGCTGGTACCGCTACTGCGGGCGAACCTTGATTCCACAAGCCGGAAACGGCGCTTCCGCATGGGCTCGGAATTGAAACAAAAACTTTTGACCATAAGCCGTGCGACGGTGGAACGGCTGCTTGCCAAGGAACGAGAAAAGCATAAACTCAGGGGGAAAAGCACCACAAAGAAGGGGAACCTCCTTAAAAACCAGATTCCGGTGCGCGTGTTTTGGGCTTGGGACGAGAAACAGCCCGGTTTTCGCGAAATAGACACGGTTTCCCACGACGGGGGAGGCGAAATCAGCCCTTATTACGCCTAGACCGTCACCGTGACCGACGTGGCACTGGGCTGGACGGAGGTCAGGACGCTCAAAAACAAGGTCCGGAGGTGGACGCTGGAAGCAGCCGGCGATATTTATGACGGCTTCCCCATTCCCATCCGAGGCATCGACAGCGACGGGGCAGCGAGTTCATCAATCAGTATTTCAAAAAATGGTGCGACGAGCGCCGCATCATTTTTACCCGGGGAAGGTCCCACCATTCCAACAACAACTGTTTCGTGGAGCAGAAGAACGGAGACGTGGTCAGGAAAACCATCGGCTATGCCCGCTTCGAGGGAGACGAGGTTTTGTCCGCCCTCCGGAAGGTTTATTCATGCCTGAACCCGCTCATCAATTATTTTTTCCCTACAAAAAACCCATTACCAAGTACAGGCTCCCAAACGGCAAGATCAAAAAGGTTTATGAGAAACAGCTATAAACGCCTTACTAACGGCTTCTTGAACATCCCGCTGTTTCTGATACACTTAAACTGAAGGCTAGAAAAATCAAGGATGGCTTGGACATAGTCCATCTACAGAAGGGCCTGGAGCGGGCCTGCGTTGAGCTTGACCGAGCAGTAAGAGAAAACTACGCCGTCCCTTCTTCGAGGGGGCGCAATGGTTAGTTTTTTGTGTGAGACATTACGGCCGCATTGTCTCATAAATAATCTAGCCCAAATTAAAATGGTTCCTGCCCAACGGGGAGGAACAAATAAGGCTGAACTTGAAGACACGAAAGAAAATTTGTGGGAAGATTTTTAGACGCTACTAAAAGGCGGGGAAAAAAGGCAAGGTGAAATCCTCGACGAGTACACCCAGACCCTTGAGTGCAACCGTGACTATCTGGCACACCTTCTGACAAATTTGGGGAAAACCCGGTATACCTTTTCAAACGGGAAACCGGACAAATATACCGCCAAACCGCTCGCAAAAAGCCGCAAAAAGGCCCAGGGAAGAAAAAAAACAGGGAGGCCGGAAAAGTATGACAAGGCCTTTGTCAAAGTGCTTGCTGAAATCTGGGACCTTTTCGACTCCCAATGCGGGAAACTCCTGGCTCCCCTGCTCAGGGGGGTCATCGGTTTTTTGGTCCTTGAGTATTCCTTAAACGAACAGGTGTGCCTGCTGCTTAAGTCCGTCAGCCCCGCGTCCATCGACCGCAAGCTCAGGAAGGAAAAAGAGCGGTCCCGCATCAAGGGCATACAAACCACCAAGCTGGGATCCCTCCTGAAAAGCCAAATCCCGGTGCGCATTGCTTCATTGAAAATGTTACCCAAATTAAACTTTGGATGCGGCACCGCGGTACCTCAAGTAAGATCGAACCATAGAGGGGGTGATGCTTCAAGATAAAAATCAAACCATACGGAAAGTAAATAATACCGGCATTAGCATATTGATATGATTCAAATTGTTGGAAAGATTGGTACTCTGATCTGGCGGGACCAGAGAGCTGGTGGCAGATTGGACGGTAACGTGAGGACGCGCAGAAAATGCCGTGATCCTCGGATATCAGATTAATCGCAGCCGGCCGCCGTAAAGCAAAGTGTTGCTGCCACTGACCGCTAAAAGCGGCCAGAAGGCAGACAACGAATAGGAGTACGGTGTCACCAATCACCTACAATTGCTCCTAGTATTATGTAACCTCTATAACTTTACACTATTAAGGGAAAAAGCCTTTTTAGTTTATCTCGCGCATCCTTTGTTGTGAAATGCCAATCCACCCCTCTCTGTGACTGATTGCGTTTAATACTCCAGGCGGCAAGCTCCGTATTCAGCGATTTTATTTCAGGAAAGCGCCTTTTCCCCAAACATTGTGCCGCCATTGAGGCAATTTCTATTTCGGCTATGTTAAGCCAGCTCCCATGCTTCGGCGTATGGTGTATTTCAAGCCGTTGCGCGAGACGGAATGCTTCCTCCGGCTGGAACGTCTCATATAGTGAAGAAGGCGTATGCGTGTTCAAGTTATCCATCACCAGTATCACTTTTTCCGCCTTTGGGTACTGTTTATCAAGCAGCCATTGTATGCAGTACGCCCAGTCTTTTTATGTCCTTCGGGGAAATGCTGCGGAACGTAAGTTCCGACGCATAACGCCATCCGCCAAGCGGCTCGGTGAAGACAAAAATGCTGCATGTCCCAAGCCGTATGTACTCAAAGTCTTCCCGCTCTGGCGTCCCCGCTTTCATCGGCAAGGACGGGCGGGCAAGGCCAAGCAACTGGAATGGTTTCTCATCCATGCACACAACCGGCCTTTTGGGTCATATTGACGGGAATACACAGACAAAACATCCTCCATTGCCGCCACAAACGCGCTGTTTTGCACCGGTGGGATGCACCAGCATGTTTTCAGGTGAGGCTTAAGCTGTGTTTTTTTAAAAGGCGGCTTATGGTCATATGCGATATTGTGTCAAAATAATGGAGTTCCACACACTTTTCCGCCAAAAGACGTAATGTCCAGCGGGCATAACCTGGAGGGGCTTTGCTGCACGCCAAGGCAATTAAGCGGGTCTCGTTCTCTCCGGTTACTTTTGGTGGTATGGGCGGCGTTTCCCTTTTCTTCCGCTGTAGAAACCTTGATACGCTGTCAGCCGCAAGAAAATCCAGTTTCGCATCGTTAACTGCCTGTCAGCTCACCCCGATATGTTCTGCGATGGCTTGCTGCGTCTCCGGTTTTCTGCCTCCTGATGTGTCAAGAGCAAGAATAATTTTTGCACGATTGACCAGCCTTACACTATGTGTCCCCCTGCTACTGAATTGTTCCAGTTCCGCACGTTTTCTAACCGTTAGTACTATTTGCTTCCTTTCCATGTAATATCCCATCTTTCTTAAGGATACCACATGAGGAATTCTTTGTAAAGCATTAAATGTTACAGAATACTAGTCCTTATTTTATAACAAGGGGCAGGGAAATGAAAGAATGGAAAAGAAGGTTTGTAGGAATCGACCTTGGGAAGCGGGAGTACACGATGGCAATCATTAGGACGAATGGGAAAATGAGTTACCGGAGTATGTATGGAGTAAACTTTGAAAGAAAGGCCAAAAAATACCGTACCGCAAGGAAAAGTGAAAAGTCTAAAATTCTGAACACTTTCATCGGACAGACATGATACAGACGGAAATACGCGATCCATATCCTCGCCAATGAGGGTTAAATCAAGTTGGCTCTAAAGACTGTCAAGTCCAAAGCCGCCTACAGAAAAGGCAAAAAGCATGTTTACCTGCATACCTATGACAAAGCGGTCCTGGATGCCTTACTACCCATCTGGGAGGCTTTTAACTATCAGTGCGGGAAACTCTTCGCCCCCTTCCTTCACGCAAACATAGCCTGTATCTCTTCGGATCCCAATTCCACCTTGAGTGATGTGGTAACGGCAAAGCTATGAAAGATAAGCGTCTCAACAGTCGATCGTCTGCTTAAGTCGAACAATGCCGTATCGAAGATCAAAGGTTCCAGCGGCACAAGGCCGACGGCCACACACCTTAAAGCTATGATCCCCACCCTCAGCCATTTCCAGTGCATAGAACAGGGGGACGGATTGTGGCAGATAGACCTAGTGCAGTATGACGGGGGCAACAGTTCGGGGGAGTTCTGCTACACTTTGACCATCACGGAGATCAAAAACCAGTGGTCGGTCTACTACGCGCTTAAAAACAAGGCGTTCACGTGGGTGTACCAGGCCCTCAACGACGCGTGTTCCCAACTCCCGCTTCCGGTACGCATCCTGCATTCTGACAACGGTGGAGAGTTCATTAACAACGCCCTACTGACATGGTGCAACAAGCAGGGGATAACCCTCACAAGAAGCCGAGGCAGCAAAAAGAACGACAATTGTTTTGTCGAGCAGAAAAATGGCGCCACCGTCAGGAAAGCCGTCGGCTACCTCCGTTATTCCAGCGACAGGGGTGTTGCCGCCCTGCAAGCTTTTTACTCCCACTACGACAGACTTTTCAATTTCTTTTATCATAGCCGCAAGCTTGTCAGGAAGGAGAGGGTGGGGAACAAGACCAGGAAAATTTACGACGAAGCCAAGACGCCTTATGACCGCGCCCTCTCCTGTGAGGATATCCCGCAGAAAATAAGGGCGCGGCTAAAGGCGCTGAAGGAACGGATAAATCTGATGACCGAGATGAAGGAGATGCAAGCTGCTCTTGACAGGCTGCCCGGTATGGCGGAACCTGTTCCTGATTTTATTTGGAAACCAAACATGAAGCCGTTGCGCTTCGGTTCTTATGGTTCGATTTCCTGACGTGAGGTATCTATTTCCTACGGTTAGATTTTAATGAGAGGCAGCACGGGAGAAAGACGCGTTGCCTCTCATTCATGGCAACCGCATTTACGTTTGTAATTCTTTATAAGATAAAAAATTAACAGATAGTGTACGAAATATTATACGCAAGTAGTAATAACTTGATTAGTATTACCAACTGGATAGATAATAAAATTGTTTAGATCTAGTTGAGCTTGTCTTTTGCCTTGTATGATATACTTCGATCCTCTCACCGACTTATCAAAACCAGCAAAATGGATTCATCAACCTGCCATTGCCTTTTTTTGCTTCTTCATATAGCCGTTTTGAGCGGTGGATAGATTGGCAAACCGTTGTTTGAGCAGGGCTTTTTCTATGGGGTCTATGCCGGGAGAGCGGAGTATGTTTTGAAGCCTTGTTTTATGAGAAATACAGGCAATATGGAATGAATCCTTGGGAAAGCCGCTTACGCGATATTTACTGCTGTGGGGATAGGTTGTTTCAGCACCTTGATAAAGGGTAGCATCTTCTACGGTTTTAAGAGCCAAGAAAGCATCATCAAAACTTTGAATCGCCTGGGTAAGGCTGCTGAGGGTGTCTTTATCGGTTTCCTCACAGAATTGAAGTTCCTGGGATATAAAAGTGTACTCTACGAGAATTATGGTATAAGGATCAGTGGAGGCTTGCGCGTCCTTGAAAGCGGATAATGCCAGAGCTATGCCATGCTCGTAAGATAAACGTCCCTCGTGTTCTTTTCCCCTGGTGGCAAAACCCCTTCTACCAAAATCTATTGCTAATGCCGCTTCAACAATACTACTTACTAAGCCAGTCTTGTCCAAATTCCGCCTCTGCTTCTGATAGGTTCCAACCGCCGTCTATTAGAAACTCCACGCCCATTTTCTCCTTCATTATCTTAGCTAAATATGGGGGCATTGGGGCTGTCCTTATAAGGCGGCTAAACCCTTCCTTATCCCCGGCGTCCAATAATTCGAAAGCCTTGTTTGATATGGCAAGCTTTTCATCAAGGGTCATAGTTTCGATTTGCGGCATACAATTCTCCTTGATTTACAGTATACCGGTTTCAGGATATCTTGCCAAGTAAAGGGGTCTGCGTTTTCCCATACCGGAAATAGGGGAAAAAATCTGGGAAACTCCTGATAACTGGAGACATCTACGTATTGACATAAAGGTGACATCTAGAGCATACTACAAATAGGAAGAGAACAGTGATAGCTTCGTCTCCGACTCCCGTTTCCCGCTGTAAATTGACAGTTGAATCGGCAAGTTATAAACTTTTCAAATGAATGATGTTTCTTTTGAGAACAATGTTTGGAAATATGCCGTAAAATGCGCCCTGCGAAGAAGCAAAGTCCTTTGCTCCAGCGAATTCAATACCGCTTACTGTGATAACTGTACATATTTTGTGAAGAATTATCTCCCTAAAGAAGTGGATGACCAGGCAATCAAGCTTTTTATGCACAAGGCCGATGAAGAGGCCAGGTCAATTGCAATGGAGAAGCAGAATTATATAGGATTTGCGGCGGCTTTGCTTGTTTGCGTATTCTTTGCCTGGATTGTGTGGGACTATGATCCTTTTTGGCTAAGAGTCAAATCAAAAACAACCGCCCCTCCGCCTGTCACACGTGATTTGATAGCGGACACCGGGATCGAGCAGCACGCCAATATTGATGAAACGCTTGGCAAGGTAGCCGAGGAACTATGGAAAGGCAGGGATGTCAACGGGGATAAACAGCTTAATTGTATTGACGCGGCTGTTATCTTTTACCATTATTTTCCGGATAAATCAAAGGTTCGCATTATGGGTAACGTCAATCCAGATACTAATTTTGATCATCTTTTTATTGGCGTTTTTTCTGATGGCGACTGGAAGTTCATAGAGCCTCAGGCATATTATTCCGGAAAGGGATCCTATTGGATGGAAGACGTATGGGACAGCCGTTATGATATGCGTTACAACAAAGAGGAAACAAAGCTGTGGAGATGGTATTTACCGTGGAGAATAGGAAGCCCGCTTAAGTGCGCGTTGGTATCGGCGTATGATAAAAATCTTTCTTTCATTATTGCCCCATGGTGTCTTGTCGGCGTATATTGCCAATTGGAGATCATATTCGGAGTCGCGTCGGTATGAAAACACCACCCTGCCCAATGCAGTTCATTTTCATCTATCCAGTCGAGCATATTTTTTAACCAGTCCGGCCTTTGGGCGGCTCCCCATTCTTCGTAAGGATCAATTCCGATTTCTCCGATCATTACCGGATAATCGTCTTTTATGCACAAAACTTTAGTATCATGCCTAACCCCATCCCATTCTTTCCACGGGTATATATGCGAATCGTACACAATCCCGTTGCCTTCGGGAGTGTCTTCAAGTGCGTAACTGATACCGGTTATGGCATCCGCGGCAATTCCCCGGAGATCATAACCCCAATCAAGCCCGCCCACGATTATTATGTTATTGGCGCCCAACGCCCTTATTTCTTCCACCATTTTTTGATGTCCCGGAGTGGTATATTTAAGCGTTTTTGCATTTTCCGTGTTTCCGCCGGTAACTTCTTCTATTGTGCCGCCGTTCTTCCACACATCCCATGAAATGTCGTGGGGCTCGTTATACAAATTAAACAGAACCGCGGGATTGCTTTTATACCTTTCCGCCGCATCAAGCCAGAACACAAGGGAATTTTCATCCGGCATAAAGTGCTGTCCTGAATTTTGGCCCCACTCGCCCGCGTTGGACCAATGCAGATCCAGCTCGACATACTTACCGAAGCTTAAGGCAATTTCCACTACGTCATCCACAGTTTGCCTGTATGCCGCCCCGCCGTCGGGAGGGTTTGGGGTACTCCAGTTTGATATTTTTCCAAACCAGTAATCCTGCGACAGGGGCAGTCGGACAAGGTTGCAGTTCCAGTTGGCAAAAACTTCATATGCCGAAGCCTGGACATTGTCTCCCCTGCTGTTCCATTCAAGGCTGCATATGTTCACGCCCATAAGCCTTACTTCTTCGCCTCTTTCATTGTAGATTTTATTCCCGTCTACGTGAAGCATAAGGCTTGGCGCGTCCAGATTTGATTCGGGAAATTTGATAATAGTTTTTTCATTTGAACAATTGAAAAAGACCAATAAAACAGAAAGCGCTGTAATCGCGGCCGTTATTTTTTTCAAGGCTTTTCCGGCAGGCGGCTTAAATGGGCGTTTGTATCAGGATATGATAAAAACTTTTCTTTTATAACCGCCCCGTGGTGTTTCGTCGGCGTATAATTCCAGTCGGAAATCATCTGCGGGCCGGCCTGGGGATGCAGACACCATCCCATCCAGTGAAAATTGTTTTTGTCAATCCAGTCAATCATATCAGTTAACCAAGTCGGTCTTTTTATCGCCCCGTATTCGCCGTCACCCGCGCCAATTCCGATTTCCCCGATCATCACGGGGTGATCGTCCGCTATGCAGCAAACTTTTTCATCATGGTTTATGCCGTCCCATTCCTTTATCGGATAAATATGTGAATCATATACTATTCCATTGCCGGCGGACGTATCATGTAGCGCGTAACATTCGCCGGTTGTCTTGTCCTTGGCGAGTCCCCGGAGGTCATACGCCCAATCAAGACCGCCCGCGAAAATCATGTTATTTGCGCCAATAGCCCTGATTTCTTCAATTAATTTTTGATATCCGGGCGCGGTATAGGTATAGGTTTTTTCCTCGCCTGTAAACTTGCCTTTATTATCACGTTTCTTAATTACCTCAACAACCGTGCCACCGTCCCTCCACAGCTCCCATGTTATATCATGGGGCTCGTTGTATATGTCAAATAAAACAGAAGGGTGATTTGCATATTTTTTCGCGACGTCAAGCCAAAAATCAACTGAATAATTGTCCGGCATATAATGCTGGCCGATATTCTGTCCCCATTCGCCCATATTATTCCAGTGAAGGTCAAGGTCGATATATTTTCCAAAATCCGAGGCAAGCTTAACTATATCGTCGACGATTTTCCTGTACCTGAATTCCTCGTCGTCGCCGGTCTGTTCAGGGGCTTTCCCAAACCAGCGATCCTGCGAAAGCGGAATCCTTACGATATTGCAATTCCAGTTTGCGAATACTTCATACACCGTATCAAGCATGTGCCCATGTCTGCTGTCCCATTCAAGCCCGCACGCATTTACCCCCGTAAGCCTTACCCTCTCGCCTTTTTCGTTTAAAACTTTATTGCCCTCTACATGAAGCGTTAAAGCGGCCATTGGTTACCTCTCTTGTTTAATTACCTGATAGTCTATGGCATTTCAAGTATTTTTGTCAAGGCAAAGGTGCCAGGCATCGTTCTTACCGAACCGCGTGCGGTGTCACGTCGTCAAGGGTGAGTTTCCTGCTCTCTCCAACATCGATCAGCCGCCCCTTGCTTGTGAGGTTGATTGTCCTGTTATATCCATTATATCTACCTAAAATATGCCCATTAGAGAATTATTCTACGCGAATATTTGACATTTTAGTAAATTTGTGACATTCTCCTATTCTCTGTTATTTGGAAGAGTTGCTTTCGGTTTGAACTATTCGGACTATTTTCTTATATGGTATTGAGGGGTCATTAAGATGAAGAAGTTAATGTTGATTTTAGTTGTCGTTTTCGAAAGTTGCAAAACTCCAGTTAGTGATCCAGTAGTTCTCACATTTGAAGAAGCCGTTCAAGAAGTCTACGAAATGACTGGAAGAACTCTATTTTATAGTTCAAATGGAATTAATATGAATAATGGTGTAGGGAACAGAGTTTCAAGCCCAAATGAGATTCCGGGTGTTTGTACTGATTATGCAATCGAATTTGCTTATTACTGGAATGAAGTTAAAGACTATGATGAAGTTTATGGGAAGGCGTATTTTATATGTATTTGGCCAGGTAGTTCAACTCTTTATATTATTGATGGCAATTTTGTTGGGAATGGAACAAGTCATATTCGAGAGAATAGTGGTAATTTTATGAATAATGCTAATCTTCAAGAGATGGATGGAGTTTGGCGTGATGTGATCGTAACTTCTATTTTATTTACTACAAATAATTTTTCACATTTTGGTAAGTATGTGAATAATCATATGTGGATAATCATTAAAATTGGTAATGATTGGTATGATACTGAACCAACCTGGTGGGATATATCTCTGGATAATAATGTTCCATATAAACTAAGTCTTTAAACGGAATTAGATTACCTGGAAGTTCTACATGTTACTGTATTACTGTTACATATACTACAAGTAAGGTATCTGATACCCTTTTTATGTGGAGGTTTCCAATGAAAATTATGTTTCATACAAGAATGGTCTAAATTAGGATTACCTTAACAAGTACAGGTGTACTTTTTCGTGAGGCAATGCGGTCTATGGACAAACCATATATCTGTGATATACTCAATTTGAAAGCTATATGAAAACCTGGAGATACTTTATGTTTACTGCCATGACCGCCATTCTTGGCTTTAGCGCCACCCTTACAGCTTGCGACGCCGATAATAAAAAAAACAATGACACAACTGATCCTATAGTGGCGAATGTGGATAAAAAACGTGACAAGTATTCAATGCGTGAAAACCTCACGACCCAGGAACTGATCCTGGAAATGGGGCTGGGAATAAACCTCGGGAACACCCTGGAGGCCTGCGGGGACCGGATCAGAGGCGGCAATATCTCCGATTATGAAACGGCATGGGGAAGCCCTGTCATTACCGAGGCAATTATTGAAGGATACGCAAAGGCGGGTTTTTCTTCCCTCAGGATACCTGTCGCGTGGTCCAATTTGATGCAGGCCGATTATACGATTCACGGCACCCTGCTGGATCGTGTGGAAACAGTTGTAAACTGGGCAATAGATAACGGGATGACGGCGCTCGTCAATCTGCATTGGGACAACGGCTGGTGGGCAAATTTTCCGGCGGATAAAGAAAATTGCATGAATAAATACACCGCCATTTGGACACAGGTCAGCGGGCGCTTTAAAGATTATGGCGACTGTCTCATGTTTGAATCCATGAACGAAGTCGGCTTTGACTCAATATGGAACCAGTGGAGCGGTACGGCTTCGCAAAAGGCGGAGGCGTTTGGCCTTGTGAATGAAATCAACCAAAAATTCGTTGACATTGTGAGGGGCGGAGGGGGCAACAACCCGGGGCGGCACCTTTTGATAAATGTCTATAATACGCATCTGGATTACGCCTTTGATCCGCTCTTTAAAATGCCCAGCGATCCGGCAAACCGCTGCGCCGCTTCTGTGCATTACTATACGCCCTCCGTTTTCGCTATTTTGGACAGGGACGCGGATTGGGGTAAGGCCCAGACTACCTGGGGAACGCCGGAGGACCTGGCGGAACTGAACAGCAACATGGACAAACTAAAAACGAATTGTGTCGATAAAGGCATTCCCGTAATAATTGGCGAATTTGCGGCGGGCGGTAAGAATAAAACAGTTGAGATGCGGCGTCTTTACGCCGTTAAAGTGGCAGAAGCGGTATATTCACGCGGAATGTGTCCCATGCTGTGGGATACTCCGGTTGATCAGTATGACCGGAATACCCGTACATGGAGAGATCCACAATTTTTAAATGAAATTATGGCAATTCCGGGTAAATATCCGAATCGTTAGAACCCTCAGGGCTCCGCCGGAACCCCGGGTTATCCCCGTTTGATTTTTCTTGACAGATTGATATTACCATGTAAAAATTTACATATCCCCATCCATTAGAGAAACGTTGAGGGAGCCGGCAGGGAATGAATTTTCGTTTTAAGCCAAAGAAATTCATCGTCGCAGCAATTGTTTTTGTTTTTGGGGCTGTCTTTTTCCTGCTTGCCGCAAGGCCGGAAACGGATTTTTCCGCCAAGTATTCTGGCTATGATTTAAGCGGAGCGAGTACCGGAAGGACAAATACCTATTCCCTCTACAGGGATCGATATGGGGCTGTTTCCCCCGGACAGCGGGATATCCCCATTGATATTTTTGCCTGGACAGGCGCCGAAGGAGTTTCGGTACTTGAAAATTTTGAAAATGAAGCAAGGGCCCTGCGGACCGAAGAGGAGGGTTATGTAGAATACACGGTTAATATAGAAAATGCCGGTCTTTACAACATTTATATGGAATATTTTCCTTTGCCGTCGCGGGGAATAGCGATAGAGCGTTCTTTGTATATTAACGGCGAAGTACCCTTTCTTGGCGCGGACAGGCTTGCG
>JGI24698J34947_10000236_pt1 | contig 22871 bp, 34 predicted proteins | sample TergutMp193P3_FD_34947 | JGI IMG/M metagenome (IMG submission 34947) | reverse complement strand
TTGGTTCATCCCAAAGAGAGAAAAAAACACGATGCCCATAATGTAATAATACATCCAACGCAAAAACCACAGGCATTAACCGAGAAATTAATCAAATCCTGCAAACCAAAAGAGAAATTCAATGTTTTGATTCCTTTTTGCGGAAGCGGTTCGGAATGCCTTGAAACTTTAAAAAACGGCGGTGATTTTATTTCTTATGAAATAAACGAAGACTACGTCAGGATGGCAGTGAATAGATTGAATCTCATCTACCCAGAAGAATTCTTGGGCGAGCCGTGCGAACCGGAGGGAGTCGATGCTGAACTTTCTTGAAAACTTTCCCATAGTCTTGCTTGTCTTGGTATGGGCATATCTTTACTTGAAGATTCACGAGCGGCTTTTGAAGGCGGAAAAGAACTATAAGCTGGCCAAAAAAGAATATGCTTTTTTCAAAGACTATTTCATAGGCACCGTGGTTCCAGAACTGGACTTGCTCAATAAGAAGCCAGATGCTTGCGCGATTGAAGAAGCCGAGTCTATTCTATGGAATCTTTATCGGATTGATTATGTCGGAGCTGGCTATTTTATCATGGAAGACTATTTGTTTCGCGTCAAAAGCGAAAAATTCTCGATTCTTGATGTGACAAGCAACCATGAATTTCTGAGCCGGGCTGATTCTTTCAGAGAATTGCTGAGGAGCCGAACCAAGATTTTGTCCAATGTGAAATGGCGAGAAAGCGACGACCCCAGCCTAATCAATTTCCGGATTGACGATATTTGTGCAGATTGCGGAATAGAGATTATAGTGCGTTTTCAGCCACGCATAGCGAATTACCCGAAAACCGGGCAGAAATTCCTTACTCAGTGAGACTTGATTTTTAAGCAATTCCGAATTTCATTCAATGAATCATCTTTTGCAAAAGAATTTTTCTGTAGTTTTCATTGAGAGCGGCCAATTTTGCTTGTCCTATGTTTATCTTTCCGTCACGCAGCATTTTGCCAATTATGAGAGATTCGTCTTGCTCGCTTGGCGATGATTTCGGCTTAATAGGATGGTTTTTGGTCAAATCGTCCACCGGCGGATGCTCGAAACCGTCTTTTTTCACGGACGAATAAAAGGAGATTACTTTGGAAACAAATTCTTTGTATGCTTCTTGAACCATCTTGAACTCAGTGGCTTTCTCGCCTTGATAGCCATAAAACCATCCTTCGTCCTTGATTTCGTTGTTGACCAGCTTGGACAGCAAGTCCACTTTTCGTATGACGTTTTCGACTCCGCTTCTGTTTACAATTTGAGTTTTGCGAGGTTCGTTGTATTTTTTCAAGATGGAATCCATGGAAGACAAGTGTTTTTTAACAATCGCCAATTTATCGGACACGCTTTTCAGGTCGTCTTCGGTGAGATAGTTTCCGCTTGAATTTTCCCAACTATTGAAAACTCGCTCCAAAGGATGAATTATCTCGCCTATTTCGTCAAACAAATCGGCTATCGCTTGCGCTTTGTCGGCAAACGCTTGAGCAAGCTGCTCTTTCGTTAGATTGCCTAGATTTTCGTCATCCGAGTCAATCATTTTGAATCTCCCATGGTTGTTTCCTTTGAATAATATAATATAAATGTCCGAATTTGCAGTATAATAACAATAAAAATTTCAAAATAGATTGATAAATTAGATATTTTGATTATCTTTAGATTATGAAAGTTTGGAAAGACATAAAAGGATATGAAGGCTTTTATCAAGTATCGGATGACGGCAAAGTCCGTTCTGTGGATAGAATTATTATGCGTTCAAACGGCATTCCTAGGCCGGTCAAGCAACGAGTTCTCAAACAAGGTGTCAATGACAATCGTTTCCGTTTCGTTATATTAGCCAAGAACGGAACAAACCAATGCAGTTTAGTGCATAGGCTTGTCGCATTGACGTTCAATCCAGCAAGCAATGAGAACTCAGACGTTGTTCATAAAGATGGAAACACGATGAATAATCGTCTTCAAAATTTAGAATACCAAGATAGAGAATATAGGCAAACTTGGCATAGCAAGCAAAGAAAGCCCTTCAAACTCAAATACACGATTGAGTGCGTGGAATTGAAAAGAACATTCAGAAGCATTGTAGAAGCGGCTAATTCTTTAAACATCCAAAGAGTTTCCATATCATACGCCATTAGCGGACGGTTAAAGACAGCTGGCGGCTACACATGGATTAAGCATCCTCAAAGATTGCAGTTGCCTAATGAAATGCCAAAAAATTAAGAGAGCCGGTTGAGTTTTTCATATTTTTTCCAAAAAGCATTTTCGCGTGCTGTATGCCAGTCCAAGCCCTGGGCTTTGGAATAGTATCTATGCCAAAGCTCTATTTCCTTGTTCGTGTAATGTGTTTTGTGTTTCAGAGTTTTCATTGTGCCTCCTAGTGGCCATAGGCCATGTTGTAATTTTCCTGGTCGAAAATCTGCTTTGACGAATAAGGCTTTTCCCAGCTTGTGATTCTCACATCGTCTATCTTGTAATAGTCTTTGATGCTCCCGTCTTTTCTTTTTGCTCCAGAGCCTTCCATTTTCTTGGGAATCTTGTAGTAATTGTAGCCATTGACTTCGCCTATCAGATAAGAGCCGGTTTCGCCCACAATGTTCAAATTCTCGTAGTTGGTCTGGTCGTAGCCCCATCCCCATATTTTGTAGGTTCTTGTCTCTTCGGGAGAGTACCATTTGATTTTCTTGCATATTTCGGATGCCTCTTCCATGCCTTCCCGAACGTATTCGGCTTGATTCTCGCGTGTTATGTATCTGCAAATCCAGTCGCTGGGGTGAATGCCGTATTTCCGGGTTTCCTCATAGTTTCCGGCGATGGACTCCAGTTTCTCGTATGTCAAGCCCATGCGGACAAGACCTATGAAATCTTTCGCGTTGCTTGAATTTTTGGTTAGATTTGACATTTTGAACTCCTTTTGCCTCTTGGAGGCGTTAATTGTTTGACCTGTCATTAATATAAAGAGAATTTTTAATTTATCAGCTGACAATTCCTATATTAATCTTATATTATGCATGAAAATAGGAGATAGGCGTGGGCTTGGCTGACATTATACGCAAAGAGGCTGGTTTGCTGGAATTATCGGAGCAAGAATTTCTTGCTCACGTGGATGACTACGTGACTGAGCAAGTTTTCTACGGCAACAGAACTTATTGGCACGGAAGCCATACTCTCAGAAAAGAAAAAGAGAATCCGTCCGTCATAGACAAAGTCAATTCCAAAGGCGATTACAAAGAAATTTATTTCTCCACCCATTTCGGCTACGCTTTGACTTACGCTTTGCAGCTTGAAGATTTCAGCGTTTTCGCCTCGGTTTCGAAAGCCGAGGACTTAATCAGCACTGGGCAAAAAACGATAACTTTGAGCAGTGACGCCAAAAGATTGATTCGCAATTCGATTGAAGAAAACAATTTGAATTCTTGGATTATCCCGTTCAAGATAAAACCCGAAACTAGATTGTTTCATGCTCCAAATACAAGCGACATGCGAAAATTGTTCGAAGTTATGCAAAGCTCCAAAAATCCCAACGTTCGCAATTTCGTCAGGCAAATGGACAGTTTGGAGCATTTTTTCGAAGTCATGAAACCTTTGAAAAGCATAGATTGGCTCGCTGGCATTCCCAAGAATTATCCTTTCGAAAGAAAAGACTTGCTGAATGAGATTAGGAATAGCTTCGTCAACGGAAGATATATCTGGCAAGGCTATGTGAACTGCGAGAAAGGAAACTACGCTTCTATAGGCTTGTTCAACGAGCATCTGGAAAGCCTGCTCGTCGGGCCGCTGTACCAAGTCAAACTAGTCGATGACTCTTTGGAAATAGCTCGTTACGGTCATTCAGTGAACGCTTCCATTCCTCCGAATAAGCCTCCCAACAAGCCTTGAATTAATCAGACAGAAAAAATAAACAGAAAAAAACTCAAATTCCCGTATGTTTATTCCGATTCTCTTAGAAGAAGCCAAAAGCAAGTGAACGGCGGCAGAGCCAGATTCTTGGAACGAGGAGTTCCGGCGGCAGTCTCGGCAGATTGAGACTGGGAAAATAGATTTGTTTCTTATAATATTGTCAAACACAAAATTGGAGAATCCCATGCCAGTGAATTTCGTACTTATAGGCAAGCCCGTCGAAGACGGAATAGAAAACGTTCCATGTCAGCAGCCAGCTGGCGAAAAGCCGCCTGTCCAAGCCGACAAAGCGCGAGAATGCAAGCAAATAGGCAACGCTTGGCGTTATTACGACACCGATTCCGAGCGAGTGTATCGCAGCGACTTGTTCTCCCAATATGAAAAGGAAGGAATTGAAGTCAAGGCCGACGCTGACAAGAACAAGATTTCAGCCAAAGCCAGCTTGAGCACTTTGTGCTCGCGCATAACAGCCGATGCTGTCATAGACTTGGATTTCGCGGCAAACTTGGACAAAGTGAGAGCAAAATTGGACGATGACAGAGAGCTGATAATAATTGTTCCGAAAAAGATAACCACAGTCTCCGTGGAATAATGCGGCGGGAGAGGCATTTGTTCTCCTTTACGAATGCCTATCCTTGCTCGCGTCCCAGAAATCAATTTGTTATATTAGATTTATGATTGTGTGCTTGAACGACATAGGAAAAACTTCCAAGCAGGATATAATGGCAATGGCTCTCATGCATAATCATTTGCATCCGCTGAGCTTGGACTTGGATTGGACCATGCATCCCGAAAAAATGTGCGAGACAATCGTCCAGACCAAGAAAAAACTGATAAGCGAAGGCCATATAATTGAAGGCTTCGCAGGAACCGGTCTAGGCTCTTTGTTTGCTCTTCTTCTCGCAGCTGCTCCCAACCAGAGATGGCTTGCCTTGGACGTTCCCACGAAACCGGGAGAATATTTCACGAGCGCTGCGGCGTCGCTCGGAATGAGCTGGCCTGACGATGAACTGAACGCAATATTGAAGTGGTATGAAATGGCGGAAACTCGCATGATGGAGCGCATCTCCAAATTCTTGAACCCGAACCTGAAAAACCCTATGAAAAGCCTCGGCGATTCTATAATAGCAATGACAAAAGACAATGCTGACTTCAAGAATTGGCTTTATGACCGCAACTACAAGTACACGTTGCTGGAAAACGAAGATTCAAGATTCGGCGAACTGGTTTCTTTGATGTTTTAGCTCAATATGGAGAGGCATTGTTCGCAGCGAGCTTGGACAAGCCTTAAATAATTCAAGAGGAGAATAGAAATGAATTCAAATTCAAGTTTAGGTTACAAAGGCGTTTTGAGGCCCATCAAATGCACCAAAGAAATGCTTTATCCGAAAATATCCCAGGAGTTCAAGGACAGTATAGAATTGCCTCAGCGAACTGTTCAAAAGACAAATCTGAAATCGCTGTTCCAATACAACGGCGAAGATTGAAGAATGAACAGAATCATGACGTTTCCAAAATAAAGGCATGAACTTTCTGGATGGCTATCCAATAGCATACAAAAATTACGCGGATTCCATATTGGCTGCGTCAAAGAGCATTGAGGATTACGCCATCCTGGAGCGTTCCGGGCCTAACGACCCCGGAATGGTGAAAGTCACCGACCATGACGCCGACTCCTCTTATTTCTTGGATGCTTGCCCAAGATGGCTGAAGCCGAATCCGCTGCTCCATTATCTAACTCCATCAGATGTTGCCATAAGCGAGGCCGGCAGCAAATGGCTATGGGCTGACAAAAAGCCGGCAAACATCGCATTCGAGAAAATGGCCAAGGACAGCTGCCTGTTTTCCGATATCGCAAGAAAGCTGTCCAAGGCCATGGAATCGCAAGGCTATGAAGGCAACGAAGAAATGTTCGCTGACTATCTCAGGCAATGCTCGTATTGCGTCAATGAAGCAGGATATTGGATTGATGGCGGCAACTCAATGCAGAACATGGACTTGTGGCGTTATTTCAGCTACGAGGCGATGATGGCCGACTTGAGGGTTCTGATAGCCGGCGACATTGTGTACAGAATGGGAAGCAGGGATAGTTTCTTCGATGAAGCCGAGGGATGCGTCCAACTGAGCAAGCTCGTGCTTGGAATATTCGTGAAGCCGTCTTTCAAGCTTGGAAAAAGAGAGCTGACATCCAGATTCATGATTGACGCCAAGCTCATGGGTTCCGTGCCCATGCCGAAAAAGATGCTGTCCGAGAAATCGGCCTGGGATGAAATGTTTTAAATGACGGATTCTTGGAAAAGCTCAGGGTCTATTTCCCGCAATCTGTCCACATGCTCGGAGCAAGCCTCCATGATTGAATCTTTCATGGCAGGCTCGCCGTCAGCCCTGAATTCCAGGAGATGCCTGAAAGAGTCCACAAACCATTCATAGACATCTCCGGGAGAAGGATTGGGAGTTCCGCAAACCAAGTACCAAGATTCAGCCAAATGCGAAATCTGCTCTTCCGATTCTATCATGAACAATCTTTTGCTCTCGGCTCGCTTAGGCGATATCAAGTGGGTTCTTGAGAATTCTTCCAGTTCGCTTTGCTTGAGATTTCTGTAGGCTGTTCTTTTGGAGCAAGGATTGAGTTTCTTGTAAAATGACAAGAATACTTGCCGTTGAGCAATGAGAGGCAGTTCTGTCAGTTCCATGCTCCCTTCTACTTTTTTCTTTTTCATGAGATTTGTCCCTATTTGGGACAATCCGTCCCGATGCGCCTTGAATTTATAAAATTCAGAATGGATGCCAAGAATGAAAAACAATGTTTTTCGGCGAAATTTTCATGTTTCAAAAATTCATCAGCCGTTTTTTGCGCTTTCGGTTGCGAAATCGGCTGTTTCAGTTATGTTTCAAGACAGTCATCTAAACCCCAGGAGGAAAGAATCATGACTGAAACTCAAACGGAGTTGAATGCGGCAGAGGCTACCACCGCCAACGGAGCCATGAACATCGTCGAAAAGGAGAGCATGGAGAAGAAATCGGCTCGCTCCAGAACATACCGGATAACAAGGAAAAGACTGGAGAAGGCTTACCCCGGAAGCCCGCTGCTTGATTTCGACTACAGAAGAAGGAAAATGAGCATAGGCGAATTCGAGGCTGCTCTCATACGCTGCAAAAATTGCTCCAGCGACCCGAACTACGAAAAGTTCCATGACAGTACCGGAAAGTTTCTCGATAAAAGAGACAACAGCATCTTGGACGTGATGACCAATATGCGTTCCAGTTGCAGGCCTGCCGCCATCTAACATCCTTGGAGCCTCCGGGATAACCCCGTCCCGGAGGCTCCTTTATATAATTCCCGAAGTTTCAACAAAAAATAGCCATTTGACTGATAAACGCGACTTTTCCTTTATATTGCAATCATGTCAACCCGCAAACAGGAGATTCAGATATGAAACAGAAACCGGAATTTTATTTGCTTTTGCACCGGGACGAATCGGGCAGGGTTAAGCATTGTTTATGGAAAACCCGGGAGGAGGCGGAAAATGCGGTTGCTTATTTCAAGCTGGAGAACTATAAAATTTTACCCATGTCTTTGGGCTATTATACTACCGAGGAGATAAAGATATGACCGTCAAGGAACTAATTGAAACGTTAAAAGCGGAATATCCTTTGGATGCCGAAATATTTGTTGATGTCCAGATTGACTTCAAAGGCGATTCGGATGTCCTGGATACCAGCGTTATTGAAATATTGCGAAGCGATGGCGATAAAGCTACTCCTAGACTAATCATTAACAGGATAAAGACGCGCCAAGTCGCATTCGACTGCTTGGAGCATACTTTGGACGAGACGAGGAGGAATAAAATGCGATTGAAACTCGATTTCAGCAGATGGAACGACTTTTTTAGCGAACTTGCGAACTTTGCAAAGGAGAACTCTGAGTTTGCTTCCGCTATATTAGCACTAATATTAATTTGCTTAATGGCTTGTTCATTATTAATATTCCCTAATTGGGGGATTCATTCAATATTTGTTCAATGTTTTATCTGGTTTTTAATTACGATGTTTATTTTTATAAAAATAGGGCATTGCTTTGTCTTGTTGACTGTCGTAATTATAGCAATTAGCATTGCCTTGAGTTTATGGTGTGCAACTCTTCTTTTTCTCATACCGATTATGCCGATGCTCATTTTCGATTTGATGTTTTTTACAGAATCTTTGAAGTTCGAAAAATCAGAAAACTAAACCGAAACCGATTTTTAATCGGTTGCGCCTAAGCATCCTTTTCTTTCATTAGCGTTCTAATCATCCATAACCCCATTCCATGAAGTCCGTGGTCAATAGGTTCTGCGGCTGATGCTTGGAGACGTAAAGAAAAGCTTGCCTTATACAGTCAGGCATCTCCTTCAATTCCAGCATCCCTGCTCTCGCTTTCAATTCAAGCAAAAGCAGATTGCATACCGAGAAACTGTCCACGATGTCCGAGGTAGGGCTGACGCCTTCTTTCTTCAATGGCACTGGCAATCCGCATTGCTTCAGTTTCAGAGGGTCATTCGGCCATTGCCTCCAATAGGCATCGTGCATGGAAACCTTGTCGGAGTCGCCGCGTCCAGTGAAAGCCCTCTTGTGAACCCCGATGTCGTAAATCCGTATTTTGGCTTTCCAGTCCTCGTAGGCTCTCAGCTTTCCGGTCTGGCATGCCTCTCCCAAGTCGAACACTGTTCCTCTGGCTGAATAGGCATACCCTTCAAAAGCGATGTACGACGCTTTGCATTCCTTCGGCATGACGATGTCTCTCAAAACAATGGATTTTCCGATGTCGTCTTTGATTGACTTCGGGTCGTAGAACTTGCAAACCGAGTCTTCGTTGCTAAAGTGCAATTTCTTCACTTTGCTCACCGACCGGAACCAAATGCGGCTCGCTCGCAAGTTCTCATCCACATCCATGTAAGTCACGGCTGGCGAAGTTTTACTGTAATCGGCTCCGGCAATAATCATGATGTCAATATAATGTTTTGCCATTTCGCGCACATGCTTCGAAATAGAAACTTTCGTCTTTTTTGACAACATTCCAAGAATATCTTTTGGACACAATTCTAAGTTTGACTCCGTCTTCAGAACCATCCAGAATAAGTCTCAGGCAGTATTTTGAAATGAAATCATTGACATATTCAGACATCGTTTATTTATCTGATTTCTCTTGCGAGACGGCTATTCATATTATATACAAATCAACAAACCATAGAAAACGCGGCAACGGCATATTTTTCATGATTTGCCGGAACTATAGATTGCTCCATAAACAAACAATGTTTCAATGCATTAGTCCTGGAGGCAACGCACGCTAAACAAGTAGCTCTTACCGTAGCTGCCCCAGTAGGCGTCCTCGCGGCCGTAGTACATGCGGCGGCGGTAAGCGTCGTTGCTATCGAGCTCACTGGCACTCCACCAGTAGCCGCCGTAGCCAACATAGTAGAAACAGCCAACCGAACTGCCGAAGCCGCCCGGCAGGGCAGAAAATCCGTATTCATCAGTGCCGTTGCCATTGTCTTTCCATCCGGTTTTAGCTTTCAGTTTCTTTGCGTCGTCGCCAAGCTTCTCCCATTCTTTTTTTGTAGGCAGATGCCATCCTTCCGGTGCTATCGACAAGGCTTCCACCCAGTCGTACAACCTGCCATATTTTTTATACTTTTCGTCATTGTTGTAATAGCATCCTATGCATCCGTCTATACTGAAATCCAAATTCTCAGCCATCCATACCTGACCGCCTATCCTCACAGTCCGGTAGGTACGACCGTCGCGTGGGTCTGTGAATGAATTCTCAATCATTTTGTTTTGCGATTCCATCATAAGAGATTTTCGAATTGCCTATCCGTTCCAAAACACTACTCCGTCATGCCCAGGCTTGAATCCTATGAATTCAGCTAGTCCGTTTGCGCCTATTCTCCAATCCAGTTCATCAATTTCTCCTTCCGTGTCGCAATAGAATATGCGTCTATGCTTCACATAGCCGGATGAATACGAAATTGTTTTAGAACACAATTCATCAATGACGTGGTTTGCGTCATTGGTCACGCTTCTGCAAGTTCCGTCGCACAAATCCTTGATGAGAATGTATTTGGAATTTCTTTTCAATATTTGGTATTTGGCGTTCAGGCTCATCTCACGACTCCTTCCCTTAGAACAAGGCTGTTTGCTTTGGATGGATTTTCGGCAAGAAATTCGTCCATGACTTTTTCAGCGGATTTTCTGGTTTTGAACACTCCGACTATTCGGACGTCTTTTGAAGCAAGCATCAGCAACAAAACATATGCTAGATGGTCTTCAGGCAAGGCTTCTTTTTCTTCAGCACGCGAAATTCGAGCGGATGCTTCGGAGATTTCGTCTTCGCCATTGAGAAAGCGTTCATATGCTTCCTTGCTGGAGAATCCCATGTCTTCTTGGAGGTCCCAAATGCTTTTGCCGGTAATCGGGTTTGGTTCGTCGGGTTTGAGAGTCATTCCGCAACCATCCTTATGCGAGTGTCGTTTTTGATTCCGTGCTCGTAGCAAACTTCGTTGACTATGAAATCAACGTCCATTCCTCTGTCGGCGTAAAGCGAATTCACTATCCTGTTCGCGCTGCTTTTCACCAAGGATTCGCTTTTGGCATCATTGCCGGATATTTCATCGGAAACCATTTTCCGAACTTTGCCCATGTCTCGCTCCATTTGCTCAATGGCCCATTCTTTGAAAGCACCCATTATTGTCACCTCCGCGTTTTAAATTTCGCATGATTGTAATATAAGCCATACTCGCGAATTCTCAGCCAAAACTTTCAAATTAAACAGACTGAGAAACTCATTGTTTCTGTTATATTAAAATCAAACCATCAACCGAAGGAGTTCAGCAATGGCAAAAAAGAAAGAGACAACCGCGGCGGCAGGAGCCGCCGCGGATTGCAACGCGAAAGACTTGGCTCTGAAAATCTATGAAATCAGGCGAACCGTCAAGGTGGTCCAGGATGAAGAAAAGAGCCTGGTCAAAGAACTGAAAGCCGTTCTCAATGGAGAGACCGCAGTCCCCGGAGTATGCGAGTTCAAGACTTACGAGAACATGAAGACTGACTGGGAGACTGTCGCAAAAGCTCTCAGCTCCTTCGTCCCGAAAGAGAAGTTTGAGCAAATAATAGCGAACAACTCCAAACCAACTGAAATCACAAAATTGCTGTTCGACAAGGATTTTAAGTCAGTGGAGGCAGCATGAACAAAAGCATTGAGCCAAAACCGGAAATCGCGGGACCTAGTTCGTTTCTGATGCCTTCAGCCGGAGAATCCCGCGTTTTTCTAGCGGTGAAACAAGTAGCCAACTGCGTTATGAAAGATAAACATGAATTGTCCAAACATCCTGGCCGAGGATTGGTTTGCATAAAGAAAAAAGGCTCGGAAATTCACATTACCGGAACTAACAACACTATACTGGCCCACTATGAAATTCCGGTCTCCGAATTTCCTTATGTCAAGCAAGACCCTGCGGACGGGACGAAATCGCATCGCCTTGACGAATTCCCTGATTTTGAAAACTGTTATAAAGTAGCCAAAAACGACAAAAAAGAAATTAGCCTAGTCTTGGTAGAGGAAGATGTGCTTTACCCTGACTATGAATCGCTTTTGGCTAGCGAAGACATGGCTGGATGCGACCCTGCCAATGATTTTCCAGTCACCATCGCAAAAAATGTTCAGCATATGTGGGTCGAAATGTTCAAGATTTACGACAAAGGAGTTGCGATAGCTCCAGACCTATGGGAGCTGGTTATACCGATTGACAGGCTGTATAGCTCATATGCGGCCAGAATCAATAGTTCAAAGTCGGTGGTTCGCTTGCAAAGCCCCGAAGACAAAGGGTTTGTTCGCAACGAGGCAAACAGCGGCTGCATGACTATATTCATAATGGGCTTAAATATTGGAACGGAGTGACTTCAAGGAAAACAAAATGAATATGCTTCAGTGCCATCAATGCAAGAAATGGAAGATTGCTACCGAAATAGTTTTCGCTCGCGGCAAAACTTGGTGCAAGGCTTGCTTTGGCAAAGAAAGGCGGAAGACGAAGACTGAGAAATTCTAAATTTTAATTATATTATGGCTATGAAATTTGTTTTGGCTATAACAATGTTATGTTTTGCAGGATGCTCTTCGGGCAAGAAGCCTTCTGAGCAGCCCAAGATTCCATCTTGCGGAGAGTTCTACAATTTCTACGATTCTTTCTCCAAAAAAATAGGAGTCAATACGGACTTCACGCTGAAGGTGCTGGAAGAAGCCATCGAAAAACACAAATGCAATGTCATAATTCATTGCAACGAGAAAGATTATTGTGTCGGCCCTATGCTTTGAATGTCGTTTTCTCGTTTGTGTCTGTCATAGTCAATCAAGCATTGATAAAATGTAGTTTTGTATAGTTTGGCCATGTCTTCGCAGAACTGCCTGTCTGTTATGTTGTTCCATTTTTCTTTGTCTAATTCCCTTTGCTTTCTTTTTTCTTCTTCAATCATTTGCGGGATGAACGGTATTCTCAGTATTGATTTTATAGTCTCGACAGTGGGCAGTTCCATGAATTTCTTGAAAACAGCTATCTGGGCGTCGTTGGCCCTCGCCAGAAACTTGCGAAAGAACTCCGCGATGCTGGCTTTTTCCTTTTTCCTCTTCTCGTCAGCTCCCTGTTCGCTAGTGCCTGGATGAGAAGGCTTGCTCAAGCTCGGCTTGTATGGAACCGGAGGCTCTCGGCTGAAAGTCAAGGATGGCTTCTGAGCTTGATGGCCCGGTTCTGCCATCTCTATTCCAGGCGGCTCAGGAGGCAAATCCATGCCTTCCAATAGCCTTTCTCTCAATGTTTTCATATGGCAGACGTCTTCGGGGTCTATTTTGCCGGATGCTTGAACGATAGGCTTTTTGGCCATGGAAATCAATCGTCTTCTCTGCAACTCTCCCATCATGCCGTCTCTTTTCTCCTGAGCCGACACCTGCCCAATCTCTCTTCGCAACTGCTCTATCGGCTTGATTTCAACTTCAACTGGCCTTCCTCTCTCGTCATATTCTATGCGATAGCCTTCTTTCTCCGTTTTCCACAATTTGACTCGTTTTCCTTTGCGGATGACGTTCGTCTGATACATGGTGCTGCTTTCGCCGATATCGTATGAGATTCGCAAAGAATTGCTTTGAGGAACAGGAGCCGGATTTTGGCTTGCTTTTGCCAATTCGTCTTTCATGGAGCGGATTTGCAGCTTGGTTTTTGGAGGAACGTGCTTGATTTTGGCTTCGGGGTCTTGGTTGTGTCTGGCATCAAGAAATTCCTGCAATCTCAGATTATGCTCGCCTATTTTTCTCAGATTCACCCAGTTGTCCCTGACCCATTGCTTGACGCATTCAAGCTCCCAATTCGACATATTGAACTTGCGTAAATCAATTTGAGTTTTCGGAAACGTGGGATTCGGGTCTATAGTCATTTCGACTCCGTCTCCTTGCTTCGTGTGCGGAAGTTTGGGAAATATTTTAATGTAATACTTGGAATGATTCTTGGCAGTATCATTATCATCTATCCAAATTTTGATAGGCAAGCCGGATTCAGCGGGAGGCACATTGGGAGTTTCGTTCAATAGCATGGTTTTATTTAGCCTTTCCAGCACTCTCTGCAAAAAGCGACTATCCCGAAATCGCTTTCACCCGTTTTAAGCAGCAGCTCCTTGTTCTTCACAATCCATGTCTTCAATTTAGCCAAGTCTTCCTCGGTGAGATTATGCTTTATATGTTTATGCGAATCCGGTATATATGGCTCGTCGCATATCATCATGGGAATCATGCCCAAGCTCGGAACGTCTCCCCAAATCCTGACGTTCTTGTCCACCGCAAACTTGATTCTCGGATGGTTTTCCCTTGGTTGCTCCTCTCCGCATTCCACCCAAACAATGCATGGAACTCCATCTTCTTGATTCAGCCACCACATCTCGGAGTAATTTCCGCAATACGTGCCTCTGTTTCTATATCCTTCCTCGAATGTTTCAGTAATTTCCATAATCATAGTATAAGCAAAATATAGGAAATTTCAGTTAAAAAGACAATTGTTTGCCGCGAATCTTTTTCATGGCTTTTCTTCCGGTGTATTTTCCGCGAAAGCTGTTGACATCGAATCCTTTGGTCAAAGCTTTGATTTCGTCCGAAATCGGCTCTCTGACGAACGTCAATCCGTCGCCTTTCTCGCAACTGTAGTCCCAATAGTCTTTGTATTTCCCGATTAATTGCATAATCCATAATATAATTAAAATTTCTGATATCTCAGTTTGAAATTAGTCCCGGAGGCAACGCACGCTAAACAAGTAGCTCTTATTGATGAGGTACCAGAGTGCGTCCTCGATGTAGTAGTACATGTAGCGGTAGTAAGCGTAGTTGCTACTGTCCTCACTGGCACTCCACCAGTTGCCGTCGTTGCCAACATGGTTGAAACTGCCATCCGAATAGCCGAGGCCGCCCGGCAGGGCAGAAAAACCGAACTCGTCAGTCCCGTTGCAGTCTTTGTGCCAGCCGGTCTTGGCCTTCAGTTTCTTGGCATCATTGTCCTTGCCGCTAAGCATGACAAACTTGGAAAGCTTCTCCCACTCGTTGCTTGTAGGGAGATGCCAACCGGAAGGGCAAGCCGTTTTCGCTGTTTTCCAATCGTATAAGCGACCGTATTTCTTGGCATTCTTGGGGTCGTTATCGTAGCACTTCGACCCTTTGGCTTCGTAGTTGAGATTCTCCGCAAGCCAAACTTGATTGCCTATTTTGACAGTCTTGTATTCCTGGCCGTCGCGAGGGTCTTTGAAAGTTCCCATTTTCTTTTTTGCTTCGACCGGTTTGACGGATGGATTGCCAGCATAAGCAGCATGCCTTTTGAGAATCTCCAATCCCTCGGAAATAGCTGCTATCGCCGATTCCAGCTCGTTCTTGCTCAATTTTCTTTCATCCTGCATATTTTTTGACATTTTGAACTCCTTTTGCCTCTTGGAGGCGTTAATTGTTTGACATATCTTCAATATAAAGAGAATTTTTGATTTATCAGTCAAAAAACTGTTGATTCGCTATTTATCGCGCAAACGCAACAATCTTTTAATAACATAACGAATAGACCGAAAAAGATTAAATTTCGCTAATACAACCGATATTTTACTTAGAAGCCCGTATATGGATGAATGCGATAGTCAAGCTTTCCTTTGGATAGAATACGCCTTGAAAGCAGCGTATCGCAATTTCTACAACAAGAAAGCCAAATTCCCCAAGTTCAAGAAATACGGCATGGAAGAGAGATATGCGTCATCTCATAGAAGCGTCATACGATTGAATGAAGCAGAACAATGCATAAACCTACTGAAGCTAGGCAAGGTTAGATTTCGTTCCAAGCCTAGGGGACAACCGGCAAAATCAAACGCGCAACTATATCACGGGATTCAGCCGGGAATTACTTTTGCTCATTGCTGTTTGACATAGGCGAAATACCGGAAGTGCCAAAGATACCCATAAACAACGAAAGACAAATCATCGGCTTGGATATGTCCCAAAAAATATTTTAGAGCCAGACTGCGAATTTGTCAATTCCCCTTATATTATGAATGTCAAACAATCTTAGGAGATTCCGTCATGATAGTCGACATTCTTAAAGAAATCGCCAACACCTCCAAGTCTAGCGAGAAGAAAGCCATTCTCGCCAAGCATAGCGGCGATTCCGTATTGAAAGAAGTGTTTGAATGCACTTACAATCCCGAAAAGGTTTACGGGGTCAAAAACGCCGAAATCGTGGAATCAAAAGACCATGAGGATTTCGAACACGTATGGGGACATTTCAAATCGGTTCTTGACGACATGGCGAAAAAAGAACTCACCGGAAACTCCGCCCGTGTTGGCATAGACTACGTATTGTCAAAAACCGACGCAATAACCCAAAAATGGCTAATCCAAATATTGAACAAAGACTTGAAGGTAGGTTTAGGCTTGTCCGAGGCTTTGAAAGTATGGCCCGGCTTGGTTCCCGTGTTTGACGTTGTTCTCGCCAAAGCCTACAAAGACCATAAAGAAAAGGTGAACTTTGATAGCGGCGAGTGGGTTGTCCAAAGGAAATTGGATGGCATAAGGGTCATTAGTCAAAACAAAGCCGACGGAGCCTCATTCAAAACCCGCGAAGGCAAAGACATTGCCACAATGGGCGTGATGGCGGAAAGGTTTGAAAAAATAGGCAATGCGAAATTCACCATAGACGGCGAACTGTGCTCTATAGACGAAAAAGGCAACGAGGATTTCAAGAGCATAATCAAAATAGCTAGAAAAAAAGATTACACCATTCCAAATCCGACAATCAAAGCATTCGACTTTCTAAGCAATGAGGATTTCGACTATGGCAAATCCGAGAAGAAATACACGGAAAGAATGGAAGCCTTGAATGAATTCGTCAAAAAACATAAAATAGAGGGTGTTTTGCCCGTGGAATACGAAAGGGTAACCTCAAAGGAAGTATTTGATAGATGGCTTGCCAAGGCAAGAGAAAACGGATGGGAAGGCCTGATGCTCAGAAAAGACGTTCCCTACAAGAATGGCCGGATTAGCGAATTGCTCAAAGTAAAAGATTTCCAAGACGCCGAATACGTGGTGGAAGGAATAGAAACCGGCAAATTGTCATTCAGCGAGAAAGGGAAAGGCATAGTCGAGCATGAGTGCGTGAGCGCGTTGAAAATCAAGCACAAAGGATATGACGTGAAAGTGGGCAGCGGCTTGGAGAAAGAGCAAAGGATTGAGTGGTTCAAAGACCCTGGCAAGATAATAGGGAAGAAAATCACGGTATCTTACTTTGAAGAAACATCCAACGACAGCGGGGGAGTGTCACTAAGATTCCCGACTCTGGTGGCAGTGAGGGATTATGAATAAAAGGCAAACTATGGGCAAGCCAAAGAAAGCAATCGCTAGCCGCAAACCGCTCAAAGGAAACAAGCATGCCGACGAAGCGAAATTCAAAGAAATGTCCGATGACTTGGCGGAAGCAGCGAACATTTACGAAAAGTATTTGAAAATCATAGAAAAGCATCCGAAAGATGGAATGGCATGCTTTCAAAAAATGTCGGATTATGAGCAATTGCGTTTGACGGACGGGCTTTTGGCTTATTCTTTGCATATGCTTTTGAAAACGAGCAGATACAAAAAAGCGATTCGCTCAATCATCGTTTCGCTCAGAAAAGAAATCAAAGCTTGCTACACGTTCCACAAAAACGCAATAGGCATAAAACTGGAATATGCCGAAAACAAGAAACCAAAAGTTGAGGCCAAGCGATGACTAAAATAAGATATTTGACTGCAAAACTCATCGTTTTCTTTATATTGCAATTATGTTAAACCAAACAGAAGGAGAAATAGCATGATAAAAATAATAATTAAAATGGTCAATAATGAAAAAACGGACTTTAAGATTATCAGTTACGATATAGAAAAAGTCGCGTACAGCATGGCCGACCAACATATCGCATGGACCCGCGAAGTGTTCCACAACATTGCATTCAAGGCCGTTTCTATAGTAGATGGCAAAATTTCCAAATATCGAGGCAATCTTAGCGACGGATGGGTTGACGCGTCAAAAGGCCGTTATAGAATAATGGCGAAAGACATAATCAACGAGCAAACATTGTGGCTCATCGCCAACAAGCAAAAAACAATAGATAAGAAACACAAAAAGAGCAAACCATCCAAAAGCAAGCCGTTGACCGACAAGCAGATAGTTGAGCAAATAGAAGACATGCAAAAGTTCTTGGAAGGATGTTTCAAGAACTTGAACCGTTCGACTCGCGTGAGCAAAGGCTCCATGATTGCCGCTCTAAGCACGGCTGCGATGATGTTGCACGCATTCAAAGAGAATTTTCAAGAAAAAAAGAAGTAGCCTATGTTATATAGATACAAACTTTCCATCTATTTCACCGACTACGTTCTTCATGAGTTTAGCCACGAAGTAGATTCCGCGGACGCGTTAAACCAAAAACAGGAGAAACAAGCATGCCAAGAAAAACCCTAGCGTACGTAGTAACTTTGGATTCTTTCACCACCATACCGGGAAAAGACAATATAGTCATAGCCACGTTCAAAGAGAACGGCTACGAGGTCATCGTCCAGAAAAACGACTTCAAATCGGGCGACTTGGCCGTGTACGTGGAATACGACACGGTGCTTCCGCAATGGGAGCAATTCGAGTTTCTTAGAAAGCGATGCTACAAAGAAAAATACGGAGGCCATCTCATATCCGCCATGAAGATGGGCGGAGTCGTGTCCTACGGCATCGCCTTCGCTCTGGAGCAGCTGAAAGACGTTCTGGAGCCGTCCAAAATGAAGCCCGGCATGGATTTGACGGAAACATTGAAGGCATCCAGCCGTGACGCCCTTGACGAGAATTTGCAAGCCTTGGCTGCATTGAAGCAAACGAAGCCTCGTTCTTTCATGAAGAAACTAGGCTATAAATTGGCCAGCAGATTCCCAAGGATAGCAGCTGTTCTCATGCATAAAAGGAAGACTTGCGAATATCCCGTTCCCAAAACGGACGAAACCCGCATAGAGAACTTGCCGGAAGTGTATGAGAATTGGAAAGGAGCTGATGTTGACGTGACCCTTAAATGCGATGGAAGCAGCGTTTCCATAAGCTTGCTAGGCGGAGACTTTTATTTGATGTCAAGGAACAATGTGCTATTCAAGGCTCCTTTGAAGAAATTGATGAAGATAGAAGCCAAGAACCTTCCGTTGGACAAATGGCTCAAGAAGATAGACAAATTGAGCTGGTCGGCCTATTTCTCGGCCATGCCCAATGCTCTCATGCTATGCCATAGAGACAAGTGGATTGAGAACATGGACAAGATGGCGCGAAACATGTCGGTCAAGAACTTGTTTCTCCAAGGAGAGATGTGCGGCCCGGGAATACAGAAAAACCGGATGGGCCTGAAGGAACTCAAATGGTTCGTATTCAACATGGCGTCATCCGAGCAGCGTTATTGCAGTTGGAACTACATAAGCGAGAGACTGAAATATTGGGAACTCAATTTCGAGATGGTTCCCAGAATATGCCAGTGCGAGTTCAAGTGGAAGGACAAAGCCGAAATCAAGGCTTTCGCCAATGCCTTGAAATACGATGACGGCTCCTTGGCTGAAGGAGCCGTGTTCAGAAAACTGGACACGTTCAGCAAAAACCATTATTGCCGTCCGGACAAAGCCATGTCCAACATGGCTTCGTTCAAAGTCATATCCGACGAGTATGTTTTGAAGCACAAAGAATAATCACCGGAAAAGCTGCAGATTGGCATTCAAGCGTTATATTATGAGAAACAAGGAGAAGAATTTATGAGAAACGAGCAGCCGGTGGTCATCCCTCTCACTTATCGCCAGAAAGCGATTCTTGAATGCGTCCGGGATTACGATTGCGCCAAGGATGAGTTTCGTTATATTTGCGAGATTGGCAAAAAAGGCATGACTCTGGAAACGTTCAAGTCGCTTTTGAGAAAAGAATTCAACAGGTCCGGCTTGAAAGACAAATACGGCATCAATATGCTGGCTTTGAGCAGCAACGACTTGGAAAAAGCGTTCTCCATTGAAATAAAGGCTTTCCAATTCAATTCCGAAGGAGCAAGATACGGAGAGTTCAAGGCGACAGCCCAATATTGCGAAAGCGGAGCCATATCTATATGCGCCAGCGGAAGCATCAATGCCAGTCTCAGCAATTCAGTCAGCATTGACTTGGAAAGAATTGTGAAATTTTTCCGCAGCAAGCATGTGGCTGAACTCGTGTCTTCTTACAAGAAGAATTTGAAATATCCGCTGAAATATTATTATTTGTTCAAAAGAATGAGCGACTCCAAGAAGAAATTGCTGGAACTCGTGCAAGGCTTCGATGGATGATTGCGAAAACGGAAATCAACGACAGGAGAAAGCCATGTGCGACTGCATAGAAAAAGTTCAGGCCAAGCTCACCGACATGATGGCGGAGCAAAATCAGGGATGCGGGATTGAGGAGCAAGTCCAGTTCCGAAACATAGCCTGGGTTCAGAAAGGAAACAAAATGGAGGAGACGCTGACCAATCCAGCCTCCGGCAAATACAAAATCAAGAACAAAGTCCGCAAATGGACAGTTTCCATGAATCCAAGTTATTGCCCTTTCTGCGGAAAGCATTTTGATTGAAGATTTGTTTGAGAAATCTTCATTCTTTTATTTTGTCACTCCAAGGAAGCACCTGCCCTGAAAGGATATAAAGCGAAAATTGAAAACAAAATTGAATCATGTCGGAATAACCTGGAATCACGACGTTGTCTCCCCATGGAGGCGGCGCGTCATGGCTTACTATGATTACAGGCATGAAAACGGCAGAGCAATTTTTTTCAATAATGCCTACTTGTATAGCTCGGATAGAGGGAAGGTTTGGCATCGTAATGTCGGAATAGCCCTGGGCTGAGCTTATATAGTTGTTTTTGAACATATTCATCGGGATGTTATCGGGCCATCCTCGCGTTAAAGTCTGAAAGTCATTTGGAGTCAAAGCGGCAGCCGAGCTCAAGTCCTGTATGCTGGTTGAAATGCTTTGCATGCATCCGAATCTAATCATGTTTCTATTGGAGCTTTTGTTCAATATCGTTTGCTGTCCGTTGAATTTCCAAGAAACTTGGCACCGCATTCCATAATCATAGTAAGGCGAGCCTCTATACAAAAAGCCTCTTGAATTGTTCATGGATGTTGACGGAAACCAGTCCGCTTGCGAGCCTGACAGTCCTTCATATCCATGTTTCAAGTAAATCGGGTCGTGGCCTCTGGGTCTTATTCCATAGATATAACTATTAATGTCAGCAAAGTCCGTAAAATTCATCCCTGAGCCGTCATTTTGCGTGGAATGAAGCATATCATATCCAGAGCCAAGCAAATTCAATTCCAGAGCGTCGCTAGACGACGGCACGCCGGTGCGAATGCTAGTGTGCGGCCATATGCATTCGACATTTGGATAATACGGATGTTCGGGCGGATATTCGACTTTTATGCTTTGCACAAGCCCCGGCCATTCGGCGCCAGACAAAGAAGGGTCCCACATTGCGATAACGCATTCGCCAGAGTCGACGTCTAAAAAGACCATATCAAGCAGTCCAATAAGAAAAGAATTTGATTGTTCCGCTCACATGAGCCATAATGCCGTTGTCACTTAAAGGCATGAATTGAATCTGCCCTCCATTGCCAGGACTGTAAAGCAAGCCGGGACCGCCATTGCTAGGCAATCCATCTGACGCGTTAGCTTTGTTGGCGAACAAGTAAGCGATATTGTCCACAAGAATTTTGACGGATGCTCTCAATGAGCGAGTTCCTGCGGTTATTTGCTGAATGCTAGCGGATGGAGAAGCGACGTTGAGAGAAATTGGAATGCTCAAATTCCCGCCCGTGTCGTTGACTGTGCCTGTGGCGTTGTCGTTGCCGCCGACAGTGCGGTTGAGCTTGTCCTGCTTGGTGTTCAAAGCTGTCTGCGTTGCCGTACTGACAGGCTTGTTCGCATCGCTCGTGTTGTCCGCGTTGCCCAATCCGACATCGCTTTTGCTCAAGGCAAGATTTATAGTTTTATTCAAGAACTGGTTCACACTAAACGAATCCACAGTCGAGCCGTTCTTTTGCAAGGTTATAGTGGCATCGTTAGGCAGGGTGTCGGTCGCGCTGATGATATTGTTGGTTATCTGTATGTTGCTTCCGGCTGTCAGCTTGTCCTGCTTCCCGCTTATGTCAGTGGAATAAGTTACATCGTAAGTCCATTCAATTTCCCCAGTCGATTCATCAATGCTTGTAACGACATAGCGAGTGACTTGCCCGTCATTTGTCTCGTCCGCCCGTATCGTGGCAAAATCATTCACTGTTATTCCCTGCGGGAACTCCGACGCGTTTTCGGGCAGAACTGTATCGTTTTGCGAGGATGAATCAGCGCGTTTGTCAAATGCTCCGACGTAGTCTCCTAGTCTTTCAACAGCTTCTATCCTGTCGTTTGCTGCGTTTATGCTTCCTTGCAAAGTTTGCTCGGCTGTCCAGGCTCGGTTTTCTTCGGATTCTATCCGGTTTGTCAAGTTTGTCTTTTCTTGATTTATCTTTTGGCTAGACCATGTTTTGTCCGCATAAACCTGGTCGTCGTCAATGATGCTTCCCCAGTGGACTCTGGATGTCATGTAAAATGTCTTGGCGTCGCCGTCGCTCATCAGAATGGAGACTCTTGTGTAAATCCAGTCCCCCACGTTCGGGCTTGGGTTCGGGTCGTCCGACCAATTGGAAACGCCGTCGGGGAGATTGGTGACTGGGTCAGGGCCTTGGCTGAAGCCGTATTTGATGGCGACTTCTTCTATGCCGGTGCCTTTCGGGGCGAAAGTCCCCATGTCTTCAAGCATCATTTTTCTCAGGAGGCGAGGCTTGTCCATTCTGACGACTGGCACGAACACGGGATGCTCGCCAGCCTTGACCGACTGAATATGCTCGCCGCGCTCCAGCAAATCAGGAAGCTCCGGCAGCGGGTCGTCCGGTATTTTTCCTGTGTGAGTTCTTCCTTGGACTATTTTGCGAGCCATGGCTTCTCCTGTTCTGAATATGCTGTTATTTATGGCAGGACTCCTGGATAAGCGAAACTATCTATTGGATAGGAAGCCAGCATCAAGGTGACAACTTTGAGCAAGTTTGGCAGACCGGATTCAAGGAATGCCGCCAAGCCCTGGAGCGGGAATGAGAAGAGCAGTGTATCCGACGCAGAGGTCTCCGTTCTTGGCGAATTTGGGCATGTGCCGGCAATTCATGCATCTCTCGCCCATGAGGCTGACTCTGGGGCGGACGGTCGCATAGAGGGCTGCTTGCGAGCCGCTTTCATCGTCTTCGCCGCATAATGTCATTCGGCGACCATTCTCAAAGGCTCTTCCTCGAATTCCTCGCATTCATTCTCCGGGCCTGTGTCCGGCTCC
>JGI24698J34947_10000234_pt1 | contig 22996 bp, 22 predicted proteins | sample TergutMp193P3_FD_34947 | JGI IMG/M metagenome (IMG submission 34947) | reverse complement strand
AACGATGTTGATTTCCTTTTGAGCGTTCTTAATGCCCTTGCCCGTTCAAAAGGCATGGCGCAGGTAGCCGCCGATCTTGGGGTTTCGCGTGAAGGGTTATATAAATCCCTTGCCCCCGGAAGTAATCCGGCTTTTGGGACTGTAGTAAAAACGCTTGATAATCTTGGTTTCAAACTCAACATAGAATTAAAACGCGCCTCCTAAAACGGCGATAAACGCGAAAACGGCTGTACATAAAAACTTCTTCATCTTTTCACCTCACGCCAAAGTAGTTTCTCACTTCGTTTTCGATTAACGAATTGGGAATAACAAACGGTTTTTCTGAAATAGTTACATTAACCACGTCTGTTACCTGATATTGACCCGCAATACCGTTCGCTCTGAAATTGCCCTGTTGTTCGTTTCCGGTAAATACCCCGCCTTTTTCAAGGATACTGCTTCGAATTGTCTGTACTGCCTGTGCTATGTTCTGCGGTATTGCGAAAGAGAAATTAAAGGGAGAACCTCTTGTCCGTGTACCCCTGTAGGAATCGGCGGTATAGGTATCAAGGTAATAAGCCGCGAATTGTATTGTGTCCGGTCTGTTGTTTGGTATACGGTAACTGCCTCTTACATTGTTGATGATGTAAAAACCGCTGGTCGCGTTACCTTCAAAGTAGCCGCTCTGACGTACTGCGTCATCGCGTATTGACTGATAGAGTTCCGTCATGTTTTCCGGTCTTGCGTACTCGTATTCCTCGTGCGGTTTTAATATGGTGATGGGATAACGGGACTGTCCCGCTCCGGCGATAGCCGCTGTAATCGTTTCTTCTGTGGCGGCTCTCCACGGTTCGTTGTACTCCCGTTCTATGCCGGGGAACTGAACAGGGAATGCGACTACTACCAATGTTTCCGCGCCGTAAGGGCCGTACAGTACATACCTTGAGTTCGGGTTGTCAAAAATAGTACGGCTTTCATTGGCGCGAAGGAAATTATTATCGTTTCTTGTGGGATATATCATTTTAATTTGATTATTCACGTCGATGTGAATAATTTTGAAATAACAATCCTGATCGGCGGTTACCGTCAATTTCAGTTCATCCCGGTGAAAATAGGTACGGGTGTTTGAATTCAGACGGGCTTCTATATGTATGGTTTCTGTTTGCGCAGGCGGAATAACTTCATCCAGAATAATCATGCTATTTACATTTTCCGGCTCAATGGCTAACCCTATTGTTTTTTCGAGTAAGTCAACAGATATTGAAAAAATATGTGAACCGTCTCTGTCCCTGTTTGGCGTTGTAAGTTCAAAGGTAACATCTACCCTGTCGTTGCGTCTGGTGAAAAAGCCGGAAAGAACCGCCGCCTGTTCTGTATCGCCCTCCATTACACGATATTTCCGTTCCTGATTTGTTTTCGCGTAATGGGTAACTTTCTCTGTTAAATAGATCGATAACTCTGAGGGTATATCGATCCCGGTCATTGTGAATAGCCCGATAACGGTTTCTGTCTGGGTTTGTATGTTAGCCGCCAATGCGTCTACAGCTCTTTTGATACCCGCTTCCAGCGCGGCAGGGGTATCCAATAATACGTTTAGCGGGGTAACGTTAAAAGAAAAATTCCCGCTTGTATTTCTTGCAATCCCGGCTGTTAAATCTGATAAAAGTATTTCCACCAATACATTGTATGAGCCGGGTTTTAAATTGCGGATTTGCAGATTAAAAGGATCGCCGCTTGCGGACTGAAAGGGGAAGATTATATCATCTCTGCCGCTTATGCCGAAAATTTTTGCCTGACAGTCAAGTAATCCGGTTGCGGGTAATATAGAGGAGCGAAGGTTTATCCGCGTAGTAAGGCTTTCGGTTTCCTGAATTGTCCGGGCGGGTATAGCTTCAATGCTGACGCTGTTTGCCAGTTCATTGATCTGCAGCCTGACATATTCATACAGCCCTGCCCTGCCTGTTGATGTTTCAAAATAAGCCATTATGCGGTGCAGGGGGTTTTGTTCGAGGGACCTTGCGATAAAAGCGTAACCTTCCAACGCGGCTTTAAGTGTATTCCACTGTGAGAAAGAAGCTGTATACCGTTCGGATATATTTCTCGCAAAACCGGAAATCTCGTCCTCCGCTTTTTGACGGTTTATTCTATGAAGCGAATAGACGATATATTCTTCTCTGTTATCACCGGTAAGGTACAATTCCGTATAATAGGCGACTGTCCCTACTTCTGAAACTACATTTTGGGCGAATGTCCTTATTTCATCTTCACGTAACACATAGGTGGAAAGCGTGTCCCTTGTGCTTCCGCTTATAGCCGATAGGGAGACTGCCTGTCTTTCTATAACCTGACCGTAATATTCCAAAACTTGAATTCGCGCGCTTTCCCGCGCATTGTCCCGTGCGTTTGCCGGAGTGTTGAAAATCTGTGAAGTGCCGACAAAGAATATTTCGGTTTCGCTTTGGGGAACGGCGTCTACCCATTCCGGTTTTACAGAAGGTTCTGTAGAATAAAGGATCCTTGCCAACTGGTTTGTTGTTTCTTCCTGCCGGTCTCTAATGCCGCCCGCAAAAACCGGAGCGGAAACCGTAAAGAAATAAATTGTCGTTAATAACAGGAGCGCCGAAGCGCCCCTGTTTGTCAGGTTAAGGTTCATTGTTAAAAGCCCAATGTAGAACTTAAATTGCCGCCGAAAAATTCCGCGGCTCTTTCCAACTGCTGTCTGCGTGTAGCGTCTTGCTCTGCCGCCGCCCTTCTCGCGTAATCCGCCGCCTGTTCCTGTCCGTAGTTGTCAATCACACGCCTGACAAGAGCCTTGTCAACTTCCATAAGAACGAACACTTCAAAGGCTTCACGGTTTGTGCTGTCAAGATAGACAAGCGTGTAATAACTGCGCGGAGCTAAAGCCTGCGCCACATTTTGCGCAAGCCTTTCGTTCAATTGCTGTCCGACAATTTGCGGAGCAAGTACATCGCTGGTGATGCCATAAGTTGCGGCATGTGTACGCGCCTTGTTTACCATCAATGTACCGTAGTAGTCCACCAACTGGGTTCTGCCGTTTTCCTCTGCAAAGTAACGCGCTCCCTGATTGCCGGTAGCTGTAGCGTAACGCCCTGCCGAACCGATAAAACTTAGGGTGCTTGGGGAATCTGGTACAGTATCTACCCATGCCGGTCTCTGCGCCGGTTCGGTGCGTATCGGAGTTGCCTGTTCGACTGCCGCCTGCCGCGCCGACATTGCCTGCGCTGCGGGCTGGCCGGCACAGCCTGTTACCGCAATCACAATAATGGCGAGTGCGGTAAAAATTACCATCTGTTTCGTTTTCATTTTCTTTCTCCTTCAAACTTTTCTTCCATGCCGCATACACAGCATGTTTTAACACTCATTTACATAGACAAATACCAATAAGGTATTTCCACCGGAACAATCATTTTTTTTCCCATGCCTCGCTGTTTACATCAGGGCGGGTATATGTCCCGGCGGCTTTACCACCTGAGTTATAAAAGTCAGCAAAATTGCCGGGGATGGCGTTGTCCTCTATGGAAACACCAGAGCCTATGGTAACGCGTAAAAGTGGATTGCCTGAAAACGCGTTTTTCCCGATAGACGTAATCTGGGACGGAATAATAACGAAAGTTAAATCCCTGTTTGCAAACATATTTTCAAAAATAAAGGTAATACCTGGAGGTATGTTTATATTTGGCGGTTCTTCCGGTACGTTAGTTGTAACGGTTTGTTCTCCGCCTCTTAGCCGTACCCCTGTGTCCGGCTCCGGTACTGCCGCAATAGAAACTCCACTTACCGGAGGGGAACCTCGGCTTTCAGCCTCGACGGCGGGTTCCGCTTCAATTCGTAATTCACCTTCAGTGCGGGGATTTTCGGCAATTTCAGTTCTGCTGTTGGAATTGCCGACTGGCGGTTCGGAAGGTTCGGCAATGAAATTGCCGGTAATTTTCATGTTGGGTGTGTTTTCAATAAAGTCTGGTTCTTCCGCTGTATTTATTTCACGGGTGGTTTCTTCAGCTATCGCGTTATCTGTATTTGATCTGCTGTTTTTTAGATAGAGAATTGCGGGGATAAGAGCGCATAAGAGAACAGCCGCCGCTAAAATAAAACCCGCTATTATCTTTTTTTCCCGTGGGGACGAGGGCATTTCAGGTATATTCAGGCGGTTTATTTCCAGTGTAACAAGCCGTCGTATTTCCCGGCCTGAATTTTGTAACGCTTCATACCGTTTGCGGACTTCGTTATCTGTAACAAGAGATTTTTCCACCAGGCGGCGCTCTTTGTTCGTGGCAAGTCCCCGGTGGTAGAGTTCAAGCGTTAATTGTGAAATATGGTTTTGACTTTTCATTTGCCCGCCTTCCCAATTTTTACTCTTGCCTGTTCCTCAAGGTTCTTAATCCTTTTTTGTACCGCCGATTTCTTTAAACCTACGACTTCCCCTATTTGCTCCAATGTCATATCATCGTGAAACTTGTAAAAATAAATTTTGCGGGTTGTCTCGTCCTGTTCGTCCAAAATAGCCTTAACAACTATTTCCGCTTCAACTTGGTCATAGCCGTTGTCCATAACGCCTGTTTCCCAAACATCCTGCCCTTGTTCCCCCTTATCCCTGAACCAGTTGAGGCTTCCATTGGTAGCCATATCATAGATTTCAATTAATTCCCTTCTGGCTCTTTTTTTTTTATTTAATCCCATATTCCTGGCCGCCGTAGAAAGGTATGTTTTTGGATATGGAACATGAAGCCGGCCCTTTGATTTGAGTTCCTGTATTTTTTCAAATACATCATGGGCAGCGTCTTGCGCGTCTTCCTCGTTACCGAGCATATAAAGGCAGCGGTTGAAAACCATTGAGTAGTAATCCCTGTAAAAAATCCCGATATCCGCATCATCTATTTTTATAGACAACCGCGGCTGCTGGTTTTCCACCGAAAAATGCAGAATTTTTGGGGATTGTGAGGGTTTTGCGTCGTCTTTTAAGTTCATAACGAATAAATAAGGGCCACAATTGACCTTTTTTAACATCTCCTTGGATTAAATCAGTTCTTTTGGTATATCTCTTTGGGACATACTACTATGTCTTATAGAAACTTTGCAAGAGGTCTCCGTTAGTTAGAATTAAAATATGGCATGACTAGTTTAAGAACCCTTTTATCCTGCAATATTAAAAAAAGACGTGAAAAATTGGGAATTTCACAGGCGCAATTAGCAGAAAAGGCAGGTACTTCTACCAATTACATTGCCCAAATTGAGCAACAAAACAAATTCCCATCATCAGAAATGCTTGAACGTATAGCAAAAGCCCTCGAATTTGACAGTGCGGAACTATTTTCTGTAGGGCCTTATTCAGCAGAGGCAATACAACAGTTTCAGGAAGGTGTAAAAGCAGATATTGAAGAAAGATTAGAAAACCTTTTTAAGTCTAATAAATAGGGCTTAATCCCTTTAAGCAGAGAGTTGACATTAATTTATATCCTTATAATGGCAAGCCGCTACCCGTCTGGCTTGTTTGTGTTTTATGATGTGGTATACTCCCATTGGAGGCGCTATGAAAAGATCGATTATTAACAGCCTTTTTACCATCCGTAATGGCAGCATCAATAACCCAACGGATAAAACCTACGCGGAAAAACTGCTCATCGTAAAACAGGGACAGCTAACGCCTTAACATTTTCACAAGTCAAAAATGGAAGACATTATTAACTGGGGCGGCGGGGGAACACTCAAGGTTCAACTGTACTGTTCCATGGATTCCCTAACTCTGGATGAAAACTCCGATGTTCCTGTTTCAGTTGACAGGAGAAACCGTACTGTAAAGGCGCGAACCTTCGGTTCGATGGATATTAAACCAGACTTTAGAATAAACATTGCGTTCACGGATTTCCCCATGTTACAATTGATCTGTTCGGGAACCGGTTGGTTGCCTGATTACAAACAGGGAGGCTTCATTATGAGCGGGAAACTAAAAGTTGGAATTATTGGCTGCGGCGGAATTGGTTCACAGAAACATTTACCTGCAATTTCAGGTATCAAAGAAGCGGAAGTAACTGCTTTCTGCGATATTATTCCCGAAAGAGCGGAAAAATGTTGTAAGGAGTTTGGCGTTGACGGAGCCAAAACATACACGGATTACAAAGAACTTTTAAAAGACGGATCAATCGACGTTGTGCATATCTGTACTCCCAACAGTTCCCACTCTCCAATCACGGTTGACTCTCTGGAAGCGGGAAAACACGTTATGTGCGAGAAGCCAATGGCAACGAGTTTCGATGAAGCAAAAAAGATGGTGGACGCCGCGAAAAGGACAGGCAAGTTGTTGACCATCGGTTATCAGTACCGTTGTATGCCTTCTCCGTTGTACCTGAAAAAACTCTGCGAACGCGGCGATTTGGGAGAGATTTACTTCGCAAAGGCGCACGCGATACGCCGCCGCGCCGTTCCTACATGGGGCGTTTTTCTCAAGGAAAAAGAGCAGGGCGGCGGGCCGCTCATCGACATCGGCACTCACGCACTTGATATGACCTTGTGGATGATGGACAACTACAAACCCAAATCCGTTGTGGGCAGCGTTTATAAAAAACTCGGCGGCAAGCCCGATTGCGGCAATATCTTTGGTCCCTGGGATCCAAAGGAGTATACTGTAGAAGATTCCGCGTTTGGTTTTATCACCATGGAAAACGGCGCGACAATAATCTTAGAATCAAGCTGGGCGCTGAATACTCTGGATGTAGGCGAGGGCATTTGCACACTTTGCGGCACAAAGGCGGGAGCGGATATGAAGGACGGACTTCGTATCAATTACGATGACCTTGGCAAGCTTACCGAAATCAAACCCGATCTTTCCGTGCGCGGCGTACAGTTCTATTCAGGCACCTCAATGGAGCCCAAGGATATCGAATGCAGGAACTGGTACAACGCGATTCTGCACGGCGAGGAACTGCGTGTAAAACCGGAACAGGCGCTGGTGGTAACGCAGATACTGGAAGGCATTTATGAATCAGCCCGTATTGGCAGGCAGGTAAACTTTTGACAACGTTGGAGGGATAAATGAAACTTGGAGTAATGACCGTTCTTTTGGGTCAAAAACCGGCGGAGGACGCTTTTCGTTATCTGTCATCTCTTAAGGTGCAAACCGTTGAGATAGGGACGGGCGGCTTTCCTGGAACCGCGCACCTCAATCCAAAGGAATTTCTGGCGGATTCAGGCGCGGCTGCCGCTTACAAGGATATGCTGAAAAAGTACAATCTGGAAATCAGCGCGTTAAGTACGCACTCGAATCATGTCCATCCCCAGAAGGAAATCGCGGACAAGGCCCATTCGGATTTTATCAGCACCTGCAAGGTGGCGGAAAAACTCAATGTTGATACGGTCGTTACTTTTTCAGGCTGTCCCGGCGATCAGCCCGGCGCGAAGTATTCAAACTGGGTTACCTGTTCATGGCCGGAGGATTTTCCGGCAATACTGGACTATCAGTGGAATGAAGTGCTGATCCCGTACTGGCAGTCCGCCGTGAGGGAAGCCGCCAATTACGGCGTTACGCGAATAGCCCTTGAAATGCATCCGGGTTTTTGCGTCTACAATCCCTGCACTCTGCTGAGACTGCGTTCTGCGGTAGGTGATATGATCGGCGCGAATTTTGATCCAAGCCATCTGTTCTGGCAGGGCATTCAGCCAAGCGAAGCTGTCAGGGCTCTCAAGGGCGCTGTCTATCACTTCCACGCCAAGGACACAAAACTAAACATGGCTAATATCCACATTAACGGCGTGCTTGATACGGGACACTACGGCAATGTGCTTGACCGCAGTTGGGTGTTCCGCACAGTTGGTTATGGACATGATTATGGTGAGTGGAAGGAGATAATCTCCGCCCTGGCGGCGACAGGTTATGACCGCTCCATCAGCATTGAGCATGAGGACAGCCTTATGAGCGTCAGCGAAGGTTTGGAGAAAGCCGTGTCATTCTTGCAGAAAGTGATCATTCAGGAAAAACCGGACGCGATGTGGTGGGCGTAGGGCTATTAATACAACGGGGGCAGTTTATCCAGCGTTATGCCGTAATCGTTGTTGTACGCCTCCTGCAAAACTTCCGTCTTTGTCATGTTTTTGAATACGCCCCTGCTCCATGTCATAAACCATGTCCACGGAACGTGCGTCTGCGAGAGAGCGGCAAGATCAGGAATGGGGCCTGTTTCACCTAACGCGGTGAGCTTGTCCGCCGTGGTAATGCGCACAAGCTCATCATACTCTTTTTTATAATCGCTGTGCGTGTGTTCTTTCAGATAGACATCGCGCGAAATTACATCACAGTATTCGTCTCCCACGTAACCTTCCGGCAGAGGAGAGTTCCACACCCAGATCAAATTGTTCAATTCGTGGACTTTGGTGTACCGTTCGTACATTTCCAGCCAGAGACTTTTCGCTGTCTGTGGCCCGCGGCTGCCCCACCAGAACCAGTCACCATTAGCTTCATGGAACGGACGCCAAAGGATAGGCACACGCTTTTGGCAAAACGGTTTTAACAGGTCTGCCATTACATCCATGTCGTTTAAAAACGCCTTCCGTTCAGGCGTACCCTCTTCAAGCGCCAGCCGCGCGTCAAAGGGCGTGTTCTTCTGATAAAACGCCTTGTCCACGCCGTAAAGCGGCGAATACCAGTGCCATGTAAGAGTGATGATCCCCTTGCGCCGCGCCCATTCCCACGCCATTTCCAGCGTGTTCTCGTTCTCCCTGACTTCGGTAAGACATTCTTCTGAGCTTTCCTGATAGTTAATGTTGGGCGAGTACGCCAAAAGCTCAAATCCGCAAAGGGCGGGTTCCTTTCCCGTTATCTCACGGATAAGTTTGAGTTCCTCCTGAAGCCTCGTCTGTGTATGCTGACCCAGGAGAATTCCGCGTCCGCGCAGATCCGACAGGTAATCCAATACGGAACGCGCCTCTTCTGACATATTGGGGTTACAGGGTTTATATTTACTCATAGTACAATCAATCCATATTTTCTTACTTTACACAAGAGAGTTGTTCACAAACCGCTGGAAATAAACATTCATAATATAGTAAAATAAACATTATGTTTAAAGGGCTTTTCCCCTCCGGCGGTAAGGAAAACTACAGTAACCTGATGGGGAAAATAGCCATTACCGATTCGGATCTGTCGCCGTCCGGGACAGTTGTGATCGATAATGAGATTTACGCTGTAGAAGCCGATGACGATTATATTGAGGCGGGACGCGGTGTGCGTGTAACACGTGTCCACGGTAAAAGAATTTATGTTAAGAGGGTTTAAATAAGTTTTGAATAAAACAGGAGGGGACAATGGCAAAAGTATCTGACGGGATGAATTACGCGCCAAAAGGAAAACCGAATCCGGTTGTTAAAAAGGGAGAATTTGTTTTTTCGGCAATTGCCCTTGATCACGGGCATATTTACGGAATGTGCAACGGCTTGATTGAAGCGGGCGGAGTATTGAAGAGCGTATACGATCCCGATTCCAAAAAGGTAGACGATTTCTGCAAGGCATACCCTGGAACGGCAAGAGCCGCCCGCGAAGAGGAAGTCTTATCCGATCCGCAGGTACGTCTTGTAGCGTCGGCGGCTGTTACATCGGAGCGGTGCGCCCTTGGTTTGCGCGTAATGTCGGCGGGGAAGGATTATTTTACCGATAAAGCGCCGCTTACCACTCTGGAACAGCTTGCGGCGGCAAAATCAAAAGTAAAAGAAACCGGCAAAAAGTACATGGTGTACTACAGCGAGCGTATTCATGTTGAGAGCGCGGTTTTCGCCGGTCAGCTTATTGAAGAGGGAGCCATCGGCAAGGTGATTCAGGTGATCGGTTTTGGACCTCACCGGCTTGGCGCGCAAGGGCGGCCTGAGTGGTTTTTCAAAAAGGAAAAATACGGCGGCATACTCTGCGACATCGGCAGTCATCAGATAGAACAGTTTTTGTTTTATGCGGGAGTAAAAGACGCTGCGGTTGTAAACAGCCAGATCGCGAATTACAATCACCCGCAGTACCCGGAGCTTGACGATTTTGGCGACGCGACTCTGGTGGGCGATAACGGCGCGGCACATTACTTCCGCGTTGACTGGTTCACCCCTGACGGTTTACAAATGTGGGGAGACGGTCGCTCATTCATCCTTGGAACCGGGGGCTATATTGAACAGCGTAAATATATGCAGTTGGGAGAGAAGGGCAGCGGGGGCGGTCATGTTTACCTTGCGAACAACAGGGAGGAGACGTACTACAATGTCGAAGGGAAAGTAGGCTATCCTTACTTTGGACAGTTAATCCTCGACTGTCTGAACAGGACTGAAACCGCCATGACACAGGAGCACGCGTTCAAGGCCGCTGAACTATGCGTAAAAGCCCAAATGCAGGCGGTAAAAATAGCCTGAAATCACTTGGCTTTTTAAAGACTTGTTACAGGCAACTTTTTGAAGTATACTCTGTTTTGTTATGAAGGTCAGTATAATTATCCCGACCCTGAATGAGGAAGAGATGCTGCCAAAACTTTTGGACAGTATCAAAACTCAGGATTTTGACGATTATGAGGTAATCATAGCGGATGCCCATTCAACCGATAAAACCAGGGAGATAGCCCAAAGCTACGGCTGCCTGATTGTGGACGGGGGTCTGCCGGCAGCAGGCAGGAACGCCGGGGCTGCCGCCGCTAGCGGAGATTTTTTATTTTTTCTTGACGCGGACGTGATTCTGCCGAAGGGTTTTATAAATAATGTGTATAACGAAATGTGGGATCGCTATATTGATCTTGCCACCTGCGAAATAAAGCCGTTATCCGATTACCGTCTGGATCGCGTCATTCACCGGATGATGAATCTTGCAGTCATCCTCAACCTGTGGCTGGACCCAAAGGCGTTTGGTTTTTGCATCTTTGTAACAAAGCGGCTGTTCAACAGGGCCGGCGGTTTTGACGAGACCATCTATGTAGCCGAGGACAACGACTTTGTAAAACGGGCGTCTCTTTTCAGGACTCTGCGTTACCTTAATTCGGCGTACATTATGGTGAGCATCCGCCGTTTCGAGAAAGAGGGGCGTTTCGCGTACATGAAGAAGGGAATCAAACTGAATCTGTACCGCGCCTTTAAAGGTGAAATACGCAGTGACGAAGTGGTAAAATACGAGTTCGGCGCTTTTGATAAAATTGACAATGAACTGGATCCAGGTTTCCTTGACAAAATAGAAAGACAGCTCCTGCGGATAGAAAAGAGATCCAGTGTTTTTATTAGAAAGACCAGGATGAGAAAGAGCGGGGAGAAGATTGATACCAAACAGCTTCGCCCTCAGCTCAGCGAATACGCGCATTTGGTTGAGGAACTCGACACTTATTTAAGCCGCCATAAAAAGCGGGAACAGTGGCAGCAGAAATTTGTGAATTTTTTCAGATCCCGCCGTTATGTGAAAGAAGCCTGACATGAATTCTTTTAAAGATTTGGGCGTAGATTCAGTTCTGGTTGAAAAACTGGGGGAACGCTCAATTGTAAAGCCCACCGCTATTCAGAGCCTTGTAATCCCCCGCCTGCTTGCCGGAGAAAACCTTGTCTTTCGTTCCGCGACCGGAACAGGAAAGACATTCGCCTACCTGCTGCCGGCATTGCAGCTAATGACAGGTGACGGCGTCAATCACGGGAGGCCCGCCGTATTGATATGCGCCCCCACTTTGGAACTTTGCTCGCAGATAAAGGCGGAAGTTGACTTTTTTTCCCTACTGCCGTCGTCGCTTCTTATTGGTTCTGTCAGGCTCGACAGGCAGATTGAAACTTTTAAAAAGACCAAACCTGTCATTGTGGTTGGAAATCCCGGCAGATTGCTTGTCCTTGCGAAGATGGGAAAACTCAAATTTAACAACCTGCGTTTCCTTGTTCTTGACGAAGCCGACCGCCTCACTTCACAGGAGTGTCTTGAAGAAACAGAAGAACTGTTGGCGCTGATAAAGCGGGACACAAGCCGCCAGGGGAACTGCCAGGAGAACCGCCAGGGGAACCGAACTCTTGGACTTGCCGCCTGTTCAGCCACAACCGGCGCGAAAACAGGAGCGCAGTTGGGACCGCTGTTCGCGTCCGCGGAAATTATCGAAAGTGAGGATCATGAGATTTTGAGGGAGCGTATTGAACACTGGGCGTTATTCAGCGAGAAACGTCGAAAGGTTCAAACACTGCGCTCTCTGTTAGCCGCTCTGAAAGCCAAAAAATCAAAAGTCAAGGCGCTGGTTTTTACAAGCCGCAGTGATGACGCGGCGGAGATCCTTTCGCGCCTTCAGTATCATCACGTATCAGCCGCCGGTCTTTTCGGCAAGGTAAACGGAAAACAGTTGTCAAACGCGGAGCGAAAAGCCTCTCTCGATTCTTTTCGTGAGGGCAAAGTTGACGCGCTTGTTTCCACAGACCTTGCGGGACGCGGTCTTGATATTTCCGGTATCACCCATGTTATCGCACTGGATGTGCCTTCGGATGGAGAAGTGTACATCCACCGCTGCGGACGCACCGCCCGCGCCGGAAAACGCGGCGTCATGGTAACAATCGGTGATGAAACTCAACTGCGCCTTCTGGCGTCACTGGAAAAAAAGTTAAAGATCAGAATACAGCCCAAGGAACTCTATCAGGGGCGCGTGTGCGTCCCGCTGCCGGTTGAATAACCGCGATTTCACCTCACTGAGACGCGGAGGCTTCGCTTGTTATCAATTCCCGCAACGCTCCGATTATAAGAGGCGCGGTGAGCGGCCCGACGGAATTTGTCTCTTCGTAGTGGCTTCTGCCGGTTTCATCAACGCCCCGTTGTAAATAGGGGTAAGATCCGTGCAGAAAGAAATCGCCTGGCGGGATTATGTAGCCTATCTCATCATTAGACAGACCGAATATAAGAAACCCCTCTCCCGCTATATCGGCAATCGCGGGCGGGTTAATTTCGCTGTTGCCCGCGCCGCCGTAGGCTAACTCTGGAAATAATTCACCCGGTACTAAAAAGATCCGCAGGTCTCCCAATTTCAACAGACCGACTTCCGTAACCATTGAGAGATTGTGCCTCCCTCCCCGTGACAGTGTTTTTGACTTCACTACGCCTAAAAAGGTGGAGATGACGTATACGTCGTTGTCAACAGGTAATACGGCCTCCTTGCTGTACACGGCAATGTCGGGCGCAATCTCTCTTTCGTTTGTTATTCCGAGCGCGAAGTCCGCAAGACGCTGCCCGGTCAATACTGTGCTTTCCAGTTCAGGCAGTTCTTCGCCGTCGGCTCCCATCTGGCGTCTGGTCGCTATAAGCCCGCCAATCGCGGCGGGAATGTACATAGCATCATCGCCTGAGGACTGTTTGATATGCGAAGTCATATATGCGGGAAAATCCGCGCTTACCAGTGTGTTACGCGAACCCAGAGCTTCGGGGTGCGCCGCGTAGTTGATTACGCGGATGCCGCTTCCGCCGCCGTAGGGCTGGAAACGGAGACAGTGAAGCGTTTGGTCAAACACCTGCGGCGGACGTGAATCTCTCTGTATGTCATCGCTGGTCGATGTACCGTAGAACAATCTGCCGTCCTTTCTTGAATTGTAAGCCTGCAATACAGCGCTGACCACACCTTCGTGTACCGCCTGCATAAATTCCGGCGAGCGTCCGCTGATGCCGATTGGTCCCCACAAACCAAGCGTATCCACTCCGGCGTGTGAGTGTGTGGAGATGATGTTTATCGAACGGCAGCCCGTCTCTTCCTTGAAGTCCTTTAACATACCGCGTATTTTTTCCACATCGGCGCGGGGAAGCCCGATGCAGTCAACGGCGGCGATGATAATTCCGCCTCGGCCTGAGTTGTCATCCAGCCACAGAGCCTTCGCCATTTGATAGTCAAGCACGCCGGTTATTGATTTGTCCACGCCATAGCCCGCTATCCAGTAGGTGTTGGTACCCATATCGGGAGGTATCAATTCCGCCTGCCCGTAACCTGCCGTCCACATAGTTCCGGTTGTGCCTGCCGCGCTGCCCTCATTCCCGGAAGAACACGACGTTGAGATGAGAATAAACGAAGCGATCAGAACTGTTATCGTTATTTTCATAATTCCTACAACAACCCGCTGTCAAGCAGCATTTTGATTATGCCAATCGTATTGTGCATAAAGACGCCGTTCACCCTTGTTACCAAAAACGCGGCGGCGAAAGCCAGCAGTAAAATTAAAATGGAGACAACCGTTACAATCACGGTGTTCCTGCCGGTACGTTTTACGAGATCCCTAAAGACGCAGACCGCAGCCGCACCGCAGAACAGTATCCAGACAGGTATGCTGATATTGGCATCCGCAAGCTGGGACAACGCGGCGGCAATAACACTATTGGAGCCAAGTATCAAACCGACTATCGCGCCCAGGCTTCGGACAAGAAAAAAGATCGCCGCCCCGCAAAAAAAAGTGTAAGCGGCGGCGAATATCAACTGTCCGATGGTAATGCGTTTCAATATTTCCCTTTGTTCTTATTATTGATTAATTAATAGCATTAGTCAATTAATTTCACCCATCAAACCCGCGTAAACTTCCCGCAGTTTTTCCCGCAGACGCTCGACCGCGTAATGTTTGCGGGAAAGCAGAGTGTTGACGGGAACTCCCGTTTTCTCCGCGATCTCTTTTACGGGCAGCCCTTCAAATTCCGTTTGGATAAAAATATCACGCTGCGCCCGCGGCAGTTCGTCAAGCGCGTTCTTTACAGCGTCCCACACAAAGGAGCGCAGAGTTTCAGTTTCCGGCGTGTTTTCATCGACGGCAAGAATGTCGATAATGTCGGATATGTCGTCATCATCGCCGTCGTCGTTTTCGAGAAGCGAGAAGGGAACATCCTTTTTCTTTTTGTAGTGATCGATGATCTTGTTACGGGCGGCGCGGTAGAGCCACGCCGCCGTTTGTTCGACAGGATTCGCGAGATCATTCACCCGCGTGAAATTATAGAACACCTCGGACAGAATATCCTCGGCATCCTGAAGATCGCTTACCCGTGAGCGGATAAACTTTAACAGCCGCTGACTGTATTCGGCGAATGTTTGCGCGGCTATTTTCTTTCGCACTGTAACCATGCCGCGGTATAAATAACGCCGTGGAAAAGAAAAAGCGTGAGAAAAACAACGCTCATAATCAGCATCTTATTCATGTTTGCCTCCTGTACTATAGCTGACGAATGAAGGGGAGAAATATTTTATGTTATGCAAAGATTCTTTTGTACAACAACGCCTAACTTTATTCGCTGACCTTCGCTTCCGCCGTCTTTTTAACTGACGCTCTGCCCTTTCTTACATTGTCAACTACTTTACGAACGCCGCCCTTTACTTTGGGAGATTCATTTTTGATAACAATTTCCCCGTCCGCCTTGCCGTGAAGCAGTTTTTTGAAATCACGTTCCAGTTCTTTCTGTGTAGGCTCGTGTTCGCCCGTTTTCCTGTGGCGGCTGAAAAAGACGGAAAGCGATTCGTACAGGGGAGCTGCCCCATGCACATTGGCCCTGCTTTGCTCTTTCAGTCCGTTGTATACATGTAACGCGTCGTGATAGCATTTGTCGCCTGAAACCAGCGTACATTGGTTGACCACTTCCCGCAGTTGGTCAATTGCGAATAACAACTGGCGGTTATGTTCCAGCGACCGCACGTCAAGCCCCATTTCTTCGGATGTTAAAAACGACGGCATCGCTTCGGGATTCCCACGGGCAATGTCCCATGCCTTCTCGATGAAACCATAATTCCTGACGCCGGTTCCATACAGCCTTTGACGCTCCCTGCCCGTCATCGTGGAGGCGAATTTTACGGCTTTGACGAATCTTTCCGTCAGAGCCTCGATTTCAGCGGCGATTGCGATGACTTCATTTTCCGCCGCCCGCATTTGTGTCATTGACTTTTGGCTAATCATATTCCCACTCCTTGTATTTTGAATCCAGACGCTCAATTGTACCATGAAACGTTCGACTTTTTAAGTGGAACGTTCGACTTTTTTATTGAAACGTTGCACTTTTTAATTTGAACGTTTGGCTTTTTAAGTGGAACGTTTTACTTTTTAATTGAAATGTTCGAGTTTTTAAGTGGAATGTTCGGCTTTTTAACTGGAACGTTCGATTTTTTAATTAGAACGTTTCACTTTTTAATTGAAACGTTCCACTTAAAAAGTGCAATTAAGGGTATTTTGACCAATTCTGGGCAGTTTTGGACTGTCTTGAAGCGAATTTAACGGCTGCCGTACCCTATGCGCCGGCTTCGCCGCCGTCGCCGCCGGGCGCGTCCTTGCGTTTCGCGTTTTCGGTTTCACCAAAAAACGGCGGATGATGGCAGTCTCTGGGGTGTGAACGCATAAATTCTCTGCGCTCCTCCTCGCTCATGTTCATCCATTTTTCACGCATGGGGTTGCCATGGTGAAAACGTCCCTTGTGCAGACCGAAACGTCCCGTCCCCCCGCCGAAAAGAATCCGCGCCAGGATCACTATTCCTGCCGCCTGCCAGTAGTTGATAACGGGAAGGGCGAAAATCTCCGTCATTAGAACATTCCACAGGAACATTGCCGCCGCGCTGAAAACCGCAATCATGGCGATAAACGCCGCAATAAACGCCGCGACACCCAAAAAACCGAATTTGAAAACTTTGTTCATTTTACATCTCCTATACTTTAACAGACGAATGAGGTGAAGAAATATTTTATGGTTTGGAATTTTTTTTATTCGATTTTGCTGATCAGAAGTTTGTCAATTCTGTTGTTGTCCATCTCTTTTACCTTGAATCTGTAACCCTGATAGTCAAAGCTGTCTCCGGTGCCGGGCAGTTCTCCCGCCAGAAAAAGGACAAATCCGGCAAGCGTGTGGAAGTCGCCTTCTTCGCCAAGGCCGGTGAGGGAGAGGGCTTTTGCCGCGTCGTCAATGTTAAGCGTGCCGTCCGCAATGAAGCTGCCGTCCTCCTGACGGATAAGCGGCTCTTCATTTGTAACCGACGATGAGAGTTCGCCGACAATCTCTTCAACTAACGCGCTGATTGAAATGATTCCCGCCAGCCCGCCGTATTCGTCCATAACGAAGAGGAAGTTCGCCTCTCCCTGTTTGAAAGATTCAAACGCTTTTAACGCGGACATGGTTTCGGGGACGAACAGGGCTTTCTTCATAATTGCGCGTAACCCGCTCGGATGGGGTTGCGAATAATCGAGGATGATGTCCTCAAGATAAACCGCGCCTACTATTTCGTCAGGGCCCCCGCTCACAACCGGAAAACACCGCTGGGCGCGGTACTCCAGCGCTTTCTCGCGTATTTCATCGTATGGCATGCCGCAATCCAGCCACTGAATCTCCGAACGGTGCGTCATGAACGCGCCGACGGGACGGTTGCCCAGATAGAAGACTCCCTCCACCATTGTGCGTTCCTTGGTTTCAACAATGCCTGATTTCTCTCCTTCCAAAAGGGCGTTGCGCAGTTCGTCCTGAAGTTCTTCTTCAGTTATGCTGTTGTCGCCTGTTTCAGTGTTGAGGGCAGTGTTGAAGAACGTGGCGAACTTTAATGCCGGCAGGTAGAACGGCGTCATTGGAACGGAAAAGATCTTGATAAGCGGAAGAAGATACGCGGCGATTTTTTCCGGTCTTGTGCGGGAGACAAGTTTTGGCAGGGCGTCGCCCAATAGAGCCGCGGTTATTCCAAGGATAAGGACGGCTGCCGCTATTATGAGGATTCCTATGGAACGGTTCAGCCCCGTGTTTTCCAAAAAGCGCATAACGCCGAAGCCGGTAAAAAAGGCGGCAAGTATCCTTAATATGTTGATCCACAGGCGGCATATTATTGATAACTTCCGCGGATTCTCAAGCGTTTTTAAAAGTGATCTGTAAAGATTGCCGTGTTCTTTTTCCAGCCGTGATTTCCGGCAGAAAACTGCCGCCGAATCAAAAAGAGAGAAGATTCCGCTTGCCAATATCAGAACAAGCGCGGTTAAGTTTGCGGTAAGGGTGTTCATTTAATTTTCCATCTCCGTATGGTTAAGCGGACGCACAATTGTAAGTACGTCCGGCGCCGTCTGCACTGTTTTTAATTTTCCGTCAGGTGTAAACTCGCCGAAGATCTGCACGACTGGAAACCTCGGCTTATCGGGGTTTATGTCTACGACCTGCCCCTTTTTACCGTTTGACAAAAGTACATACAACCCTATCGGGTACAATGAAAGCGACAGGACAAGAGAGCGGATAACGGTGTCATCGTACTGTTTGCCGCCGCTTCTCAATAACTCAAGCATGACTGAATAGGCGTCCTTGGCTTCCTTGTGCGGCCTTTTGGAACTGAGCGCTTCATAGGAGCAGGCGACGGCTATTATCTTTGAGTATAGGCCGATCTTTTCTCCGCTGATCTTTCTGGGGTATCCGGTTCCGTTTTCGCGTTCATGGTGTTCAAGCGCGGCGTGGCATATCGCCAACGGAAAATCAAAAGCTTTTAGCATACTGTAACCCAATATGGTGTGGGTGGTAATGGCCTTCTTCTCCTGATCGCTTAAGGGTTTGTCCTGAAGGTAAAGGTTGGAGGGCAGTCTTAACATGCCCACTTCGTGCAGGATAGCGGCGACTGCCAGTTCAATCAGCCGGTGGTTGGGCAGTTTCAGGTTTATCCCGATTATTATTGCCAATATGGTGGAGCGTACCGAGTGGGAGGCAAGGTAATTTTTATCCGGCTCGGGTTCGATGTTTCTGAAAACCCTCATCACATAGCGGCGATCCTCTTTTATGTATTCTACCAGATCTTTGATTCTTTCCATGAGTTTTTTGTTGTCCAGTTCGTTTGAAACCGCCATTTTAACGAAAAGATTCTCAATAAAGAACAGGAAGGTTTTGTAAACCTGTTCGGCTTCTATCAGTTTATCGGCGTCCGTATTTTCTGAAAGGTCTTTTATGCTGTTGTTGTCGGTAAGCGCGTCCCCTGCGTTGTCGTTTGTGTATTCCTTGCTCGGCTCTCCATCGCTGAGTACTTTGCTAAAGCTCCATTTTTTCAGAATATCGGCGAGATCTTTGGTGAACAGCATTTCAGGCGTAACAAGAACATACGAATTATCGAGATAGACCGTTTTGGAAAAAAAACTGTCAGGCTCTATCTCTTTTACCAGAAATTCTTTCATTCAGCCTCCTTGAATGAACAATACGTGTCGTTGACGCAATCCCCGCTTTGATTTATCATTCCATAAGCGGGTTTCCTTATATTTATAGGAGTGTTCACTTTGAAATTCAAACAAATGTTGATTGCTTTTGGCGTAATTATCGTTTTTATTCTATTGGTAGTTTTTCTGCTGCCGTCATTTATCACTGGCACGGAGTCCGTGTCCAGTTTCCTGCGTATTATTCTGCCTTTTGTCATTCTCATAACAACGATCCTTGTCTGCCTTATCGTATATTTTCTCTTAAATTATCGGCTACTTTCGCTTCTTGAAAGAGAGGATTGGCCTGCTGTGGCGTATTATTTGGAGCAAAAAATCTTTGTGAAAGGCGGTTACGATACCCGGAAAGTCCGGCTTTTGGCAAGTTCTTACATGGTTATTTCCGATTATGCCTCGGTTTCCAGGCTTGAAAACAAGGCGGCTCTTGTCAAACCCTCAGTTGTGGAAAAAAACGCCCTGGTTTTTGGCGCTGCCAGAATACTTGGCGGAAATTACGCTGAGGCGGCGGCTTTTTTTAAAAAGTACCTTGAGAGGGGCAGATTGAAGGCGAATGAGAAAGAGTGGGTACGCTGGTTTTACGGCTTTTCCAATCTGCTGGACGGCGATTTCGGCAGGGCGGAGCCTGATTTTTCGTTTCTCGCCCAATTTGCGCACGTCGCCGTTGTGTCGGGGCTTTCGGCTTATTTCCTGTTTAATAACATTGCCAAATATTCAAAGAGTCCCGATGAATGCAGGGCTGCCGCGGAAAAGGGCAGGAACAGGGCGCTGACGATGGTGAAGAAAGCCGCGCGCTGGAAAAAAGAAGTTGGCAAAATGGAAGCGGAAATTCATATCGCCATTATAAGAAAATACATTGACGAAGCCGAGGTATGGCTTTTCGGGAAAGATTTGGAGTAGCTCATGAACAACGTTCAAAAATCAGCAAAGCTTGATAATGTATGTTACGACATACGCGGGCCGGTTCTTAAAGAAGCGAGAAGAATGGAAGAAGAGGGTTTCACCATAACCAAACTTAACATCGGAAGCCCCGCGGCGTTTGGTCTGAACGCCCCTGATGAGGTTCTCCACGACATGATTCTGAATCTCCATAACGCGCAGGCTTACGGCGATTCACGCGGTCTGTTTGCCGCCCGTAAATCAGTCATGCAGGATTTTCAGTCGAAGGGCATTATGGATGTCGGGATCGACGATGTTTTTATCGGCAACGGCGTCAGTGAATTGATAATGATCTCAATGCAGGGGCTTTTGGATTTGGGGGATGAGGTGCTTGTCCCCATGCCGGATTATCCGCTGTGGACGGCGGCGATTACTCTTGCCGGCGGCAGGGCGGTTCACTATCTTTGCGATGAGGCTTCGGCATGGAATCCCTGCCTTGACGACATCCGCGCAAAGATCACGGCAAAAACAAAGGCGATTGTTGTTATCAATCCAAACAACCCGACCGGCGCGGTTTATGAGCGCGCTGTTCTTGAGGGCATCGCGCAAATAGCAAGGGAGAGCAGTTTAATTGTTTACGCCGATGAAATCTACAGCCGGATCACCTACGAGGGAGCGGAACACATTCCAATGTCTACAATCGCGCCCGATATTCTCACCGTAAGTTTTGACGGTCTTTCCAAAGCGTGGCGTGCCGCCGGTTTCCGCGCGGGCTGGATGGTTCTTTCAGGTAACAAAAAGCCCGCCGCCGATTATATTGAAGGTCTTGATATGCTTGCCAATATGCGCCTGTGCCCCAACATGCCGTCACAGTTCGGCATCCAAACCGCTCTGGGCGGCTATCAGAGCGTGAAGGACCTGCTTCTGCCCGGAGGCCGGTTACGCGAACAGAGAGACGCCGCCGTCAGTCTTGTCAGCGAAATCCCCGGCCTTTCCGTTGTGAAACCCATGGGCGCGCTTTATTGCTTCCCCAGGGTTGACATTAAACGCTTCAACATCACCGATGATGAAAAGTTCATGCTCGACCTGTTACGCGATGAGCGTCTGCTCCTCGTCCACGGCACCGGGTTTAACTGGAAAGAGCCTGATCATTTCCGTATTGTATTTCTCCCCGACAAGGACACCCTGACTGACGCGATGCGCCGTCTTGCGGTGTTTATGGATGGTTATAAACAATAAATAGATACGGCGGCGCGGGCTGCGCACAGCCCATCCGGGCGCTAGACGGCTGTGGCGTTTGTCTACGCACGCTGCGGACTAAAGTCCGAGACGTGGCGTTTCCTGAATCCACACCGTGCGCGCCCGGCTGGGCTGTGCGCAGCCCGCCCTGTTGTATCTTTTTCACGTTGGCGGGTGTAGTTTATCCGGGGGAATACGCGGTGTGCGCCCGGCCAGGCTGCGTGCGCTCCGCCCTGTCATGCTTTTTCACGTTGGCGGGTGTAGATGGCGCGGATAACTGTCCATGAGGCGCGGGGTGTAAAAAAAACCGCCCCGGAAACACCGGGGCGGCTTTTTTACAAGTTTGTTGCGGTCAGTTTAGACTAGAAGCTCCACTTGAAACCTATGTCCAAATAGTTGTTCAGGTGCCTGTTCTGTTCCGCGTAACCCTCTACACTCCACCTGACTCTCATGCCGGTTCCGGGGTTGTCGGCAGCGCCGGTTCCCAAGAAGTTGAAGAAAATCGCGGGTGTAATTACGTAACGCATCGTGGGCTTGGGATAATCATCAGTGCCAACCCAATCTTTATCTAAGGGGCGGTTAAAATAAGTAAACCCGCCCAAGGGAAGATCAAGCGTAACGTCCAGTTCCGCCATGAGGCTCTCGGGGATGACGTTGTACCGGATTCTGGGGTTGATCCTAACCTGCCCGCCTGCTATTCCCCAACCAGCCGCACTACCACCAGGAAGACTAGAAGCAGGTATCACATCTCCTGTTTTTGGATCAATGATAGTGCCGGGGCTGCCGTAGGTATATGCCTCGCTAAAATAAATGACGCGCAGGCGCGCATTCAGCGGGGCGGCGTTGTAGGTGAACTCAAGGCCGAATCTCAAAGCGGCAAGGTCGATCGCTTCCCATTCATTCTTGTCTTTGTCTTTCAAGTTGTTCACGCCGCTGTTCATCTTAATCTTTCCAAACTCGCCTTTGAAGTCAAAATTGGCGCTCATCTGGTCGTTGATTTTGTATGACGCGCCGATGAAAAGCCTGTTGCTTCCCGTGTCGCCTACATACTCGTTCAAGCCGAACTGCGCGGCGACTCCAAGGTCTCCGGCCGCGTATTTAACGCCGAAAACTATATGCCTAAGGGAATCGTCCATGAAATCTGATGTGGTTTGTGTGAAAAGTTTGGGCAGCTTGATGCCGAGGTTTAAGCCCGCCATCGGGGAAACATCGACTAACAGATATTCCTTACCGGTATAATTGTGATGAGAGGGGACATCGCCGTCAAAACTGCCTGAATTCCATCTACCCGGATCGTCTTTTCCCGCTACGGCCACTTGAAGAAGGATGCCGTTAAGGACATCTGCGAATGTGTAGTCTCCCCAAAGTTTGTCGCGGGTCCCATTGTCGGTGCCTGTAAGTAAATTGTTCAAGGATCGACTGGCCTCGAAGTTCACGTTATTGCCGCCGTATACCAGGCCGGCGTCGATCGCGCCGCTCTGCTTGAAGGTAAGGGTGGTCTTAAGCCCGCCCTTCTGATAGTTCACGCTAAGTTCGGTGCGGTTATCAGCCCAACCATAAAAACCACCAGCAGAAACAGCTGCATGGTCTTCCTTCGTCACTGTTTTAAACGCCGCTGGGTCTGCATAATTCTTAAACAAGTTCAAGAAATTGATCCTTGTACCTATCTGCCCGTTCCCGCTTAAACTCCAAGTTCCTGCATCCTGAGCAAACAAAGCGGCCGTCATAAAGGCGAAAACCGCTAAAATCGCAATCAGTTTTTTCA
>JGI24698J34947_10000233_pt1 | contig 23039 bp, 22 predicted proteins | sample TergutMp193P3_FD_34947 | JGI IMG/M metagenome (IMG submission 34947) | reverse complement strand
CTTCCCTGCCACAAAAATTAGGAGGAAGTTTTTTATGAAAAAACTGATTGCGATTTTAGCGGTTTTCGCCTTTATGACGGCCGCTTTGTTTGCTCAGGATGAGGGAAGCTGGAGCGTGGGAGGCAGCGGGCGTATCGGAACAGCTGTGAATTTTCTACCTTTGGAACTTAGCTTTAGTGATAGCGATGCCGACCATGCGCAAGTCAAGGCCGACGGCTGGGATCAGGACACTAATAATGTCCGCGGTGGCGTAGACCTTACGTATCGCAAGGGCGGGCTTTCGACAGGCTTTGGCATTAACCAGCATGACGGAGTCACTGCCAAGGTTTCATACAATGGCGAGAACTGGCAGTTTAGCGCGGAGCAAAACCTTAGAGATCTTTTATTATCGGGTGCTAATGTAGGCCGCGGCACACTTTGGGGAAATTATACATTCCAGGTGCTTAACGGTATTAAGCTTGAAGCGTCCGTGTCGAGAACAGGACAGCAGTGGTGGAATGTAACCGATATTTTCGGCGACACCTTTACTCATACAAAATGGGGAAATAACAATGGCAGGGGTGTTGGAACCGCTTTTGGCATGGGTGACGGCTTAAATTCCGCCAGCTACCTGCTTCTTGACGCCTCCCCGATGGCGGGCTTGAATCTCGGCTTTGTTATACCCAATATGTTCGTTTACAGCCCCACCGAAGGCAACTGGAATGCTGATTTACAGGAAGAAGCTCTTCGGTATACAGTTTTCGGCGGGAAATTTGTGAGCGGCCCCATCCAGGTAGGCTTACAGTTTGCCCTGAAGGGACAGCAGGCCACGTTTTTTGACAAGGATGGGAAGGAAACCAACACAAGGGACGATCTGAGGAGCGGCCTTTATATCAGCGGGCAATACACCATTAACAGCCAGATGAATGCCGCCCTGGAATTCAGGGGGTTGTTCGGAACTCAGGCTATTGTCAGCAAAGACGGGGATGCTGTTGTGCCTGCTGGTACTACAGACGCTCAGTATAAGGATTCCTCTGACTTTGGCATTGGCGCCCAGTTTAACTTTAACCAGGGCCCCTTCGGCGTGAACGTCAGGCTCAGGTACCGCGATACTAACTCGGCAGTTACCCACGTTGGCGATAGCTTCTATTTCAGGGTCCGCCCTTACTACGATCTTGTTGAGGGTTTCCTCAGGTTTCAGCTCACCACCGAATTTACTTTCAAGGATGTTATTGATGGCGAGGCGACAGCCAAGGCAACTGATGGTAAAAATGTATGGGTAGGCGTGATGGATTACACCATTCAGCCCGAACTCTACTTCAACTTCCTCGGCACCGGCGCCGGCAGTTGGGGTACAGGCTTCGCGGCCAGGTACAGAATAACAGGACCGGCTGGATACTTTGAGCCGACCAAAGGCCACAACACTGCCAACTTCCTGGAATTGGTCTTCAACTGGAGCTTCTAGTCTAGACTGCAACGAACTGATTAGTTTGTAATTGACCGCCCTGGGGTTTCCGGGGCGGTTTTTTTTGCGAACATAGCCGGTTAAGGATGCCTCGACACCATTCCGGCGTGCAGCCCTGATTACACTCATAAGCCAGCCTGGAATTTATCATTCCACAATTCAAAAAACAGACGCAAAAGCACAATTAAAGACCTCGACTATTGCGGTCGACACTGATAAAATAAACCATGGTAGAAAAAGAAAGTCTTGATAAATGCGCGGCAATAATTACAGCGTGCCGAAAGGAAATGGCGCAGCGAATTGTCGGGCAGCGGGAAATGATTGATGGGCTTCTTACCGCACTGGTTGCGGGCGGGCACATTCTGCTTGAAGGCGTTCCGGGACTTGCGAAAACTCTGGCGGTAAAGAGCCTCGCGGAAATAACCGGGCTTGAGTTTAAGCGGATTCAATTTACTCCCGATCTACTGCCCGCCGATTTAACGGGAACCATGATCTGGGAACAGGCGCATGGGAGTTTTTCCGTCCGCCGGGGGCCGATCTTCGCGAATGTGATTCTCGCGGATGAAATTAACCGTGCGCCTGCCAAGGTTCAGTCCGCCCTGCTTGAAGCAATGGAAGAAAAGCAGGTAACAATCGGCGAAACAAGCTACCCCCTGCCCAATCCTTTTTTTGTGCTGGCGACGGAAAATCCAATTGAACATGAAGGAACCTATTCACTGCCGGAAGCCGAACTTGATCGCTTCCTGATGAAACTGTTGATCGTTTACCCGCAGCCGGTGGAAGAACTTGCCATCGTAAAGAACAGCCCCTCTCTTTCCTCAAACGCGGCGGACAGGGGGACTGAACTTTCTCCGGTGCTGAATGTTGATGCTCTTGCCTTTCTGCGCAATGCCGCCGATTTAATTCATATTGATGAAGAGATAAGCAAGTACATTGTGTCGATTGTAACCGCGACAAGGCCCGCTTCCACAAGGCCGCAGACAGGAGCCGGATCAAAAGCGGATGGTGTGTATCGTTATGTGTCATTCGGCGCTTCCCCGAGGGCTTCTATCGCCCTTTACAGGTGCTGCCGGATTTTGGCGATGTTTGACGGGCGCAGCTATGTGAGTCCCGAAGATGTAAAAACTGTTGCCCTTCCTGTTTTGCGCCACCGGATTGTGCTTTCTTACGAAGCTGAGGCTGAAGGAATGGACGCGGACGTGGTAATAGGCAGAATTCTCAGCCATGTTCCCGTCCCGTAAATTATGGAAACAAGCGAACTTCTGCGCAATATAACAACTCTCCCCGTAATTTCCGGCAGTCTTGCCGAAGAGATGCTTGCCGGAAATTTCAGATCCATTTTCAAGGGTCACGGCATGGAGTTTGATGAAGCCCGTCATTACGAACCGGGCGATGACATTCGTTCAATCGACTGGAACGCAAGCGCCCGCTTTGGCACTCCGTTTGTGAAGATGTACCGTGAAGAACGCGAATTAACAATTTTACTTTTAATTGATATTTCTCCATCCATGCACAGGGGAAGTTTTGCCGTCAGTAACATCAGCCCCTATGAACAGGGACTCATTTCTTCGGCGTTGATCGCTTTTTCCGCGGAGCATACAGGTCAGCAGGTTGGGGCTTTTTTCTTTGACAGGGACATTGAGAGGGTTTTCCCGCCGCGCAAGGGACGGCATCATATAATGGCGCTCATAATGGCGGCGCTTCAGTATCAGAATAACAGACAGGCGCGTAAAGAAAAAATTGGCAGTAATATCGCTTCCGCTTTGAAAGGCGCGCAGCGGCTCCTTAAAAGAAGATCGCTTGTAGTGCTGATTTCAGATTTTTACAGCGTCAACTGGGAACAGGAAATGATAAACCTCTGCCGCAAACATGATGTAATAGCCCTGCGAATCTGCGACTCAGGCGTCCTTCCCTATCCGGGACTGATTACTCTGGAAGACCCGGAAACAGGCGTGCGGATAGAAGCGCCGGCGGGATTAAGCTCTTTTAAAGACAGCTGGTCCCAATGGCACAGGGAAAGATCAATTAGCTGGGCTTCTCAATGCCGCCGCTGCGGCGCTTCCTTCCTGGAATTATCGACAGACGCGGACGTGCCCTCTTCACTGTTAAAATTTTTCAGCAGTCATGGTAAAAATATATATAAACGCCGGAAAAGAGCATGAAGAAGATCATGATTCCAGACAGTATTTTTAAAACTTATTCTTTTAAAATATTTACTTTTAATTTGGTATTTTTTATTTTAACCTGTTCCGTATCTTACGCGCAAAATTACGGCGCAATGTTGATTCCGCGAATAATGTATGTTGGGGACCATGCCACTCTTGTTTTGTCCATGCCGGGAACCGCCCGGGATATGGCTGATATTGTCCTTACGGGACAATCGCTTGATTTTTTACGTGATGAAAATATTGATTTTCACCGTATCTTGCTTGAACGCCGTATATCGGGAAGCAGGCTTTTAATAGAATTTACCGCATTCGCTCCCGGTACCCTTGAGTTGCCCGTCATCGAAATTGACGGGGAACGTTTTTCAGGACTCACCGTAACTGTCAACTCGCTTTTATCAACAGGTTCCGGTTATGTTCTTTCAGGACCCGCTTCTTCGCTTGTAATGCCTGGAACATCGCTGATGCTCTACGGTACAATGGCAGGCTTTGTGCTGCTTCTTCTGTTGGTGATTTGGTTTATTTTCAGGGGCCGCCGTTATCTGCAAAAATGGGCGGCTGTATGGAAACAATGGAGGCTTTTTGCTTCTGTAAAAAACATGGAAAAACGCCTGCATAAAGCCCTTTTAAAAGGAGCGAATAAACGGCTCATTTTGGACAGAATTTCCGATGAATTCAGGGTTTTTCTCTCATTTTTCACACGAATTAACTGCAGGGCAATGACCGCCCGCGAGTTTGAAAAATTGGCGGAGTATAACCCTTTATTTTTAAAAGATTTTTTTGGTAAGTGCGACGAACTTCGCTTCTGCGGGGCGGAAGTCAATTCAGATGACGTACTGCACCTGTTAGCTGATCTGCGGTTCTTTGTCGGTGAGGCGGAAAAAACCGGAAAAGAAAAACCCGCGCAGGAGAAGGCGGCATGAGTCTTGACTTTGATCGTCCGCTGGTTGCGGCATTGGCTTTTGTTGTAATTCCCCTGGCGGCGTTTGTAATTTCAAAATTAAAGAATCCGTTTGTTGCGGTAGTTCCCCTTGGCGCGCCGGGCGGCGTTCCTTTTAAAGCTCCGCAAATGGACGGGCTTGTTAGATTTTTAAAAATACTGGAATTCACAGGAGTCCTTTTGCTGTTTGTAAGCGCCGCCGGTCCCTCGATCAAAACGACAGAAACTGTTTGGCTCAGCCGCGGAGCGGATATAATTTTTGTGCTGGATGTCAGCCCAAGCATGGCGGCATTGGACATGGACGGTGGAAGCCGCTATAACGCCGCCGTGTCCCTGCTTGCGAATTTTACAGAGCGGCGGCCTTCCGATAATATCGGGCTTGTAGCGGTAGGACAGGAGGCGGCGCTTCTTGTTCCGCCGACAGCGGACAGAGACGCTTTGAGTTTGAGGCTGAAACAGATGCGCATAGGCGAATTGGGAGACGGAACCGCTCTTGGTATGGGGCTTTCCATCGCCGCGTATCATCTGGAAAAATCGACAGCAAAACAAAAAGCCGCCGTGCTGATTACGGACGGTGAAAACAACGCGGGCTCGGTTCATCCTGAAACCGCAGCCGCCATGTTACGTGAAATGGGAGTATCGCTTTGGGTTATCGCTGTCGGTTCCGCAGGAGAAGTTCCCATAGATTATACCGATCCATATACAAAAGTGCGCCAAACAGGCACATTTGATTCCCGTTTTGATTCGGAAAGCCTTCGCAGATTAAGTCTTTCCGGCGGAGGAACGTACATCGCCGCTCCTTCCGCCGATGCGCTTGCCGCCGCTTTTTCCCGTCTGGATGACGCTGAAATAACAATCCAGAGATCCCGCATAATAAATAGAAGGCGGCCATGCGCCCTTTATTTTCTGACACCTGCGTTTTTTCTGTTGGCGGCGGTTAGATTTATACGGCGGCAATTACTGGGGGCGGTTTTATGACGTTTGACTATCCCATTGTATTGACTGCCTTCGTTATCTTTATACCGCTGATTCTTTTTGACATTTTCAACGGTGCGCGAAAAAACAAACACAAATTACCCGCGCAGTTGAATAAAAAATTAAAACTTTCCATTTTATTTTTTCGCCTGTTCATCGCGTTTGCCATCATTGCCATTGCAGGTCCGAGATGGGGAATGGGATTAACCGCCTCGGAATACCGCCGCGGGCTTGATACAGTTTTCGCGATTGACGTTTCGCGCAGCATGGATATCCGTGACGCGAAAACAGGCGCTGACGGCTCGCGCCTTGAACGCGGTCTTTTGATAGCCGCGCAAAGCGTCGCGTCTGTCCCTGCCGCGCGTTTTGCCGCCGCCATTGGACGCGGCAGGGGATTTTTGGCGGTTCCACTGACATGGGACAATGAGGCGATTTTAAGTTTCCTTGAATCTCTTGATGGCTTTTCCATGACAGGCAGGAGTACCAATCTGGAATCCCTTGTACAAGCCGCGGCGGACGCTTTCCAAAATACTTCGCCCGCGCGAAAAGTAATTGTCCTTGTTTCGGACGGCGAGTCCCATGCGGGCGTACTCGCTAACGCGCTTAACAGGTGCGTCAGAGAGAATATCATTGTAATTTCTATCGCGCTCGGCAGCGATGAAGGAAGCCCTGTACCGGGCGGGAACCTTCCCTCTTTGGACCCGGTGATTGCGGACACTGCGCAGACGCAGATTGCTGTTAGCAGAAGAGAAGCCGCTGTTATGCGCACAGCCGCTGAAAGAACCGGCGGCATTTACATTGACGGCAGTCTCAATGACGCCGCCTTCATTTTGTCCAACCATCTGCTTTCGCTGTCCTCTGAAACAGGCTCCGCAAGCAGCCGAAGCGAACCCAGGGAAAGGCGGACATTATTCGTCATTCTCGCAATTCTTGCGTACGCCGCTTCAAAATTTACTCCCCTTATTTCACGTTTACCGGCTGTTTCAATGATTGTATTTGTTTTATTTTTAACTTCATGTTCCGAGGGCAGGCTGCTTTTGATAGAAGCCAGCTATTTAACTTCGCGGGGAAGATACGACGCGGCGATTGTTCCTTACCTTAAAGCGTTAAATTATGAAGATTCATCTCCCTATGCTGAGTATGGTCTGGGTCTTACTTTCTATTCGCTTGACGAAGGCAAGGCGGCGTTAAAACGTTTTGACAGCTCACAAAAAAAGCTGGATAATTTTTCCGCTACGGAACACCGTGAACTTCGTTACAGAAATAATTACAATTCGGGAATAGTATATTTTGAAGAGGGTGATTTTCACTCGGCAGCCGGGGCTTTCAGGGACGCCCTGAGAGCCGATCCCGGAAGAATAGAGGCGAAACGTAATCTTGAATTGAGTCTTTTATCCATTGTACGGGATGAAGCTGAGAATAAAAGCGGAGAGGGTCAACAGGAGAATGAAACAAGGGAGATTCTTTTTGACTTCCTGAGAGAAAGAGAACAGCAGCAATGGAAGAGCAGGGAATGGGCCCCGGAAGAAAGGCAGACAGGGCCGGATTATTGATGATGAAAAAACACATAATGTTTCGTATAACGTTAATAGCTTTTCTGTTGATTTTTTCATCTGCAATTTCCGCTCAGGATATGGATGCGGGTGAAAACCACCCCGGAGTCTACATTGAAACCTATCCACAGATACCGGTAATCGGCGTTCCGTGGCTTTTCACACTCCTTGTAGATCACGGCGTGCCTGACGAGGTAACTGTTATTGCGCCGTCATTCGCGCCGCAGCTCTCCATGGATCGCCTTATAAAATCGCCAAGAATGACGGCATCGCGCCTGCAAACGGCTGTTCAATACAGGTTTATACCAAATACCCCAGGACGCTATATATTGGGATCTTTTACGGTAATTACCCCCTATGGTATTACGGAAACAGAACCGTATATTTTGGAAATACCCGGACCTGTTACGGAACAGAGGACTGTTTCTCCGCAGATTGTGTGGGAAGGAGCTCCGGCGCAAATGGCGGCGGGAGAGCGGGCGGTACTTGCTCTTCGCATAACAGACTGGAATTCGGGAAGATTGCCGCAGGAATTTTTTATGCCGGAAGTTCCCAGAGGGGCAATCCTTGAGGCGCTGCCGCTGGCAGTCGAAGAAAGATCGCGCGGCATCGTAATCAAACTTGGCCTGATTCCGCTGGCAGATTTCAGCCTTCCATCTCGTATTCTCCGGTATGAAAACCTGGTGTTTGAAATTCCCGCCCTGTACATTCGCGTAACAAGCGCCGCCAGCCGCGTTATCGAAAGAGAAACATCGAGGGAGAATACCGCGTACATAGCGCAGGACAGTGAAAAGATTTCAGATAACACTCACGCGCCGTTTCCTGACTTTGATTTAGCATCGCCTGATAATCTGTTTCTTAGAAAAATTATTTTAGACAGAGTATGGTACGCTCAGTGTGAAAGTATTTACAATACCGTGCGGGATTTATGGGACAGCGGATTTTACGTCCAGGCGCTTGCGGAACTTCGGCAGAATGAAAGGGAACATCCGGCAGGCGCTCTGTTGCAGCCAATCAGGCGTGAGGCTGAAGAAAACCTTTTGTTTTTTAATACGGAAAATGAAAGCAGGTGGCAGAGAAGATTGCTTTTGGGTTTTTCATTTTTACTTTTCTTCCTTGTAATTATTGTTCCGTTTGTTTGTTTTGCGTTTATAAGAAAATCTTTCCAGAAGAAGGCGGTGTTATACCCCTTATTATGTGCGGTTGTTTTTGCCATGCTGGGTTTCGCTTACATTTATATTTTTCTGGATTCGCGAAGCGTTTTTAGCGGAAATGAAAGCCGTTTTGGAGTAACAAACGAAACTTCTGTCCGCCGTACAGCCGATTTTGACGGGGAAGAATTGTTCAGTTTCAGGGAAGGTCAGCCGGTAGTGATAATGCTGAACAGCGGCACATGGGTTTTTGTCAGAGCAAATGATAAAACCGGCATCTCAGGCTGGATACCGGCTGAAAAGGTAATTTTTTACTAGAGCCGGCGCGAAAACAGGTTTTTCAAAAAAGTCAAAGAGGATAAAGATTGGACTTTGGAGATATTCTTGAAAAATGGGAAGGCGGACAATATGGAGGAAAACCGCGCCCTTCAGGAAAGCCTCGCCCTTCAGGAAGGTCATGTCCTTCCAGAACTCAGGCGGACGTTACCCGCGATTCAAAAAATATCATGGAAGAATGGCTGCGTGATCACGAAGTTTACGACAAGGACGCGGAAGAACAAAAAAGACCCTCCCCCGGCGAACAACGCCGCCGCCTGCTCCGTACTCAGCCGGATGCCATACTTGACATACACGGTCTTACAGGCGAAAAAGCCTGGCTTACGCTGGACGATTTTTTTTCAAGGGCCAGGGACAACGGCTATAAAAAGTTGCGCGTAATTCACGGAAAGGGCAACCGTTCACAGGGAGAGGCAGTCCTTGGACGCACAGTCCGCGGCTTCATTGAACAATGCCCGTACGCCGGAGAGAGCGGCTATGAAAAAGCAGCTAACGGCGGCACCGGCGCGACATGGGTCTTTCTTAAAGACTAAAAGAAGAATTTTTACTACGAACCAACATGAACAGAATAGAAGTGGTTCGCGGTTAAATCTTTTGCGCTCTTACAATCATCACGTCGCCGCAGCCGAGACGTTTTGCTAGGAAATCGGCGGTTTTTTTCAGCCATGACGGGGCAAGACCGGCGGCAAGCCCTCCCCATGTGGACACTTTTTCAATTTTAAAGCCTGTACTTTTGAGCAGGTTTATCAAAGTGCGTATGGAGAAAAGGTATAGGTGATCAAAGATCGCCGAACGCCAGCGGGAACCGAGAATACGCGCCTGAAAGCCGCTGATGTTAGGGGTGGTTATAAAAACACGCCCGCCGTTTTTAAGTACGCGGTACGTTTCAGTTAAAAAAGAACGCGGGTCGTTAAGATGTTCGATCAGGTGGGACGCGAGAACAATGTCAAAGCTGTTGTCAGGAAAGCCGCTTTCCTCAAGCGGCAGGTTTCGTACGTCAAGATGCCGCTCTTTTAACGCGTACTGTGCGCCCGGAGAAATTTCCACGCCTGTTACGCGCCACCCACGTCCGCGCAGAAAGTCAAGTAACGCGCCTGTCGCGCAGCCGGCATCCAGAACGGAAGGATGTCCCTCGTCCGCGGCGCGTGAAAAAAAGTTTTTTTCCAGTTTGAAAAAACCGGAATCTTCAAGGGCAAGCTGCTGCAATTTAAGAAAAGCCCCTTCATTCTCAAGTTCGTAGGACAGATAATCTTCTCCGAATTTATTACCGTAACGCGCTATGATTTCGTCTTTTACAGGCTGGGGATTCATCTGAACAAGTCCGCAGGAAACACAACGGACATAGCCAAAACCTTCGCAATCAAGAGCGGGTTTGAAAATCAAACCTGTGCAGCAGGCGCAGGGAATTATGTCTTTTTTTTCTGGACGGACAGGCGTTGACCAGGTTTTCACGGTTAATTGACGACCAGACGGGTGGTAACATTGCGGGAGTTACCCGCAATATCCTGCACGATGATTTCCAGCGTTATCTGTCCCCTGTTAAGAAAAACCTCGGCGGTTTCAAAGAAGGGAAAGTTGGCGTATACTTGCCTTGCCGGAACAAGCCCGTTACGGTAAACCATCATAACGCCGTCACGCGCGGAAACAGCCTCAAAGTTCAGGGAACCTGCTTCAGCGCCGTTTACAAGACAGGTGATCCTCTGCGGCGCGATTTGAGATCCGCTTGCCGCTACGCCGGTATTCACCAGTATCGTATAACGCCCCTGGGTTAAATTCCGTGATTGCGTGGGAAGCCCCTGCGCGTTCAGCAGTTCCACCACGGGATTCTGCGTGAGGCGCGTTTCTCTCTGCGGCGTTATAATCATCGCCGGATTGATCCACCGACGCTCCCGCCTGTCGTAGATGATAAAATAAAAACCGTTTTGCTCCGACCAGCCGGAAGTTCCTGAGGAAGCGATTGGCTGCTGCCTTTCAACCTGCGTGTTCATCTGGCTTTCATCGGCGTAACGGCTGTAAATGCTGATCAATCCGTCTCCGTGATCAATGGCAGTCCACGCGCCGAGGGGAGACGGAAGACGGGACGCGGTATCGTCCATGCCCCGTGAAAAAATCACCTCACCTTTTTCAGCAGCAAGCACCTGCGTATCTCCAGAAAAAACCATGCCCAGAACGGGCCTGCCCATGTCATTGGAGCCGAAATTCTTAATCAGGGGAGCGTCCTCACTCGGCCAGTTCATCGCGCCCAGAGTACCGGAAAGAGAGCCGGCAAACGCCAATACAAAAACAGCGGCGGCAGCTCTCAATGAATGTATGTTCATCTTAATGCTCCTCTATATTAAATGAAATCAACGTCGTTCCTCCCCCGGCAACAAGCCTTGAACCTGTGCGCGACAGGAAAACGCTGTCGCTTTTAAACGCGGCTCTTATAAAGATCGCGTCACGCTCCCGTGTGAAATTAAAGAAAGATATTGAGTTCTCCTGGGGAAATTTTATGCCTATAAGTTCCTTTTGCCGGGAAGAGCGGGAGTTTATCAAAAAGAAAAATCCGCCCTCTCCTGAATTGTCAATGGCGGCGATTTCCCCTTCCAGCGGTATTCGCATCATGCGTCTGGATTTGATGTTGTAGCAGTCAATCCCTCCCTGACGTTCATAAACAAGACGGCTGTCATCATCAATAAACGAAACCAGTACGGGCCGCCTGAATCCCGCGTCAAGAAATTCATGGTAAACTACCTTGTATTCGCCGCTTTCTCCAAAACGTTCAAGAAACAGAAACCGCTGCTGTTCAATGCCGCTTATTATCCCCACCCTGGAACCGTTACTGGAAATAGCGCAGCCGAGAATCACCGCATAATTCGAGCCGCCCGGCTCAAAGTAAAAAATACGCCTTCCCTGAGAGTCAAGAATTTCAATCACGCCGTCTATTGAACCGGTCAAAACCAGACCGGCGGCGGCATCAATACAGGTTAATGGCGCGCCAAATTCATAAGTCCAGAGAATTTCGCCGTCCGCGCCCACTTCAGATAACGCGTTTTGCTCACTGCCCAAAATAAAGATCCTGTTATCCAGAAAAAAGGGATAACCGCCCGGATTTTCTACGCTCAATACTGTCTCTTCGCCGGTATTTTTAATTTCGATTCTTTCAGGCTCGGCGTCAAATTCAGTCCACAAATTTTCACTGAGAAAAACATCTCCCGTTTTTACCTTGTTTATTACAAAATTTCCTGAAAGATCAACATAACCAAAACGGGAACCCAAAATGAACGGGATAAGCTGTCCATGAGTATACCCGGAAGCCGAGGATTCAAATGAACTGTCAGCCAAAAGGGAGCTTAACCACGCCGGGACAAGAACTATTTCATTGGGAATGGGTCTTGCGGCGATAATGAAGTAAGAAACAAAAATCAAGGCTATGATAGCAACGCGGATTTTTTTAATCTGTTGTGCCACATCTCCTCCCAGTACCAAGGCGGCGTAAATTATTATATAATATTTTAATAAAGGAGGCAAGCATGATTGACAGAGAACAGATGGACGCGTTATTCGCAGAGGCGCGAAAAATCGCGGAAATGGCGTACGCTCCATATTCAAAGTTCCGTGTCGGAGCGGCGCTGCTTTGCGGAGACGGAAGCATAGTTACGGGCGTTAATGTGGAGAATCGTTCTTTTGGTTTAACAACCTGCGCCGAACGAAACGCGGTAACCTCGGCAATTTGCGGCGGTAAACGCTCGTTTTTGGCTCTGGCTGTCTATGCGCCGGACTCTGTTGAACCCGTAGGACCGTGCGGCGCATGCCGTCAGGTACTCAGCGAATTTATGCCCCCCGATACGCCCGTACGCTTTGCCGGAAGCGGCGAAAAACAGGTAAATACAACTATAGGCGGGCTTCTCCCCCTTGATTCCCTGCATGAACTGAGAAAATGAAAGCATTGCTTTCTATTCGAATCTCTTGACATTTATTGCCATATCGTACAATTATGTAGTATGGCAGATGATGATATTTTAACTCTTGAAGAGGTGGCCAGGTATCTCAGGGTATCTGAACGAACAGTTTACGATTGCGCCCAAAAAGGGGAGATTCCCGCCGGTAAAATAAGGGCGTCCTGGCGTTTCAAAAAATCGGAAATTGATAAATGGGTTAACGACAGGTTAGCGTCGCAGAATTTAAACCCCCGGATCAGCCCAATCCAGGCTGAGTCCTTTCTTTCGCTTTCCCGGATACTCTTTCTTGACCATTCAAGCAAGCGGGACGCGCTTCTCGCTCTGGCGGAAAACCTGGCAGCCGCCCCGCAGGTAAAGAACAGGCAGGAGCTTGCCACGGAACTGTTGAAACGTGAAGAGCTGATGAGTACCGCCATCGGCTGCGGAATAGCCATCCCCCATGTCCGCCTTTCATCGGTAACCGACCTGGTCGTTTCCGTCGGCGTCAGCCGCACAGACATTGTGGATTTTCACCCGTTAGACGACGAACCGGTCAGGCTGGTTTTCATGATAGCCGCCGCCGGAAACCAGCACGCCTACTACCTGCAAACACTTTCATGGTTCAGCGCCCGCCTGAAAAACCGCGAACTGCGCGACTCCCTTTTATCATCCCAAACCCCGCAGGAAGTGTACGATTTACTGACAGGGAAAGTAATCAATCAAAATTAACTCTCAGAGGTACGAAAACGGCGCGGGATTTGCGGACTGCCCGATACTCAGTGCCTCTACTTAATTTCGTTGTAATAATTTAAATATAATATATTATTAAAAAGGAAAGAATAATGATTCGTTCAATTGAGCTTTCAGACTGTAAGTCTATTACAGATATATACAATTACTATATTGAAACAACCACCATTACCTTTGAGGAAATTCCGATTACTGTCTCAGAAATGCAAAATCGGGTCAATAGGATACATGAACTTTTCCCTTATCTTGTATATGAAGAGAATGGAGAGATTCTTGGGTTTGCGTATGTTGGCGCTTTTCATCACCGTTCCGCTTATCGTTTTACTCTCGAAGATTCAATATATGTGCGAAACGGGTATCAGGGTAAGGGTATTGGAAGGGCTCTTTTGGATGAATTGCTTAATGAAGTTAGAAAACAAGATACACATTCAATAATAGCGTTGATTGCGCTTCCAAATGAAAGAAGTATAAATTTGCATGAGGCTTTTGGTTTTAAAAATGCCGGCATATTAAGGGAAGTTGGGAGAAAATTTGATAAATGGGTTGATGTCGGGTATTGGGAATTAATCTTGTAAAAAAGTATTTTACTCAAAAATTATTCCAAACCATGCCGCGGGATCGCTTTGATCCTGGGCGATTAGGCCGATGTCTACATTCGCGGTTGTTTCGGCGACCAGCCACCTTGTTTCGTAAGCGTCAAAGCGGGCTCCCGAACCGGGAATGTCGGCAAGACCCATGGCGTGGCTGTGCTGGGGTGAGATCATCATCGCGGCGCGGATGTCCGCTTCACAGAGGATAATCGCCCAGAGCATAGCGCGGCTGTCGCAATCGCCGCGTCCCTCTGTAATGGCTGTTACCAGATTTACAAAGTCGCTTCCTTCGGGATGCCGCTCGTAACTGAAACCCTGCACAAACGCGAGGGCTCTTTGCGCAAACGCCCTCTGCGCGTCTGTGCTGTTGAAAGAGCCTGAACGCCAATTTCGCGTAAGGGCGGATACGGCGTCCGCTATCCGGTCATAAGAGTCGCGGTAGATGATCCTGTAATAACGGATCCACGCTTCCCTCCAATACGGCGTTGAAATATAATTTTCCAGAATGATGAATTCACGCTCAACGAGAGTCTGCGCGGCTTCGGCGTCATTTTCATATATCATCGCGCTGATTCCGTTCGCAAAAAGAGGAACCTGTTTCCGCTCCCCGCGAGGGTAGCTGTACTCCATTATCGGGCCCGGGTAATACTGTTCCTCATAAGAGGGGATGATCGAATCAAGCGCCGATAGGTGAAACAAGCCAAGCCCGTTTACATTTGCGGGTCCGTATGCAAGGGCAACAAGCATGGGCGCGGCGGATTGCGCGTTACTTCCAAGTTCCACACAGATACTCCAGCCGCTGTAATCCGCAAGATCCAGTTCGATAATCGCCGCCTGCTTGTCTCTGTACTCGAAGAAATCAACGTCTCCACGGTTTCCAAGCCTTCTGTTTACATCGTCAACCAACTCCCCCATTGACGGGTAAGCGCCGTTGTAGACAACAACGTCAAACTGCGCCCCGCCGGGACCCTCAAAAGAAAAACGATCCCTGCCGTCTCCGTCAACATATTCGTAACCTTCGGGCAGGTTCAATTTGAAACCCCAGGTGGGCGAATACAGGGATTCAGAAAAGACGAAAACCGGAACAAGGAACAGCAAATAAAAAATACGTTTCATGTTAATATTATCGGAGTGAAAAACATAGAAATACTGTACGAAGATGATTTTTCGATAATTGTAAACAAACCGGCAGGTCTTGCAGTTCAGGGCGGAAAGGGGGTGAAAGCCTCCCTGGACAAAATCCTGGAGGAAATCCGCACTCCCCCTCCGCTTTTGGTTCACAGGCTCGACAGGGACACTTCCGGCGTGCTTTTGGCGGCAAAAGGACGCGAAAACGCCGCCCGTTTTTCCCGCCTTTTGGGCGCGGAGCGAAAAACCGTTAAACAGTACATCGCCGTCTGCGGCGGACACCCCGAAAAAGAAGAGGCAACCATCACGGCGGATCTGTTAATCCGCCGGAGCCTTAAAAAATCAGAAACAAGGTACAGGGTAATAAAGGAGGGGAAATTGCCCCTGCCTCAGCCGCAAGAGTACTGCGTTCTGGAACTGGAACTGCGCACAGGGAGGATGCATCAAATCCGCCGCCACCTTGCCATGACTGGAACCCCCATATTGGGCGACGACAAGTACGGCGATTTTTCGCTCAACAAAAAACTGCGCAAAGCCATCGGGCTTAAACGTCTGCTCCTGCACGCTTCACGCCTTGTCATCAGGGACGAGTTCAACATTGATGTACACGCGCCCCTGCCTGAGTACTTTGCCCAGTTTGTTTAAATGTAAAAATTATTTTTTGCGCCTGAATACGCGGTAGTTGATGTTCGGGAAAATGTTATGGCGGCGTTCCAATGTTGTCAGCCATTCGGTGCTGATGTAGTTGCTGCCAAGCGCTTCGTATATCGTGGTAAAGTTGCGAAGTGCGTTTTCCGCCTGAGTGCGGGCGTATTCGGTGGAATCCTGCCTGTATAAAAGAGCGGACCAGTCGCCTGACTGCGCCAGAAGTATCTCGCGGGCTGCCTGATTTAAAGCGCGTTCTTTCAGCCCGGTATCATCGGGGAAACGTTCCGCCAGTTCCGTCATTCGTTCCATGGAGCGGCTCAAATGGCGGTATATCCAGTCATTGGAAACATCGAGCCATGTTTCCGCGTAGCCGCTAAAGCCCCACGAAGAAAATTCAGGGTTCACAACCTGAAAGGAAGAAAGGTTTTGCTTAAAGATGTATTCGCTGGGAGATAAAAACTGAAAATCCCGGTATCCTGATGCCATGCGGAAAAGAGATTCAATGAATTGAGTTCCCTCATGCCAGAAGCGTCCAAAATGATCGGCGTTTTGCGCGTAAAGGCACAGCGGCGCTTCTTCCATGTATTTTGATGCCTCTTCCAGACGGGCGATTGTGTTTTCCAAAAATTGTCTGGCGTTCCTGGCCGCCATGTCACAGGCCACCTGCTGATTATAAACCGTATTCTGTCCGCGGCGGGAACGCGCCCAATACTTGTACCCAGTCCTGCGCCGTTCTCCTTCCGCGCTCAGAAACTGGCTTACGATTTCCGGCGGCAGTTCATAGCCCACATCGCGGTCATTGTCCAGATACAGATCGTTAGCTGAAAATTTCTCAATTTCATGAACCGCGTAAAAATCCCTGGCAAGGATAAACGTTCCGTTGGGCGTTTTCGCGGGATAGAAACTTCCCTTTTTGGGCAGGGGATTGCCAAACAAAAGCCCGTGACTGTCTATGATTGTGTAGCTGAAATTGTAGGCGCGTAAATACGACTCCATTGAGGAAGACCATCCGAGCGCGGGCAGCCAAAAGCCCTGCGGAGGGCTGCCAAAGTGGCGGCGGTAGCCGGACATGGGTATTTCCATCTGAGCCTGCAATGATTCGGTATTATGGCTGATGAACGGCATAAAAGCGTTTGTCGCGCCGCTGGCGAGAATTTCCACTCTTCCCTTGCGCCGGTAAAAATCAAGCGCTTTGAGGATATTTTTCCCATAACGCTCGGTAAAAGCGATCCTTCTGTCCAATATCCGGTTGTAGTAAAATTCCGCAAGTTTGTGCAGATCGTCCTGGTCTGCGGTGCGTTCCATTTCCTGCTTGCCAAATTCAATTTGTTTGTCAGTGTAGTGGAGGTACTTTTTAATCAGATGCTCATCACTGAGCATGTGGCAAAGAATTGGAGAAATCGCGATCCCAAGGCGGAAGGGTATGTGATCGTTTTCCAGCCTGTCAAAAACTCCCAGTAGGGGAAGGAACGTTTCACTGACAAATTCAAAAAAACGCCCCTCCTCACCCGCCTGCGACAGATCTTCTTCCCCCTGGAATTCCTTGACAAAGGGCAGGTGGGCTTCAAGGACAAGGGATATCGCGTAACGAAAGTCCATAATTACTGCCTTTTAGTTCTGAATTGGCGATCGATGGATTTTGTAGTCACAAAATCCATCGCTCCTGACAGGCGGACCAGCGGATTATTGTCAAGAGCGCAAATATTGTCTTCTATTAATCTGGGCAGATTGAACGGCTGCGAGACCGCGATCTGCAATTCCTTATCGCCGCGAATTACGCCAAGTTTTATAATATAGCGGCCTGCCGCCTGGGGAGAGCGTTCGGCGAAACCCAAATATCTGGCGGAGTCCTCCGCGCCAATCGACACTGTGAAGGAATTTTCCTTCGATTTTGGAACTGATTCCCCCTCATTCAGGGGAATAACGCGCAGACAGTAACCTTTAAAATTACCGGCGTTTTCATGAATTTCCCTGTCGTGCCCCTTTATTTCCCAATAAACAAAAACCCAAAGCGGGTCCCTGATAATAACGTCAATAAACGAAATATTGTACTGCTTGGGCAGGGCAACCGGCTCCGAATAGGACGGGTTGATCTGTAAATCGTCTTTTGCCTCATGCTCGCCGGTATCTGAGTTTTCCAGCAGTTCTTCGATAATAAAAATTCTTTCCAGCCCCACAGGAATGTCAATGCCAATGTCTTCAGCCAGCTTGATTAATTCATCTGTACTCAAACCTTCCAGCTTGACACGCGAAAAAGGCGCAACAGGGGTAACTTCCATATTCACCTAATTGTGGAAAAAATAACGATTTAAGTCAACTACACACGAATATACTGAAAATGAAGCGTATATGTATTATACTCATGTTAGGGAAGACGAACAGTACGACGATCTGACCATATTGGGATTAAAACGTAAGCAAGGAGTAAGTATGACATTTAGTGAAAGAATGAAGGAAATGATGGATCAGGGCTTGACAGTGTCCAAGGAATTTGCGGTTAAAGCCGGCGCAAAGGCGCAGAATCTGGGAGAGCGGGGCATTTTAATGCTTGAAATAAAGCAGTTGGAAAATCAGGCGCAAAAGCTTCTTGCCCGCATGGGAAACGAAGTTTATACCGCGTTTACAGAACGCAACCAAAACACAGTTGACCGCGATAAAGTAGAGATCAGAACTATTTTGGACGAACTCGCTGTACTCAAGGACGCGATAGAAAATAAAGAAACAGAATTGAAAAACCGCAAAACTCAAGGGTAAGCATTTCCCTCTTGATCTTTTTTTGGTTTTTCATATATATGTTATAGAGGCTCTGAAAAGGGCTTTCACGGGCCGTTAGCTCAGTAGGTAGAGCATCGCCCTTTTAAGGCGGTGGTCGGAGGTTCGAATCCTGCACGGCTCAGAATGTAACATTATGGAAATTGGTTTTCTTTTCCAACAGAATTATCAATTGACTTTTAGGGTTTTTAAGGGTAAATTTATTATATGAACCTCAAAACAGTAATAACTACGGATACGATAGACCTTCATCTGAAGGGTTCCAGCAAGAAAGAAATAATTAACGAATTGCTGGATATTCTGGTCAGGACAGGTAAAATACAGGACAGGGAAGCCGCTTTTGGCGCGGTAATGGACAGAGAAGAAAAAATGTCTACCGGTATGAAACACGGCATTGCAATTCCACACGGAAAAAGCAATACAATTCAGGATTTGGTAGCCTGTATCGGGATTTCCGAAAAGCCGGTGGATTTTGATTCGCTGGATCACGAGCCATGCAGAATCTTTATAATGACCCTCTCGCCGGTTGAGAAAACGGGCCCCCATTTGCAATTTTTGGCGGAAGTCAGCCTTCTTTTCAAAAGCGCGGACAAGCGTGATGAAATCCTGAAAGCAAAAACGTCTGATGAAGTATTAAAAATCCTGGCAGACTGATCTCTGTCTGTCACATAATACACATCTTTAAAAGTTATTTTTTTCGCGTTGAATGAATTTTGCGTTAAAGGGGAGAGTTATGCGCATCAACAGCAATTTGATTCTTGATGATGAAGGCAGGGTTCTGATTCTTCGCGGGGCAAATCTTGGAGGGGATTCAAAAATACCGTTCTGTCCGCCGGGCGGCGAAATTGATCCCGAATTTCTGAACACAAAAAAAGAAATCTCATTTATAGGCAGGCCCTTTCCGCTTGAGGAAGCGGAGAGCCACTTCAGCCGGCTAAAAAAAGCGGGGCTTTCCTTCCTCCGCCTGCTTGTTACCTGGGAAGCCGTGGAACATGAGGGGCCGGGTATTTATGACGAAGCGTACCTCGCTTATTTACGGAAGATTCTTCTGGCTGCCGAAAAGATGGACATTTGTGTATTTATCGATCCGCATCAGGATGTATGGAGCCGGTGGACAGGCGGAGACGGCGCTCCCGCCTGGACAATGGAAAAACTGGGAATGGATTTGGATAAGCTGGATGCCTGCGGAGCCGCCATTACCAGGCAGCGTTACAGCATATACCACAAAAGTAAAAAGCACCCTGACGGCAGCCCCTATCCGAAAATGATTTGGCCCAGCAACTACAACCGCTATGCCGCCGCGACCATGTTGAGTTTGTTCTTTGCGGGCATTACCTACGCCCCGGATTTACAGGTGGACGGTGAAAATGTCCAGGATTGGCTGCAAAACCGCTACATCGCGGCTTTCCGGCATGTACAGCGCAGATTGAAAAACTGCGCCGCCATAAAAGGATGGGGGGCGATGAACGAACCGCACTGGGGCTTTGTCGGACAGCGGAATTTAAAACTGATAGAAGATGTCATGATACCGATTGGTCCGCGCCCGACTCCCTGGCAGTCAATTCGCGCCGCGTCGGGCTATCAGGTAGAGGTTCCCGTGTACGGCGCGTCTTCAATGGGCAAACGAATCTCCCATTACGAGACTTTTAACCCGCAGGGCATTTCCCTGTTCAGGGAAGGATTTAGCTGCCCGTGGAAACAGGCGGGAGTCTGGAAAGACGAAGGCGGCGCGCCAAAACTTTTGCGCGCGGATCACTTTAGCAAGTACCAGGATCGCAGCCCGGAATTTGCGGATGACTTTTTAAAGCCATTCATCGTTAAGTATATCAACGCGATGAAGGAAGCTGATGAGCGCGGGTTTTTCTTTATTGAGGGACTGCCCCATTGTACAGATATAAATTCTCATCCGTCGTGGAACAGTAACGATCCATGCAATGTGATCAACGCGTTTCACTGGTACGACGGATTATCACTTTTTACAAAGAGTTTCCGTTCATGGTTCAATGTAAATATTGATGCGGAAAAAATCATCATCGGCAAAAAAAGGGTAGGCGCGTATTTCGCGAAATGTCTCCAGAAGGGGATCGATTGCACAAGGCGGAAAATGGGAGACGTACCGTGTCTTTTGGGAGAGTTCGGGCTTGCTTTTGATATGAACAACCGCCGGGGCTTTACAACCGGCGACTATTCACAACATGAACAGGCTCTTTCCATGTACTACGACGCGGTGGATTCCAACCTGCTGCATTCCACTATATGGAACTATTCGGCAAGCAACACAAACAAATACGGCGACGGTTGGAACGATGAAGACCTTTCAATTTTTTCCGAAGGCAGGGAACGGGCAGCGGCAGGCTGGAAACGCCCCTATCCCATGGCAACAGCGGGAAAGCCTGTACTTTTTAAATGGAACCGGAAGCGCGGGGAATTTGTTTTCCGCTTTTATGCTGATAGGGAAATTGTCTCTCCCAGCCTGATCTATCTGCCGCCGGAAATGGCCCCTTCGTTAGAAGGCACTTCACCAAAGATTGAAGTCCGCACGGGAGGCGGGGAAAACCTGCGGTGGGAATACAGATATGAAGAACAGCGGCTGTTAATCTACAACGATGATTACAGCGGAGAGGCGGAACTTAAAATACGCAGTGTGTTAAACCAAACTCTGGATTGAGGCTCTGGTTCAACAGGCTCAATTATTTCTTCTATTTTTTCACCTATACGGTTTTCTTCTTCTTTTATTAACATGGAATGGAACAAACTTTCGATTCTGCTGCGTGTTTCCAAAATCCGGCTGATGTAATCCAGAGTAACTTTTGGCGCGCCTGTATTGCTTACTCTTCCGGCTCCGGCGTTGTACATAGCGAGGGCGGAAATTTCACTGCCTCCGGTATCAAGACAGTACCGCAGATGGCTTATGCCGTGACGCGCATTTGTATTAACATCGAAAAACTCTCTTGTTTCAAGGTTGGGGAAGGAGCGGTTATTAAGCTGAAACAGCCCGCGGTCAACGCTGCCATTGAGATTATTCCGGTTCACAGCCATTGGATTGAAATTACTCTCCTCCCAGCCAAGGGCAAAGGCAAGAGCGACAGGCACGTCAAATTCATCAGCGTAGATCAGAATTATCTGCGCTATTTCATGATCAGGGCAGATGCCTTTAAAGAATTCAACTACCCATTCCTGGTATTCCTGATTACGGTAGTACTCCAGAACCGGGTCCTGAATTTCTTCAGACGATGAAAGAAAGAATACCCTTGTCTCTTTTTTCTCCTCTTCTTCAATATTTTTTTCAACAGTTTTTTCTGCCGTAATCATTGTGATTATTTCCTGTTCGGAAAAAAAAGAAAGATTAACAGCAATCAGGGCGCAGAAGATCAGTGAAACCAATATCCCCGCGAATGAGGGTATCAGCACTTCCAGTTTTTCGTTAAAAAAGAAGTCTTTGTGTAAAAAGATCACTGTTCAATTACCCTAACCTTAATAATTCCATTGACGCCGCGAATCTGTTCCAGTACCGGAGGGGAGATTTTCTGTTCGGTGTCAATGATGTTATAGGCGTACTCATCACGGTGGTGGTTGATAAGGTCTGTAATATTCAAATTCGCGCCGGCAAGAATGGTTGTTATCTGCCCAACCATGTTGGGGATATTTTTGTTTACCACGAGCAGCCTGAACGGGGCGCGCCGGTCAAGCCTGCATCGTGGGAAATTTACGGAATTGCGGATAGCGCCGGTTTCAAGATAGTCCATGATCTGCCTGACTGCCATAACTGCGCAATTATCCTCCGCTTCCGGCGTAGAAGCGCCAAGGTGCGGGATGCAGATTATCTTTTTGCAGGTTAAAAGTTCGGTCGTCGGAAAGTCAGTAACATAGGCGCTTAACTTTCCCGCGTTCAGCGCGTCAATTATATCCTTATCCTTGACAAGCGCGTTACGCGCAAGATTGATTATCCGCGCTTCCTTTTTCATCAGGCGGAACTTTTCCGCGTCCAGAAGGCTCTTTGTTGTATCGCTTAAGGGTATGTGCAGTGTAACATAATCTGACTTTGCAAGAAGGCTTTCCAGTGTATCGGCGCGGACAACTTCTCTGGAAAGGTTCCATGCCGCGTCTACGGAGATATACGGATCATAGCCGATAACATCCATACCCAGGGCAACCGCGTCATTTGCTACCATCACGCCGATAGCGCCAAGACCGACAATGCCCAGAGTCTTGTTCTTTAGCTCCGGCCCTGTAAATTTGGCTTTCTCTTTTTCTACCAATTCCGCGACATCGGCCTTGCCGGAGACAGAAGATGTCCAGTTGATCCCGCCCACAATGTCACGTGACGAAATAAGCATAGCTGCAAGGGTAAGCTCCTTAACGGCGTTGGCGTTGCCTCCTGGAGTGTTAAAGACTACCACTCCGCTTTCACTGCAACGCTGAACGGGGATGTTGTTGTAACCGGCTCCCGCCCTGCCAATCGCCAGAACGGAGGGTGGAATCTCCATATTGTTGAGATCCGCGCTGCGAACCAAAATCGCGTCAGGGTTGGGAATGTCGCTTGCAATTTCATACTTGTCCCTGGAAAAGAGTTCCAGTCCCAGGGGCGAAATCTTGTTCATTGTCTGAATACGAAACATATTTGTACCTTAACCTTTAAATTTATCCATAAACTGAATCAACGCCCT
>JGI24698J34947_10000232_pt1 | contig 23049 bp, 18 predicted proteins | sample TergutMp193P3_FD_34947 | JGI IMG/M metagenome (IMG submission 34947) | reverse complement strand
ACTGTGGCGGAGTGAGGCGTGGGAGCGAGCGAAGCGACCGACCTAGCCGAACGGAGCCCGAGCCGCCGAAGGCGGCGATGCGTTTACAATCCTGTTATGTGCAGTTGGGGCGTACTCCACCACTCTTATAAAATTCTTCCAATAATTTTAAATTTCTATTATATTCATTAATATTTTCATCTGGCAAAACAGCATCAGTTGTTAAACATTTTAAATTAAATTCTTTTATTTCTTCTATTGTTTCTTTTTTGTTTACTAAATGACAAAACATTATTCTCCTTATTGATTTTCTAATTGATGATGTTGGAGTTGTATCTTCGTCATAGTTAAAGTTTTTTTTACACATAGATATTGATAAAAATCATCATCTGTAACAAATTTATCAAAAAATGATAAACCAGTATTCTGGAAAAATTGTAAAACTTCATTTAATGTATTTTTTAATTCACCTGTTGTATGTATTTCATAAAGTGTAAAATCATCACCAAGTTCTTCAAAATCCTCATAAATTGAAAATTTCGTAAAATATTTATCTCCAAATATTTTTTCAATGATTGTATCTATATAATTGTGCCGTATCATTCCAGCAAAGGAAAGAAACACCACAATATTATCCTTAACCTTCCATTTTCTAGAATACCAGTATATTATATCTGTTTTTATACCTGTTACCCTCTCCAAGTGCTTCATTTCTTTATTAAGGTTAAAGTTTTTTAGATTATTTTGTAAAAAAGTTCCTATTGTATCATTAATGACTTCCGTCTTTATATTCTCAATAAGCTCATTATCCAATAAATCCATTTCTTAACCTCCATGTTTTATGATTTTATCATAGTTACTCTTTTGCGTCAACTCATTTTTAAATAATTTCCAACAAATCTTAGACCCAATTGCACATAACGCCGTATATACGCTCTTAAGGCAGCTTTTCCCGTCTTCCCTGCCTTTAATACGCAGCGCGTCCAAATACACTATCGCGTAGGATGTTTCCAACGGCCTGTTTTGCCATTCCCTTACTTCTTCCAACACGGCGTTCGTCACCCGGCTTATCAAATCAGGCGACACTTCCACATTGTAAATCTTTTCCAAATGCCTCTTAATGTCCCTGTCGCTCATCCCAAAGGAATACATTGAAATGATTTGATCGTTGAATAACGGCAGGCGTTTCTCGTGCTTGGGGACTATTATAGGCTCGAAGCTTCCGTTGCGATCCCGTGGGACCTCGATAGTTGTGCTTTGATTTTCAAGCAGGACTGTCTTTTCCGTATGACCGTTGCGGCTGTTCCCGCTGTTGTCCCCAGCATTGGAATTCTTCTCATACCCAAGGTGCTCCGTCATTTCCGCATCAAGAGCCCTTTGCAGTATCTTTCCGGTTAACTGTTTTATCAGGCCGTTTTGCCCCGCAATCTCGTCCTGGGTCAGCCCCCTGAAGTCGATATTATCAAGGAGCTGATCGATAATATCCTTTTCCTTTTTCTTTCGTGCCATGACCATAATTTCTCCTTTGGTATTTCTACCATGTTATGATCATTTACACAATTTTCATGACAGGCTCGAAAACGCCGATGCAGACATTCACTGTTTCAATTCCGTTAGCCGAAAAAAAACTTTTTGGCTATGACGTATCTGACGGACAGTCCGCATGAATCTTCATGTGTCAGATCAAATCTTGGCGATCACAGCTAACAAAGGGTTTTTTTCATATTACTCCTGAAAAACATTATAATCAATTGTAAGCTCGCTTATCCCTAAACGTTGTTCGTAATATTCCTTTAACACACGCCCGCGGCGGTATAACTCAATTATACCAAAATATGGATGCCCATATTCTTCTATACAGGCCTCAAGCCTTCTACCCCCGCAAGCTACATAATCCAACATTCTTTCACTTGCCAGTACTGTTTCATCGATCGCTCTAACAGCAAGGACATATTCATCAATGCACCGTTTGTATTTATCAAAAAACCACTGTATTTCATTTTCATCTATTGTGTATGGCGGTTCTGCATCAAAAGTACCATCTAAATGTATTTGTCTCAAAATTTCTGCGACTAACTCTAACGTAATATCATTAGGTTCTCTCAGCCAAAAATCACGTCGCGGTGGCCAATTTTTGCGTAACGAAAAAAGATCCGCATTATTCATATATTCTTTCAAATATGGAATAACTTCTATGCCGTAACTCTTTGCAATATACGATGCAATCCTTTGATAACCAGTACTTGTGTGCCCGGTACGGTATGTATTAAAATAGGTTTCCAACTGCTCTTCAAGAGGCAATTGACTAAAACCAACACCATCATATATTTGCTGGCAAAATAAGAACCCGTTACCAATTAAAAAACAAAACAACATTATTATCAAAGATTTTTCTTTCATCTAAACCACCTTCGAATGAAAGGATCAGGCTGCTCCAGTATCGGTCTAGATAATCCAACTGGAAGTATAACATTATAATTAGACGGTCCAAAAGTATATGCTTCTATTTCTGCAGGCTTTGATTCATACGGCACTGCATTACCTGCATTGTCGGGTTTCATATAATCAACAAGAAATTCATTAAAACCGCCAAGAGCATTAGCCCGTAAGGTGTGAATTGCTTCATGAGCAAGTAGATTTGCATCGCCTAAAACAATAATCCTGTCATTGGCATCACGTTGCATATCACCAAAAACTACCACGGTATTTCCCACTGATACTGCCATTGTATCATGTGGAAGATCAAATAAAGCAAATAGATCTTGCACTTCTTGACGTCCTTTATCTATGTTAAACGCAACTTCGATAATATCTAACTCATCCTTTACCCCTCTTGCACCAATATCTCTCACATGATCGCCTGTCTCAGCACTAAGAGAACTTGAATTACTAACTATAATATTTGAAAGATTTTCAGTATTTACCAGTGTTGATAAAGGGATCCTTGGTGTATTGCCAATAATCCCGTCAACAATATTCTGCAAATCAATCGTATCACATGCCAACCCCAACAAATCTATGTAGTTCACAGGATCGTTATTAACATAAGCATACCAGTTGTTCCCATCCCTTACAGGGTCAACGGTGGTAAACCTTGCTATCTGCGGTTTGTAGTCCCTAAAGCCGTAGTTGTACAATCCCGTAGCAGTATCATAAGGCTTGCCTGTGTAACCAAGGTTCATTCCGCCACTCAGGTCGCCTTGATATAATGTCCCAAAAGCATCGTACTCGTACCGGTCTTCTACCGCCCCAGTGTCCGTTGTCGTCGTCTTTACGCTCCCAAGCAAGTCTTTCCCAAGGTACGTAGAACGGCTTCCAGTACTCGAACTATAACTTACAGCAACAGCCTCGCCTTTCCCGTACAGCGTTACACCCCTGCCGCCGTAACGGCTCCCCTCTACAGAGTACCCGTCCTCGCTTGTTATCCTCCCGCTGCCGTCCTCGCTTATCCACCGGTATCTCTCACCAGTAGCCTGGTTCGACTGCATTACACCGTTTGCTGTTACGCCTCCTGCCGCATACCTCGTAGTCAGGCTCCCGTTTTGGAAAGTCTCGCCCTCCCTGATTGCCTCAAAGCTCTTGCCGTCATAAAGGGTACGCACGGCCTGCCCCGCTGCGTTCTCCGTCAGCGTCCTCCTACCCAATGCGTCGTATGCGTACCACGTTACCATATGCGTCCTGTCTACATGGCTCGTTACCTCAGAATACGCCATCCGGTTCTGCCCGTTGTATTCATAACCAGCCTCGTACCTCAGCCCTCTCTCGCTAAGCGTGTTCCCATCCTTATCGTTTGTATAAACAATATCGCCTTTCCCTATAAGCCGGTTCTCAGCGTCGTAATCGTACCTTACAGTCCCCCACGGCGTCGTCTTTGTCGCCCTGTTCCCGTTCCTGTCGTACGCATACGTTTCAAGCCATACCATTTGGCTCTGGCTCACAGCGTTCCCGCGTACGGGAAACGCCCTGTTCAGCAGTTCCCTCAATAGCGCAAGCTCCGCCGCGCTGTATGTATAGCGCTGCCCCAGCCCTTTCTCAGGCGTAAAGTACAGCCCCGCTTCTTCCGCTTCCTTCTTGTCGGCGTTTACTTTTCCCGCCGTCCACGGGTACAATACCGCAGAAAGTTGGGATTTGCCGTTGTAGATGTACTTCGTTATACGCCCTTCCCCGTCTACGCTGTGGCTCCTCCTTCCCTGTTCGTCGTATAAATACCCTTCAACTCTTAACAATCTGTTTTGACTGTCCGTCTCTTTTATAAGGATTACCCTGCCTATCCGGTCGTAAAGCGTTTCCAGTTTTACGCCGTTGCCGTACACCCTTCTTGTCTCCCTTCCACGGCTGTCGTACTCGTACCGTGCTTCAAGCCTCTGGCCTGTGTCCCTTATGTATGTCAGTTCGCCGTTTTTCCCGTAGTAGTACTGCACGTCCCTGCTGCCGCTCTGCATCTTCGCCTTCTGCCCGGCCCTGTTGTATGCGTACCTTGTTACTTCGCCCGCCCCTTCGTCATTCTGTTCTATCAGCATACCGCCTGCGTCGTATCTGTACCGTATAGTCCCAGTGCCGCCTGTTATGCGGATTATATTCCCAGCCTTGTCCCTCTCTATAATGCTCTGTGTGCCGTCGGAATACGTCGTTATTGTAATACCTTCAGAATCCCTGTATTCTATCCTTGTCTGTTTCCCTGAATACGATGTGCCGACAATTAATCTCCCTTCTGCGTCATAGGCATACCCCTGGCTGTCATGAAGCCGGTTTGTTTCTGCCGTAAGTTCCCCGTATACGTTTTTGTTCTGGCTGAAATTACTTCCTTCCCCGTCCGTGAATATTACTTCCCGCCCGCGTTCAGTGTACCGGTATCTTTCCGCTGTTTCACTGCCTATCTTTACTTCAGTTATCCGGTTCAGCGCATCGTAGCCGTATTCCCTGTTTATTCCGGGCCTGCCAGTCTCTTTCTTCAGCCTGCCTGCTTCATCGTAAACGCCTGCCCATGCCGTCCCTAACGCGTCCCTTATTTCAGTAAGGTTGCCAAGATGGTCGTACTCGTATTCTTCCATCTCGTTGTCCGTATATGTTATTCTTTTTATCTTCCCTATTTCATTCCATTCGTAGCCTGTTGTATTTCCGTATCCGTCTATTGTTTTTACCAGCCTCCCGGCCTTGTCATATTCATACCTTCTTTCATTCCCTTCACCGTCTATACGTCTAACTACTTCACCCCACGCATTCAAATACAATGTCTCTGTATACGTCCCGCCTGCCGTTACAGTTAATGTTCTCTCGTTATCGTTGTACCCCCATTCCGTGTAATACACTGTACTTGTATTCCTGCTTAACGTTTCCCTGCGTATTGCCCTGCCTGCCGCGTCATAGTAATGCCTCTCTTCCCCAAGCGCAGTTATCTCCCTTGATAACAAGCCCCTGCCGTCGTATACATACCGCGTTACGTTGCCAAGCCTGTCCGTCTTTTCAGCAATAGTCCCGTCGCTGTTGTATCTTGCCTGTATCCCCCTCTCGTTCTCCCGGCCCGCTTCCGCCATCCTTCCAAGCGCATCGTAGCGGTATTCATAGAAACCGCCGCTTGCCCCCTGTTCCCTTATTACATTCCCAGTTCCGCTTACTGTTCTTGTAGAGTTTTCTCCTAAAACGTTTGTTATATTTGTTATCTGCCCGAAGGCGTTTACCCCAAAACTGTTATTTCCAATTCCCGGAATTGTTACCGTCCGTGTCTGCGCTCCGTTTGCCTGCCATGCGTATCCGTATCTCTCAGTGTATCTTTCTTCCGTTCCTTCCTTACCTCTTGTTACTTCTCTGATTCGTCCTCCGGCTTCGTACACGTACTCCCAATACCATGGACCCTGTTCCCACCTTATCAGTCTCCCATCTTCTCGGTACTCGTTCCTAATATTTCCAGATCCATCTGTTATCTCTAACGGCAAATGCCGCCTGTCGTACCTTACATTGAGTTCCCGTATTTCGCCCGTCTTCAGGTCTTTCTCTATTATCTGTACAAGGTCTTTACGGTTATTGGTAATGTACCTTCTTTGCAAACCTGTAGGCGTTTCTTCTATCGTTTCTCCGGTTAAATATGTGTATTTCCACTCCTTCCCGATACCGTCTGTATACTTTGTTACCCTTCCAAGACCGTCGTATTCCCAAAGTTCCCTTATTTCCTGCCTGTCTATTGTTACCGCTCTACTTCTAAGATAATCGCGGCTGTCATATTCGTACCTTGTTTCCGCTCTGTCCCCTTCACGGCTTGCTACAAGCCTGTTTCTACCATCATACATCCCGGTAAATATTCTTACCCCGCCCTTAAATATCCCTAAGCAGTTCCCACAGTAGTCATACATCCATTCCGTTACTACTCCATCCCTGTCAATGTATTTAGTCCTCTGGTCGTTTCCGTTCCACTCCCACCTTTCCCTCGTCCCGTCGCCGTACGTCCTTTCAGATATATTGCCTCTGCCGTCGTAACTATATCTTATCTCAAATCCGTTTACCCTCTCCCATCCCAGTTGATTCAAGCTGTTATACCCGTATGTCTTTACGCTCCCGTTGTTACCGGTTTCCTCTACCGTCCGGTGTTTTTCATCGTACCTGTACTGCGTGCGCACCCCTGAATGGTTTGTGTATACAGTCGTCCTCTGGCCGGGGTTGTAGTCGAACCTCTCGCTCGCCCCTTCTTCATGCGCCGTAGCCGTTACCAGCTGTACCCCGCCGTTAGTCAATCCGTACGTCAGCCTTACCGCACTCCCGTCCGGCTTTATTATTTCCTTTAATCTGCCGTTTTCATACGCGTACCTTACCGTGTCCCCGTCCGCATCCTGCACCCATGAAAGCAGGTTCCCGCTGTAACCGTACCTTGTTACCTTCCCTTCAGGACCGATAATGTTTGTTATCAGATTCCCAGTGTGCGTTATGCTGTATTCCGCTCCGTGCGGCCCGCTTATCCTTGTTATTTTCCCTTCATTGTCCCGTATTATTTCTACGCTGTTCCCGTTCAGTTCGGTTACCTTTATTAATAATCCGTTTTTGTCATACTCTTTAGTTACCCCGCCGCGCCCGTAAAAGACAAATCCCGCCGTGCTCTCCGCACCCCTGCCGTCCCTGCTTTCAAGCCGTTCGTACAACCGTTCGGGGTAAGCTATCGGAACCCATACCCCGGCTCCGGCTGGCTCGAATACCTTCGGCGAGCCTAACTCGTCTACCAGCACTAGTTTTCCATTCCCTATGTTCTCATAATGCACAGGCGTTCCCGCAAACCTGCTGTACCGGTTAAGTGTCGCTAGCTCTTCCCCGCGTGCCCTTTCCATCTTCAGCCCTTCTAGTTGCCTTAAAAGGGGCAAGTATATTTCATTGTATATCTCTTCCGCTATCAAGCCCGCTTCATAGTACTGTTTTTCTATCGGCTCATAACATTCTTTTAATATTCGCTTTACAACATTTTCCATTTCCGCCAGCTTTGCGTCGTCTGCTACCGTTATCCCCCGCATTATCCGGCTGTCTACTGACAGCAACCACCCTGTCCCTATGCTGCCCGTTATTTTTTCTTCTGTTTGGTATTTTCGCCCGATATTCAGGCTGCTACCTACTACATTATACTCCAACGCCTCAAGCACATATGTACCCGTAGTCAAAAGCACGGGATCACCGCATCCATCCGCGCCCATTGCATAAGCCTCATTTAGTGTTTCTGTCACCATTGCAGTTATAAAATTCATTATTGACTGCGGTATGTCATCAACAGATATCCCTAATCCTTCAGCAAATCTTTTTGCTGCTTTTGCTGCTTCTGCAGCTATTTCCTCAGGGCTGGGGCTGCTGGGGCAGTCGTTTTTCCCTTCAGGATCGTAATCCGAATGATCCGGCTCTCTTTCGCAATGATCGTTGGGTAAACGGCCGGGCGGGTCATCCGCGTATGCCGCTGCCGGCGTAATAATATTCGCTGTCAGCATCACGAAAAGAAAAAAAGCGGAAATTATTTTAATTTTACTTTTATATGTCCGCAACGTTTTCTCCCTCATGCCTTTTCAAAACTCCACTGGTTATTCAATATACATCCGCAAGTGTTTTTTGTCAACTTTTTTATTGCGCCGCCCCTGCAAGAATATTGCTGATCAGCCTTATCGCTATTTCCCCGTCCCATTCTTTGCTTCCGTTTATCCTGGCTATTATGTACCCTTCCGGGTCTATCAGGTATGTAACCGGTATTCGCGGCGCATACTCGTCCCTCAGCCTGTTTGTTGTATCCACTGCCGCCGGAAAGTTGTACTCCCCTTCATACATGTAGTTCCTCGCCGTTTCCGCACGCTCGTTCACGTATATCACCAGAACAGCAAACCTTTCATTGGTAAAATACCCGCTGTGCAGCCTCTCAATCGTTGGCTTTTCCCTGTTGCAGTAGGGGCACCACGTTGCGCCCATGTTTACCAGCACATATTTCCCCTCTAAAACAGCGCTGTCATACGGCAGCCCGTCAAGGGTTACCAGCCCGTCAAGGGGCATCCGTTCTCTCTCAGCATAAACAGTTACGCTGAAAGCTGTCAGTTCTTCTTCGCTCAAACCCAAACCCTGCGAATACGCGGAACTAACTGTATAAAATAACATACAAAACAGTATCAAAAATTTTTTACTCATTATTTTACCCCCTTTTTAACTTTTTTTATTGCACTTTTCTTGCGCTTTAACAGCATCAGAAATTATAATTATAACATGATACTGGAATTTTTATTAACAATTATTTTTACCCTGTTTTCAATTGCCATTGCCGTTATGGATTGCAAAACGGAAACAGTGCCGCGCATAGCTTTTATTGTTGTTTTCCCGGTTCTTTTCGCGCTCAGGTTTTTGTCAAATACGGGCAGTTTCCCTTATTTTTCCATAATAGGCATGGCAATAGGGCTGGCAGTATTTCTGCTTGCCTATGCGCTGTCAAAAAAGAAACTCGGTTTGGCGGACGCATGGTATTCCGGCATCATAGGTTTCGTCCTTGGCCCGCTGTGGTGGCATGCGGCTGTCAGCATTGCCTGTGTTTTGGGGATTCTTTACATGGTTTCCACCAAAAAATCCAAAATGCCTTTTATACCGTTAATGGCGATAGGCGGCATCGCCGCAAATATAATAAAAGGGAAAATGCAGTGAAAAAGTTTTTACTCTGTTTAGCTGTCTTTCTTTTATGCGGCAGCTTTGCGTTATACGCACAGACAGGCGGCCAGTTCATCAGTTTTGATTTTGTCGAACAGCAAATCAGGGAAATTTTATACGCCTTTTCAACTTATGCGCGTGTTTCCATTATAGGGGACGATACCGTAACAGGCACGGCGAATTTCCAGTATAACGGGACAAATTTTGAGCAGGCTTTTGATTCCTTTCTCATGGCAAACAGGCTGTTTGTAGAAAAAACCTCTGACGTATGGATTGTTTCAAGGGTAAATATTTCCGTAAACAATAACGGCAGGATCATTCTGGATTCTTATGACGCTACTCCTGCGCAATTGATGGACAAGCTGACGCGTAAAACCAGCGCCACCATCCTGCAGGACATATTGCCGTCAACACGGCTTTCATTGCACCTTGATGTCTCAAACGCAAGGGAAGCTGTAGAATTAATAATGAAGCCTTTTCCCGATTATGCAATAGAAGCCGCTGCCGGTTACATACAGATTGTCAGGACACAGACCCCCATTGCCCCCTTGCTTTCCGCAGGTACGGGTTATGTAAACATATTTGAATACAACAACGTTTACGAAGTAGACATAAACCAGGCCCGCCTGGCCGATGTCCTCGACCGTCTGTTTCAGACGGCAGGCAGGGAATACATTTCATTCATCCGCCCGGATCAAACTATAAGCCGCGCAAGATTCAGCAACAAAAACCTTCCAGATACTTTAACCATCATACTGGAACAGGCAGGCGGCGAATACAGGGAAATAAACAGCCTTTATTACATCTTTCCCCTGCAGCAGTCGGACATTATCAGCAGTTTAAGGAACGAAAACAAAACATGGGAACGCTTTGAAACAAAGTACCGCCTTGTTCAGGAAATAATGCCGTACCTGCAGGCCCGTTTCGGGACAATGCAGACAATAACGCTTGCGGATAACAATACCTTTCTTTCATTTGTGGATGCTGAAACAGCCGCTGAAATCAATAATTTTATCAAGTCGGTAGACATACCCTACCGCTCCGAAGCAATACGCCTCAGATTCATCAAAACGGAAGACCTTTACCGTTCGCTTCCCCCCACTGCAAGAAGGGAAGACCTAATAGATGCGGGGGACGGCAACACGTTTTTCTTTACGGGAAGCGACGAAAGACGCGCCCTGTTTCTCAAAGATCTGGAAATAATAGACAGGCCGCAGCCGCGCATACGCTACGATCTGTTTATCATTCAAGTACAGGACAGCACCAATCTCAACTGGAGCGCTGAGGCTGAAGCGCGTTCATTGCGGCCCGGCGACAGGTCAATGGTAACAGGCATGTTGGGAAACCTGCTGAGCCTTAACTTTGACATCATCGCGGTATTCGGTTACCAGTTTGCGGCCAAACTCAATGTAGCAATAGCGGAAAATCAGGCAAGCGTATTTGCGGACACTACTTTATTCGGCCTTTCAGGGCAGGAAATAAAGTTTCAAAACACCAGCACATACCGCTACAGGGATTCCAACATAGACCCTGAAACAGGCAGGCCCATTTATTCAGGGGTAACGCGGGAAATCGTATCGGGGCTTTTGCTGGAAATTAGGGGTTGGGTATCGGGAGACGGGATGATCACAACCAGCGTAACGGCCTCGGTATCAAAACGCGGGGCGGATGTTTCTTCATCCACCGGCAACCCTCCCCCGACATCGGAAAGGGTTTTAACGACGCATGTCAGGGCAAGATCAGGCGAAACTGTCGTGTTGAGCGGTTTGCGCCAGAACGATTCAACCATCGTCGAGCAGCGTACTCCCTTTATTTCCAAAGTACCCGTATTGGGCTGGCTTTTTACAAGCAAGAACAACACCGTGGAAAACACGCAGATTATAATCTACCTTGTCCCGCATGTTGATCTTGTGAATGACGAGTACGCGATAGACGGTCTCAGGACTGCATCCATATTCAACCGTTTTGTGGAGCCGTATCTGGAATGAGCCATCCGTCATTGACCCCTGCTTTCTGCGCCTCGAACGGAATTATCCTTCTCAACACGGAAGGCAAAACAATAAATTTCGGAATGGTCAATATTAACGATGCCGTATTGAAGCAGAGGATAAAAAAAACATTTCCACAAAACAGGTGTATGTTTCTGGGAATGGAGCCGAACTCGTTCAATTTAAAGCTGTCGCTTCTTTATTCGGAAACTGAGGATAACCGGACAGAGTCTTCGGGCGCTTCAGCTTTAAGGGAAGACCGCGAATCAATAATAGACCGCGTAGCGGACGACGCGCCTGTAGTCAATCTCCTTAACAGCATATTTCTTGAAGCTATATCCAGAAGGGCTTCCGACATTCATATCGAATCGGGGCCGGAAGAAACAACAGTACGCTGCCGCATAGACGGAATTCTTGTTACGATAAAAAACATTTCACAGGAACGTTCGATGGCCGTTTCCGCAAGGTTAAAAATACTTTCAAACCTCAATGTTCTTGAAAACAGAAGGCCGCAGGACGGGCACATAGACATCAAGACGGACACATATTCCCTTGACGTAAGAATATCAATACTGCCCACGATTTGGGGCGAATCAATAGTACTGAGGCTTCTTAACCGCTCGGATATTCCCCTCGATCTGGATTCGCTTGGGTTTTCGGCGGCGCACAACGGGTACCTTCAAGGAATAACAGGATTACGGTCAGGGCTTGTCCTTGTCACGGGCCCTACGGGTTCCGGCAAAACAACGACGCTGGCAGCCATACTAAAAAAAATGGACATAAACAACCAGAAGATAATATCAATAGAAGACCCGGTAGAGTACCGCATATCAGGCATTACGCAGATTCAGGTACACGAGGAACTGGAACTTACCTTTGACACTCTTTTACGACGCATATTCCGTCAGGACCCGGATATCATCATGATAGGGGAAATCCGGGACACCGAAACAGCGGAACTTGCGATACGGGCAGCCATGACAGGCCATCTTGTATTCGCCACTTTGCATACAAACAACGCTATGGAAGCTGTTTTTCGTTTGCAAAACATAGGCATACCCGGATACATGGTTGCGTCTGTTTTAAGGACAATCATAGCCCAGCGCCTTGTACGCAAAATATGCCCGCAGTGCAGCGGCAAAGGGTGCACTCACTGTTTAAATACGGGCTTTTTCGGCATGACTGTAATAGCGGAATTCATATCCGTGGAAACGGCGTTATCTGACATGATAGCTCAGGGCGCAGTCATGGAAGAACTTAGAGTTTATTTGAAGAAAAAAAATCAGAAAACTCTTTTTGACGATGCGGAAGAAAAAATATCAAAAGGGATAACAACGGAATCCGAAATCAGGCGGGAACTGGGAATACGGCCATGAACAGAGCTAAAGCGACGCTTCATTTTACAGAGATGCTTTTATCGCTGTTAAAGGGCAAAACAGGGCTAATGGATGCGCTTCACATACTATCGCGTGAAGGTATAGAAAGTCATGTCAGGGACAGCGCGGTATCGCTTCTGTCAGTAATGAAGAAAGGAAACAGTTTTTCGGAGAGCCTGCGCCTTGCAAATAACGGAAAAATCTTTTTTGAACCAATGTATCTTTCGCTTATAGCAGCGGCGGAAGCGACCGGCAGTATAGACGGCGTACTTGAACGCATCGCAGGCGACTTGGAACGCAGGCAGGCGGCAAAAGAAAACGTACAGGGCATTTTGGTTTATCCGTGTATTGTCATAACCGTTGCAATCGCGGGTACTGTCATTATTATGGCAAAAGGCCTTCCCGCATTCATGGGAAGCGGAATGTTACGCGAAGATATTCTGCCGGATGTAGTGTCGGGAATAGTATTGGCGGGCGCGGTACTGCTTTCAGGCGGCAGCCTTCTTTTTATAGTATATTACAGGATTTTCTATACGGATTCTCCTGAATATTCCATCTTCCACATTCTTGATTTTCTTCTCAAAAGCAGCATAACGCTGACGGACGCCCTTTCCTATTGCATATTGAGCGTCAAAAACCCTAAATACATAAAGGCCCTTGTAATGATAAAAAGGGGCATCGCCTCCGGCGTTCCTTTTTCCGCAGCGTTTGAAAACGTAAAACTTTTCCCGCCTTATGTATCCGGTTGGCTGTCCGTTGCGGACACAAACGGCAATATAGCGGAAATATGCGGAAACATCAGCAATTATTATGCACAAAAAGATGCAAGGCTCCGAAATATAGCGACAAAACTCACAGAACCTGCTATTATTATTCTTACAGGCCTTTACATACTTATAATTATGCTTTCGGTGGTATTGCCAATTCTCACTTATACAGGAGGTATTCTGTGAAGCTGAAAACAGATAAAGGGTTTACCTTTATCGAGACCATCGTAACCGTTTCCATCATATTAATACTTGCAGCTGTTGTAGGTTTTTCGGCGTTAAGGTATGTGGAAAGAGCGCGTACAGCTTCATGCCGAAGCCAGATGGAAGTATTCAGGCTGTCGCTGCAATCCTATTATCTTGACTGCGGGCAATATCCAACAGAAGCGCAGGGGCTGTCCGCGTTATGGGAAAAACCAATAATGGCGCCGGTTCCAGACCGCTGGGACGGCCCCTATACAGACAGAAGGATTCCGAAAGACCCGTGGGGGTACGATTACGTTTACAGGAATCCCGGGGAAAACAACCTGCCCTTTTCAATAATGTCATACGGCGCAGACGGAAGGCTTGGAGGAGATGGAGCAAATGCGGATATCCATTCATGGGACTGACAGGGGTAACGCCCTTCTGTCGGCTTTAGTCCTGATAATCATACTGTCAACACTTGCAATGGCTTTTATCCCGCGCATATCGGCAACAAGGCAGTACGCGCAGGATTTCAAACGGCAGGTGACAGACAGAATAGAACGGGAAAACAGGGAGATACTGAACACGTATGACCTTCATTGAAGTGTTAAGCGCAATTTTGATTCTCGTCCTGTTTTTCGCAGGGTTCTCGCAGGTATTTTTGCCTGCGTATGCCGCATGGGACAACGCCATGTTTGATTTGAGAACCGCAAAGTCTATTCAATTTGTGGCGGAATCCTTCAGGAACGAATGTGCAAAACCGGACAGGAACATGGAGAACTGGAAGAACACGGTTTCTGTTGTCAAGGAACTGGAAGACTGTAAAATAACAGAGCTGAAACAGGACGGCATTGTACTGGCAATGAAGGCTGTTTGCATCATATCCGGCGAGCGTCTTGAAGTCATCGGGTTGTGTGCGCCATGAAAAAGGTAATCATTCCAAGAAAGGATCATGAAGTCTATTTTCTGGGCGAACCTGAAAATGCCAATAACAAAAAACAGATTCGGCAATACGTAAATGAACAAATGGAAAAACTTCATCCCGCTTTTTCTTCACTTACGCAAATTGACACAAAGCGTATTTTATTAAACGGCAAAGCCTGGCTTATGGTAACAGTCATGGACGAAGAACTCCTGACAGAATACAGGGTATTGCACAACCGTTCGTTGTTCTTTACAAACACTTCAATAATGGCAGGAAAAAATGATTTTACCAAAAACGGCGTACAGGCAATAGATGATGAAAAAATAGGTTTTGATACGGACAAAAACGAACCTGTGTCCGTTCCTCTTGAAATGGACAGCGGCAAACAGAATCAGGAAAAAGAAAATGAAAAAATATCAAAGCGTTACTCAGTGTTCAGAAAAAAAATGCCGCAGTGGTGCCTTCCTGCAATAAGCGCGGGGCTGTTTGTACTGCTAATTGTGTCCGCAATTATTTTTTCAGGCAATTCGGAAAAAAATATAGATACAGCGGCAGCATTGCCGAGGCAGCCAAGACCTGCGCCGGAAATCGCCTTAAAAACAGTGCCGTCGCCAATAGAAATACTTGCGTCCGTGGCTGTCGATGTCGTAAACGTTGGGGGCAGAATACTCGACTGGCACAGCAGCGCGGTTTCTGACCCGTTCATGACAATCATACTGCAGGGCATAAACATAGTAAACGTAAGGCGCATCTTTAATTCGTACAACTTCGCCCTGCTGGAAGACATACAGGAAATAAGGTACGGGGATAATGAACCTTATATAACGGTGTTTATAAGTATGGATAAAGATGTATACACAGCCGTTCCCGTTATACCGTTCCCCATGCAGGGCTTCACCTTTTCTATGATAGGCGAACTGTCAAATTTATTGGATAATATTGATATTGCAATAATATTCGAAACTCTTCCTTCGGCAGGCAATAATTACAATGACTATACAATCAGTTTTCAGGCTGTTGACTGGAATCTCATACGTTCACTGGAAATTATTTCCCTTTTTTGCACAAGGTACGCTTTACATATAAGGAAATTTGACATACAGATAACAGGCTCAAGCCTTTTTACTGCAAGCTGTACTCTGTCCCACTGCGATACTGGGTATGTCAGCGAAGTAGTATTGGGTAACGAAAAATATTACATACCGGCTGCTTTTGGTTTTCTGGAAGAAAGAATTTTTAAAGAACCTGTAATTGCGGAAGCTGCGGAAGATGAATCCTTGAATATTCCGGTTATCGGCTCTATACGGGATTCAGGCGTCGTAACGACCTTTTACCGGGACACTGCGGACGGTAAAATTCGGGTGAGAGTGGAAAATGAACGGTAAGCGTCTTTATACAATTTCTGTTTTTTTCTGCATAGCGTTTTTATGCTCCTGCGCGACAGATGCTTCCAAACAGGAGACCGTTGATGTCAACGGCATGATATACGATTTTGCCAACAGGCCGGTACCTTCCTGCGAAATCATTCTGGACGATCTTTATACCGGCAGCACGGACTTAAACGGCAGATTCACACTGTTCAAAATACCTCAGGGAACATATAAAATAACAGGGCAAAAGGCGGGATACGAAACATACCACGACGAAATAACCATAAGCGAGCTGGGACAGATAATCTATATACGCATTCCGTCGCAGAACCAGCTTCTCAACCTTGCTGACGATGCCCTAACCGTCATGAATCTAGCCATTGCTGAGGAATACATACAAAGAGCATACGAAATAGACAGTACCAATATAGAGATGCTTTTTTATTACGCGACATTAAAATTCAGGCAGCATAAATACGAGGAAGCAATCATTTTTCTTGAAACCGCAAAAGAACTCGGATCAAGGGATGTCTACATAGACAGGTTTTTGTCAATTTTAAAGGAGTTAAAGAATGATGAAAACGATTAAATTTATCTGTTTTTTCCTGACAGTAATCTCACTGTCAACATGCCAGGATTCTATTCCAGCCTCTCCTCCCTACATAATAACTACACCGGTATGCGAACTCTCCGGCAATTCTTATGATTTCACCTATGCCGGCATATCGTTCAGCTTCATGAACAAGTCGCAAAAAACCGTTGACAGCGTAACGGCGTACTTTATGCTTTTTGATTCAAAAACGCAAAGCAACCCCTTTATTGGAAGCAATATATTTGAAATAACAAAATTGATCGTTGTATCTCCCGGAGAAAACAGGGAAATTATACTTTCCCTTGACAGTTTCATCCACATCGCGCCGGCAGAGCCATACCTCATAGATTTATTTTACATTTCCGCAATTCATTACACTGACGGCAGCGAATGGAAAGACAAATATGGCATATACAGCGTACGGACACTAAAATGAAAAATATTTTTTTTGTTTTTATATTGGTTTTTATTCTTTTAGCGTTTTCCGGCTGTTATTTGGACATAAACACGGAAACACAGGGGCAGTCCGCAGGCCGTAAATGGACATTCATCATCTACATGGCGGCGGATAATGATCTGGAATCTGCCGGCATCTCGAACTTTAATGAACTGGAAGCTGTCCGTTACGGCAGTGCGCCGATCTCAATACTTGTGCTTTTTGACCGCTCGCCCTATTTCGATATGACAAACGGTAACTGGTCGGATACAAGGCTTTTTGAAATCAAGTCAGCCCCATCAGGCTTATCTTCAACAATCTATTCACCGTGTCTTGACTGTCCCGAACTTGGCCTTTCCAGGAACGGCGAAACCGAGCTTAACACCGCCGATCCCCTTGTACTGTCACGTCTGATTGATTTTGCCAAAAGGGTCTATCCCGCTGAACATTACGCTCTCATTATGTGGGGCCACGGTACGGGCTGGAGAGGCAGAACAGATGCCGGAACACACAATAACCCTCACAAAGCCGTTGCCATTGACGATAGCAGCGGTCAGTATATGTCTTTGCCTTCTTTCGGCAGGGCCATAGCAGGCAAAGGCCTGTCTTTTATCGGGTTTGATACCTGTTACGGCGCAATTCTGGAAATTGCCTACCAGATACGCAATGATGCTTCTTTATTCGTCGGCTCGGAAGGGGAAATACTCTCATCAGGGTGGAATTATACGGCGTTGTTTAACGATTTCCTTCAAAAACACAGTCTTTCAACAGCGGATCTCGGCAATTCAATACAGTATCAATACAGCCAGCGGTACGGCGGCTTAAGCAACGCGACCATAACGCAGATACAGCTTTCACAGGTAGGCAACCTTTTCACAAAATTCAACGATTTCTCAGGCGTCATAGCCGATTCCATCACCACCTTATCGTCAAGAAACGCCGTGCTTGATCAAATTTTGCATAACGTGGAAAAACATTTTTTCACTACTTTTCCCTCGGACTTATACATTGACATTCACGATTTAAACCTGAAACTGACAGCCATACGCGCAAACATAACGTCAGATACCGGACGGCAGCAGGCAATACTCAATGCGGCTAACGAACTGGAGACTGCGCTGTCTCTGGCAATACCTTCTTCATGGGCGCAAAACGGCACAACAAGCAAAATAGGCGTGCATGTCATTCCGTTGCAGGGCGCGGTGGTTCCGGCTTCTTCCCATGAACCGGCATATATCAAAGGCAGCATGGCTCTGGACAAAAGCGCTTTCGTAGAAAACTCCCTGCATTGGGTTCCCAATTCGGTTCCTCAAAGCGGCAGCCTGCTGGACAAACTTTTTTATTGGTCATTCTGAATGCTTTTGCTCTGTAAAACTTTTTGTCGGGGTTTTTGCTACCGTAAGGGCGGTGTAAGGGTAAAAGACACTGCGAGAAAAGAAATTGAAAAGAAAAGGCGAATGCTATACAATAGGACCAGCGGGAACAGCTCTTCCGCATACAGGTTTCACGGAAGATTTGAGCATATTCCGCAAGACGGAGTTTTATTTTAGAAATAAGGAAAATGAATTGATAGGAAGGCAGTGGCTAAAAATAATTTTTCTCGTTGTTTTTATGATAATCTTTATCATGATTGCTCCTGGAACGGCATTTGCGAGAGGTGGACAAGATACCGGTAAACAGGATTCCTGCGGCAGAGATTACAATGATCCTAACTACAAAGATGAATGTCCCAGCAGTTCAAGCGATGAACAACGAAAGGTTGAAGAGGCGGAACGGATACTAAACCATACGTTGCGTGCCTACAATGGGACAGAAGGAATGAACGAAGAAATAAGAACGCAAGTGTGGAGAAATGTAGAGCAAGCGCAACGGGATTTAGAAACGGCAAGAAATGAACTAGTGAGGTCACAGCAAACAGGCGATCCCGTGCTTGTAACGACGGGGAAGTACCTGCTTGAGGAAGATGATTTCGTTATTGGCGGCAGCAGCTTTAGCATCAGACGGAAATATATAAGCGAAGGAACGGTGATAGGAGGCAGCGGGAGCGGGTGGCTGTCTTCGTTGGACAGCCGGATAATACGCGGGGTAACTGTAATAGACGGCGGAAGGCTAGAGGAAATAGAGGAATGTATAAGAGAGATAAAGGGAAGCTACGACCTTATAATGCAGGAGTTAACTGAGGGTGTAGATGGAGAAGAACTTTCGGAACCAGATGGGGGTATAAATGAGACAGTGGAAGGTGGCAGCGGGTATAGACGCGCAGCAGAAATAGCGAGGCAGATATACAACGAAATGTATCTTCCCGCACTTAGGCATTTGGGAGAATTACGCGCCATAGAAGCGAGGGGAGAGGCGCTTAGGGCATTGAACCGTTACAGCCGTTTTGCGGGGACGCCCGCAGATTACGAAGAGACAGGGAACGGGAACCTGACATTGATAGACGAAGGGGGCTCGCCTAAGGCATTCGAGCCGACCGACGCGGGGGTATGGATTCCGATAGCTTACCCTGAACGGCTGTACGAGCGGCTGGAGAGCAGGGACGGCAGGGGAGCGGAAAGCACGGCGGGATTTGTTTTTTACGGGCGCGGCGGCGTAACAAAGGAATACGACGGGAACGGGTTTCTGGTAAAAATAACAGAGCTTAACGGGAACGCGGTAGAAATAACACGGAACGGCGAAGGGAAGATAACAAGGATACGCAGGCCGCACGGGGCGGAATACGGCGTAACGTACACTGGAAACCTGATAGCAGGCATAAGCGGCCCTGAGGGAACCGTAACAAGGTACGGATACATCGGGAACCTTCTTTCATGGGTGCAGGACACTGACGGGGACACGGTAAGGTACGCGTATGAAAACGGCAGGCTAAAAGAGATAATAAAACCTGACAACAGCGCGGTAAAGCTGACGTACGGATATACGGGAGCTGGAGGGGTACAACTTGTAACAGCGACGGCGCATGAGGAAGGGGCAAGCGAGCGGTTCGACTACAACCTAGGACAGAGGGTAACGGTATACACGAATCATTCAGGGGTACAGACGCGGTACAGGTACGACGAGAAACACCGGACGATTGAGGAAACCGGCAGCGATGGAAGCATAAAAGCATACGGATATAACAGCATGGATCAGCTTCAATGGGAGAGGGTAAACGGCTTTGAGATAAGATACGGGTATGACGGCAGAGGCAACATAGCTGAGAAAGCGTATTCTGACGAAATTAGGGAAAGGCGGGAATGGAATAATAACGATCAAGTGACAAGATACACGGACAGGGACGGCGTAGTAACAGAGTGGAAGTACGACGGCAGGGGGAACTGCGTTGAGATATACAGGGGAGGCGTGCGGATATTCAGCGGGAGCTATGACAGCAAGAACAGGCTTACAGCAAGCCGAGAAGGGGACAGGACAGAAATAAGGTATGAATACAACAGCCGGGATTACATAAGCGTCAGGGCAGTGATAATAAACGGACAGGAGATAAGAGAACTTTGGGAATACGACGGACTTGGAAGGATAACAAAGTATACGGACGGCATCGGGAGGGAGTGGAAATACACATACTTAACCGGAGAAACGATAGAAGAAACGCCTACAAGATTGCAAAGAAGATATATATACAATAACCGGAAAGACTTAGTACGGGTAATAGAGAGAGACTTAAAGACGGGCGAAGTACGGGAACTTAATATAGAATACGACAAACGGCATCTGCCGTTAACGGTAACAGACGGGGCGGGAAATACAATAAGGAATGAATATACCGTGCGGACGGAGAAATAATCAGGAGGGAACAAGGCCCGTGGTATTGGGAATACGCATACGAAGCCGGAGGCAGGGTAAGCGAAGTAATAACAGGCAAGGAAGGAACGGAGGAAGTATATAGGGAAAATTACAGTTACGCACGGCAGGCAAACGGTGCGCAGACAAGGACGGTAACCCTGCCGGGAAACATGAGCAGCAGTTTTGGGATAAACGCTTTCGGGCAAGTAACGAACGTAACAAACGCTTTGGGAGAAACTTCAACAAGGACAGTAAACGGCGCGGAGAACGTAACAAGGGAACAGGGGGCAAGCGGGGGGGGTTACGAATACAGTTACGACGCGCTTGGAAGGATGGTTGAGGCGGGCCGTGAGAACGAGAGGGGCGTACAGGCAAGATACAACAGCGATGGGAGCATAGCGGAAAAGACGGACAGGGTTGGGAATGTAACGCGGTACGTATATGATGGAAAGGGATTATTATCAAGGGAGATAACGGCGCTTGGGGAAAAAAGATATTACTATGACGCGGCAGGCAGGGCAATACGCAGGGAAACGTTAAGCAGGAATACAAGTACAGTGTATTACACGGAATGGCGTTATGATGACAACGAGAGGACGGTAACTGTAACGGCGGGCGGGATGTACACGGAGACGCTGTACCTTAACGCATGGGGTGAAGTAGTACGGAAGGTAGACGGGGAAGGGAACGAAAGGAGGTACGAGTACGACAGTGCCGGTAAACTGGTAAGGGCAATAGACGGATACGGAAATATAAAAAGTTACGAATGGAACGAGATAGGTAAGATAAAAAGTATAATTTTTGCTGACAATGCCGTGGAAGAATATGAGTACGACCATCTTGGCAGCCTGACTGAAATGAGGGACGCAATGGGGATTGCATGGGCAGGCGTTTACGACGAAGCAGGCAGGCTGAAGAAAGAAACGGGAAGGCCTGGGATAAACAGGGAATACGGCTACGACGCGCTGAACCGGATTGTTGAAGTAAAGACAGGCGGTGAGACAGTAGAAAGATACAGGTACACTGAACGTGGAAGGGAAATAATATTCACGGACGGTGAAGGAAGTAATTTCAGCCAGAACAAAAACGGGTACGGGGAGCTTACAGCAGAAACGAACCGGCTTCAGGACGGTCAGGGGTATGACTATGACGCAGAAGGCAGGATAATAGTCGGCACAGCGTATTCGGGGAAACAGACGAGGATTGAGTACAGGGATTCCGAGGGGATAACAATAACGACTTACTCCGACGGTACGCAGAGCATAATTGAAAGGGACAAAGCTGGAAACATAATCCGTGCAACAGGCGGCACGGGAACGATAAGGTACAGGTACGATGCCGGCGGGATGCTTATAGAACAGAACGACGAGGGAGCGAGTGAAGTAACGAGATATGCATACAATAGGGCCGGACATAGATCGAGGATGATAAGCGGCAACCGTGACGTGCAGTACTACTACGGAAAGAATAGGGAACTAGTATACATAAGGGACACAGGCCAGAGGCTGGAAGTCAGATATGAGTACGACAACAGAATTAGAGAAACAAGAAGGATATACGGCAACGGGGTAAAGCAGGAAACGCTTTACGACCGGATAGGAAGGGTAATACTTATAAAAGAAACGGATTCGCAAAACAGATTGTTAAGAGTAGAAGGGTATTTATACGACGAACAGGGAAGGAGGAGCCGCAGCGTAGACGGGGAAGGGCAGGTAACTAAGTACATATACAACAACAAGTCCCAGTTGTCGGCAGTATTGTACCCGTGGACGGCGGAAAAAGCAAACTCTGACAGGAAGGAAGCGGAAGAAGCCGGGCTGTACTTTACGCCTGAGAAGGGGTTAGGGCAGCGTTACACATACAGCGCGGCAGAGCTTGCGCCGTTAAGGGAACTGCTGAACAGGGCGTTTCCCGGGCTTGGGAATGCGGTGAGCCAGAGCCAAACGGCATGGCTTGAAACTTATACTTACGACAGGAACGGGAACAGGGCGACTAAGACAACGCCGTGGGGGACTATAAGATACGATTATGACGCGGAGAACCGTCTTATAGGGAAAGGTGATATAGTTTATACAAACGATAAAGACGGGAATATTCTGACTGAGAGAGGGCTGAGGTACGAGGCGGGTTATGAGAATACAACGGGCAGAACCGGATGGCGTATTCTGAGGTAACGAGCCATGTTGACAGGGCGCATACTGTAACATGGTACGCCTATGACGCATTGGGAAGAAGGACACTGACGGAGAGCATAACTGGGCAGACATTACAGACGCTGTACGATGGGAAGAGGTTTGAAGTTATACGTGAAGGCGAAACATTCCAAAACGGGAGCCTAACGACGAGGCATGCGGCAGGTGGAGCAACAGCAAACGGGGTAATGCAGTCTAACCAGGCGACGGGGGAGAGATACCGGTGGATAAGCGACGGAAACAGCGGGAGGATAACAAGCGAGGACGGGTACTCTGTAGAGGGGAGCCGTTACGGCGGGAGGGGCGTGACGCTG
>JGI24698J34947_10000231_pt1 | contig 23075 bp, 7 predicted proteins | sample TergutMp193P3_FD_34947 | JGI IMG/M metagenome (IMG submission 34947) | reverse complement strand
TTTTTGTCATACAACTACAAAATAGTGTCCGGCTGGTTTTTAACGGGCTGGTTCAAACCCGAATGGCAGCCGACAGAGGCGTGGGATGACGGGCACAAGACATATGTCCGGCTCCCGCGGGGCGTTTTGCAGAAAGAGTATCCGGTGATATTTGAAAAGTCAAATTATATTGTCAATTACCGCGTAAACGAAAATATCATAATAATGGATAAACTGGTAACCAACGTTACCCTGCGGCTGGACGGCAAGCGGGTCAGAATCATCAAGGGCAGGGGAGAGCCAAAAGACCTGCGACGTTATGTGAAGAAAGAGACCGAAGTAATAGGCGATATGCCGCCCTTAAAAAACGGAGTCCGTTTTGAAATACAGGGAGATGTCCCCTGGGTTCCGCAAAAGGTTATCGAATATGACGGAGAAACCCATATATTTTTCGATGAAGGGCTGTTTAACGACGGAGTTTTGCAGATCATCGACGAGAAACGCAACGCGGTTGAATATCGCCGGGTGGGAAATGTTATAACCATTCCCGCGGTGATAAAAAAAATACAGCTTGCGTATAACAACCGGATGTTAACCATAACAAGGAAGTAGTTATATGGCGGAAAATTATAACGACAAGTTCGAAGAGTGGAAGAACAGCGGGAAGATAGAGCAGGTTCCCAAAGATATGTTCGTCATTACAGAAGAACAAACGCAGGATAAGCCGGATACGCCGGATAATGGAACAAAAAAAACCTCGTTTGCCGAACTGCGGCAGGGGAGAAAGGTGCCCCGCCTTAAAAAGTCCATGGTTTTAACCATCATAACCGGCGGCGTATTCGTATTTTTAATATTGGTTAATTTAATTGTACAAAAGCAGAAAGATGAAGAGAAAAAATATTTTGACGAGCAAAAGAACGCGGTTGCGACAGGGAGTGAATTTTCACTGGGCGATCTGGAAAGGAGGGCGCGGTATACCGAACCTGAACAGGTTGAGGTCGTAACAAGCGATGAACATTATTTCAAATCGCCGCCCGCGTATACGCCCATTCAGGCGGAAAAGGTGACGCCGCCGCAGGGAGGCGGGTACTCCCGCCCCGCGGCGCCCGGCGGCTATTCCGACAGTGATCTTTTGGCTGTCAAGGCGCAGATAGGGAAGGATGGGGGATACGGGATTGCCCGGAACGCAAGTTATACCCCCGGTTATATCCCCCAGGAGAGTTACTTTACCCAGGGGAGCATGGCTCCAATCCCCACGCGGGAAGAGTATACGCGGCAAAGGGTAGACGACATTACGCGGCTTACGCAAATGACGAATAACGATAGTAATACGCGCTATACCGACGCGGGAAAGTATAACCCGAATAATCCGCCGCGGGGAACGGACACGGCCCTCCTGAATGACGCCTGTCTGTTTCCCGGTACGATAATCCACGCGATTCTGGTAAGCAGAATAGACACGGACTACCCCGGCCCCATTCACGCGCGCGTTATCGAGAATGTCTACGATTCAAAAACAGGGAAAAACCTGCTTATACCGCAGGGAACCATCTTGCAGGGAAATTACTCAAGCTCTTCCATTGGGGTTTCAAAAGTGCAGATTGCCTGGGAATCAATGGTGGTAAATTACCAGGGGGTGGCGTATCAGATATCGCTTGGCGGAATGGCCGGAGTAGACAAGCGGGGAAGGACCGGAATAGCCGGAACCCTCGACGATCATTATTTTGAGTGGCTTAAGGCGGCGGGGATAGTCAGTTTATTTACCATATTGAATTCTGAAATTTCGTATCAAACCAGGAATCAGAACAACGCGCAGATTCGTGAGTTAATGGATATCAATCAGGGAATTATCAATCAACTGGGGAATAAAATCATTCAGCGCGCGCTGGATATTCAGCCCACGGTCAGAGTGGCGAACGGGACGGCGGTTAGCGTTTCAGTTAACGCCGTAGTGAATCTCAGGCCGTTTCCGGCAATAAGAGCGGAGGAAAGATGGGTACGAAGGTAGTTGTCTTGCTTGCGCTGTTTTTGAGTTCATGCCATCTCTTTGACGCTGTTGATGAAACGCAGAATGTCGCGGTGTATTTTAATGAAAGCAACGTATCCGTATACGAAGGAGGGCTGGGCTCTCTTTCGCTGCGGATGGAGCCGCCGGACACATTATCCTATTACACGGTTGACTACCGAATTTTGAATGAAGAAATCGCGGTGGTATTCCGCGCTGATCGCAGGGGCGTTGTTTTTTCGGGCAGGAAGGAAGGCTCAACGGTAATAATCGCGTCGGTTGGCAATGCCGAAGCAAAGGCGGTAATTAATGTATTCAAATAAAAGGAAGGACAAAGTGAAAAAAATGATTCTTTTGATATATGCGGGTATTCTGTGCCTGCTGTGCGTGTTTTCAGGCTGCCGCAGTGAAGATGAGTTGGAAAAGGAAAGAATAAGCAGCATTGAACTTGATACGGATAGGGTAGAACTGGGCGTAAATGAAGAGGTTATTGTCAGGCTTAAGGTAGAGTCGGAAGCTGCAAAGAGAAACGAGAAAATTAAATTCAGAGCCAGCCCCGAAGGCTTTGTGGAGATACGCGAGCCGACGAACGACGGGTTTGTTATCAAGGGGATCAAGGGCGGTTCGACCGTTATACGGATAGAAAGCCAGTATGTCGTGAAATTGCTGGAGGTTAAGGTAAAGGGCGAAGACGTGCTGGCCCGGTACATCAAGCTGGAAAAGCCGGTAATTGAGGTCAATGAAGGAAGCCGGATAACGACAAGCGTGAGCCTGTACGGCGGTATAACCGAGGGCGACGATAATTTGCTGTTTAACTGGCAGTTGGAAACAGGTAAGAATAATATCGGCATTTTGCCGGCGGGCAATATTGTGGCCATCATGGGGCTGCAGCGGGGATATCAGGAACTGCGTGTCAGCCACCCGCGTTCTGATTTTGAAAATAAAATTTTGGTGTTTGTCAAAGGTGTAGACGAGGAAATAAAATATATATACCGGGAAAGCAATATACTGATGGTGCCCAACGATGGGCAGTACCATGATTTTGACGTGGTGTTGATTAACGGCATTTCCAGCGACGCGGTAGATTTTTCCTACGAGGTCGTTCAGGGACAGGAGAACATAGAAGAAATATCCGGCAGCCAGACCAAGTGTAATGTGCTGGCGAAGAAAAGCGGGTCATCGACGATTAGGGTGAGTCATCCGCTGGCGGTAGTTGACTTTGATGTGCGGGTAATTATTTATGATATAGATATACCGTATATCGCGCTGGATAAGTCGTTCGTGCTGTTGAACCTCCAGGAAAGCGCGCGGGTGCTGGCTGAGGTGGAATATGCGCGTAACGGGGTGGCGCATAAAAATCAGTTTCATTACAAAATAATCGAGAACAACGGTGAAATAGAGGATGAAAGCCAAAGCATTATTGAGGTAATACAGACCAACGAGAGTTTTTACATACGCGCGAAGCGGGCAGGGACAGCGCGCCTGGTAATATCGAACGATCAGGCGCAGATGCCGCGAGAGGTGCTGGTCATAGTACGCGAAGAGGCGGTTTACCGCGACGATTACTATATCAGCACGACGCAGAACGTTATTACCACGCAGGTAGGCGCAGACATGACGCGTTTGCCTGTGAAGCTGGTTAACGGCAATGCGGCTGACGCCAATAATTTTGTGTGGGACGTGGATGACGGCACGGTTATTGCGTTATATGGTAATCATGGAACGATTAAGTATCAGAGCCGTGCGGCGGTGCAGACGGTATTTGAGGCCTATGTGGATATTGAACCGAAGAAGGTGGGTACGGCGAAGATAACGGTGAGCAACACCAAATGGCCGGACACACAGGCGCAGATTATCGTGCGGGTATATCCGGCGGGCACATTTGCCAGGCCGCCGGTGCAGGTCGGCTATGACGGCCTTATTAAAGTGGAGTACGGTAAGCCTGAGACCGTTAGTTTAAAAATGCTGTCCGGCGAAATTACGAAAGTGGGCTCACTTGATTGGTCGATTGAGGACAACACTATAGCGGCGTTGCACGAAAACGCGCACGATATGGTTAATGTGTTGTCGGCGCTCAAGCAGCAGAACGGCGGCATTACCAGGATGATCGTAAGGGGCAATAACCTTGAATTTCCCCATGAGAGCATTGTGGTAGCCGGTGACGCGGATTATATAAACAGAACGCAAATTATTTATGTGGATAATATATATCAAAAAGTAGTCGAGCAGCAGACGATTGATGTGCCGGTGTTAAATTCAAAGGTTAACGCGCAGGGCAAGCCCGATGAAAGCTGGATGCCGCACGGTTTTTCGGTAAAGGTAGAAAAGCCGAATGTGCTGTATGCGGTTATGGTTCAAAATAAGCTCAAGATTATGGGCAAGGAACGCGGTGAAACAGATGTTATGGTCAGCCATACCGGCGCGGTTAATGAATCTATTACGCTGCACGTGCGCGTTGAACCCGCAAATATTTCGATAGACCAGCCGTATTATATCAGCGGTGGCGACATTAAAGGCGTGGTCAGAACTATCCCGACCGAGTTTTCAGTGTCGATGCCGGGCGCGCCGGACAGCGAACTGTCAAAGCTGGTATGGCGCAGCGACGACACGTCGGTGGTGACGGTGACGGGTTCCGGGTCGTCGGCATTGCTGATCGGCAGGACAAGCGGCAGACAGGCAAAGGTATGGGTGTCGCATAAGGACAACAAGGCGGAAGAAAAGCCGGTACTGGTATATGTGGTAGAGACCGCGGATGATCTTAAAAATGTAGTATTGGGGGCGAAACAGGAAAATTACCTCTTAAAAACAGGGCAAGAGCAGCTTGTTACCATTATTACCAACGCGACCGATGCGCAGAAAAGGAATATCGACTGGAAAGTGGTGACCAGGCCGGGAGATACAGTCCCCATAACGATAGACCAGCATTACGATTCGGCAATGGTGCGCGCGGTGGCGGCGGGCAACGCGGAGATAGTGATTACCTATACCGGCGATGACCCCAATAAATACACGCTGCCGCTGTCAATATACGTTTCAGTCGTCGACGCGTTAGGTGAAGATAAGGTTATCAAAGGGCCGGCGGTTATCGCTCTGATACGGGGTGAAAGTAAAATCATCGGCCTTGAGCATTTGAATTTGACCCAGGAAGAGATAATGGGCATCAAATGGGCGGTGGAATCTGACGGTGACCCGCTGGCAAATATAGAAGGAAACGGAGATTCGGCATATTTGTATGGTCTGCGCAAAGGAGTGGGCAGGGTAAAGATCGTGCAGAACGGCCTTAATTTTCTGCATTATGCGACATTGGTATGCGCGAACACGGCGGAAGAATTGGCGTCGATGTACGTCATGGGCGTGGATTCCAGTTACCAGAAGATGCTGCTGGGCGAGGAAAAGAAAGTCAAGCTGACCTTTGGCAGCGGCGGCTTCCCGGAAACGGCCAAACGCAATCTGGTATGGGAAGCGGACAGCTCAGGCAAGGTGCGCGTGGTCGGACAGGGTGATTCGGTTTCCATTATTGCCGAGGATGTAGGCGAGGCGATGGTAACGGTGCGGGATAAAAATAACCCCGCGGTCAGTTTTAACGAATCGCTGCAAATAAAGTTTTTGGTGATACAGCCGGGGGTAGGCAATCTTGAGTTCAGGGGACACAGGAAGATGGTCGGCATTGTAATCGGTCACTCTGAAAAGGTTGAAATGAAGCTGTGGGATAACGACAGGGAAGTCAGAAATTACGATCTCTGGGAGCACTGGGTTGAAGACGAGAGCGAAAATATAATAACGGTCAACCGTGTTGACGGCGAACTTGATATTAGGGCCACTAGCGTAGGGCAGGCATATGTAACCGTGCGGTACAACAGGGAAGTAAGCGCGCGGATACTGGTCTATACGGCGTTGACGGCGGATGATCTGGAAAATTATTACCCCATTTTGGTCGAGAAAACCAATTATCTGCTGCAAATTGGACAGACGGCAGCGGTCAAGATTGAGACGATGGAAGAAAAGGACGCGGCGAATTTCAGCAAGGTAAGCTGGGGGATAGAAAACGCGGGCGTTATTGGCAACGCGGATTTTTCAGGCAGGAAGGAAGTAACGGTCAGGGGCGAGCAGGCAGGCCAGTGCGTTATCAGCGTCAACTATAACGGCCGGACAGTAACAAGGATATTTATCACGGTGGTCGGCAACGACGATATTGACATGACTAAATATATGGTTACTGAAAATATTATCGGCATGGTTTTGGGCGAACAGAAAACAACCAAAATATTCAGCAATTTGGGCAGCGATGTTTCAAAAGTGGTGTGGGAAAGCCTTGGCGCTGGCGTGGTAGCAGTATCAGGTTCGGGCGAAGAGGCGCGGCTGACGGCAGCCGGCCTGGGCGAAACGTATGTGACCGTAACATACGGCTCGTGGCTCAAGCGGCATATACGGGTGTATGTATGCGCTGACAAAGATATGGTTGACGCGTATAAAGCCATGAACATCGAAAACCAGTATTACCGCGCGGGTATTGGCGAGACGCTGGTGCTGCCGGTGTATTTTGCGCCAAACAAGAGCGCCGTGCCAACAATATGGGTAGACAAGTATGAAAATAAAGTAGTGCAGTTTACGCCGCTGGAAAACGGATCAAAGATAGAGGTCAACACGCAGAACGAAGGCGTTGCGGTACTGGAAGCGATCAATACCGGCTTAAACGATTCGTCGCACGTGGTACGCGTGTATATTGAGGTATCCAAAAAGTACAACGGTTCGCCCATGCCGGTAGTGGATCGTTTCCTGACCATATCCAAAACAATTTATGTTATGAACCCTGACGAAAAAGACGAAGAGCTGAATTTACACGTGTCCGGTAGGGGTTATAAGGAAGAGGAGCTGGCGGGAGTGACGTGGGAACTGTTAGGTGACAGCGGCGATTACATCAGTATATACCCGAACGGGCAGGAATGCCGGGTGCGGGTGAATCCGGTAGGCAGGGAAGGTACGGCGGAGATACGGGTATCGAAAACAGAAAATGAAGTTTTAATAAAGGTAATAGTCAGCAAAACGGGAATGATGGGCTTCCCGCACATTGTCGGCGATGATACGGTGCGCGTCGGTATGGGCTCGAAAGTAATGGTGACGTATGACGTGGCTGAGGCGGCGCAGTACGACAAAAACAGCTTTGCGGTGCAGGTAATGAGCGGCGCGCATGCGGTCAACGCCAGGTTTAACCAGAACGTGCTTGAGCTGGAGGGATTGGTGTCAGGTCAGGCGTTGCTGAGGGTAAGCTGCGTACCGGTATGCAGCGCGGCGCATTACAAGGACGTGGCGGTACTGGTAACGACGACGGCTGACGGGTTGGTGTATTTGACAACGCGCAATAATTTTACGCAGGTAAAAATAGACGAGGTAAAGACGATCAGCGTCGAGATGGTCGGCATGGAAAATTCAGGCGACGCGGGGTACGTGTGGTCAATAGATGAGGAAGACAAGGGTTATTTGGAATTGACGTGGGTCGGCAGGCAGGCGCAGGTAAAGGGACTGGAAGCGGGCGCGGGCAGGACTGTTAAGGTTACGGTAAAAAACACGTTATATGTTGACCCGCTGTTTGATTTGGTTATGTATGTGCGCGTTTCGGATAATTTTTTTAATACGACATATCTGACGACCACGCGGAATATTGTATCGGTAGTGCAGGGAAGGAGCATGTACCTGACGGTAGAGCTGGTCAACGGACAGCCCGGCGAAGACGGTTTGATAACGTGGGAAAGTTTAAACGGCGATATTGCGCAGGTGCACGGCGCGGGCACTCAGGCGTATGTGCTGGGCGATAAAGCGGGTTTTGCGATAGTGCAGGCAAAGTATGCCAAAGCCGTTAACAAGGTGCTGGAAATTCTGGTCATCGTGGAAAAAGACACATCCGCAAACGGCATCTATATTACCTCAACCGACACGCTGGTGCAGCTTAAGCCGGGCGACACGCGGGAAATTTCGGCGCGCCTGATTGGCGGCGGCCTGGGGGACGAGTACGGTTTCCAGTGGCAGGTCTTTACACAGAACCCGCTTATTCAGGGAAAGCAGGTGGTGGAGATATACGGCGCGCTGACGGGCGCAGATCGGACGTATATACGGGGGCTCAACGAGGGCGAGGCGACGATACGGGTAAGCCATCCGGCGCGGACGCAGTATACGCTTGACTTAAAGATATACGTGCAGGAATACAACAAGGTGGAGTTTGATACGCAGACACTGACCATGAACCAGTTTGAAGAAAAGATCGTGCGCGTCTCAATGCCGCCAAATACCAGTGTGGTGTATACGCTGAGCAAGCCGGGTGTGGTGAGTCTTTCGGATCAGGGGCCGACTTCATCGACCTATTTGGTTGTTCGGGGTGAAGGTCCGGGCATATGCACGATAACGGCGATGTCGGTAGAAAAAGTGCTGACCGCCGAGATGATAGTAACGGTAAAAGAAGTAAACAACCGGCTGGTACAGTACATACAGACGACCGACACGATATTTAATATGGTTGACTGGCAGAGCGCGGCGAACAGGGTTATGGTATCGGGCACGCCGGTCGGAGAGAAGGAAGGAGGCGGGGAGTTTACCGAGGCCGACAGTTTGGGTCTGGAGTGGGAGATTTCGAGCGGGAGCGAGGGCATTATCGGTTTTGACGCGATGGCGGGCACGTCGACAAAGGTGACGGGAAAATTGTCGAGTATCTTTTCCAGGAAGCCGGGGACGGCGGAGATAAAAGTGCGCCATCCTGAGATGAAAGGGTATGCCAAAAACGTTTATGTCAATGTAAACCAGTATGACACTAATTTTCTGCTGGCCCCCATGTTTACGAGTATGCAGATAGGGGATCAGACGGTATTTACAGTTAACACCACGGACGACGAAATCACATGGAGGTTGTTTCCCAATGAAAAGAACATTTACGGGGTGGAATTTATAGATACGGAAAAAAAATATGAAAAAGAAAAAGGCAGTAGCGTTAAAATACTGGCGACAGCAGACGGCGTGTATAAAATAAAAGCGGGGTACCATGGAAGGGAGATAGAAGGCGTTATCTATGTAGAACCCAGGAAGGTGCTGGAAGTATATGATGAGAGTTTTGTGAAGATAGTGCCGGGCAGTACGGTTTTTATCGGGTTATACCATGAGCCGGCGCTGGATAAAGACATGAGTTTTAACATTAATACGGATTATAACGCGTTTGTGGATATAGGTTATGCGGGCCCGATTAGAAATGATAAAAACGAATTAATGACCGATTATTTGCCGGTTAGTAAAGAATATACCGGCGATTATGGAACAAAATATAAGTACGATATAAGAAGCGCGTTTACCAGCGGGGTTCAAAAAACGATATTGAATCAAAATTACAACGCGCTTTTGGCAGTGCATGGAAAAGAGCGGGAAGGATATACCAGAATAAAAATAACATATAATAACATAGAACGTATGGTAACCGTGCATAATAGCATGGATTATTCGTTTAATATGACAGGGGTGGTGGAAAATGGAAAAGTAAGAGAGGTATCATCAGTACGGGGGAAGCCGAAAGATGAGATAACCATTCAGTATGAAATAGTTCCGATGCAATCAGTTGTAAAACAGGGCAATCCAATATATGATAATAACGGCAATATTACCGGTTTTAACAATGGACGTCTAATTAAATTTGTTAATAATTTTGAATCATTTGATAATAATTATAAAGTAATTAATCTTGGCAGTAATGATATAGATAAAGATATTGTTATAGATTATGTAAATCAAAGAATTTCGTTTAAACTTGACAGATGCGGTTATACAATGCTGCGGTTTATCAGTGATATTTATAATGATTTCGGGTATCAGATGGAAATACCGGTATATGTATATTACGATAAAATGAACCTGAATTGGCGGCATACTGTCGTAAAACCCAGTACGGGAAACAATAATTTTTCAAGATTGGATAGTTTGGGTAACGCGATTTATATAGCAAATAAAGAAACGATATACATACATTTGGAAAATGATAACGGTTATGTAAAGGGCTATTATGGCGATGATTTTGAGATTAAAGAAATAAATTTCAATAACGCAGTCTCTGTAAATACAGGCGTTACCATCAATAATAACAGTATTTCAGGGGATCATTTTATCATTCCTGACAGCAATGTGAAATGCGGTTTTTTTGCTAGAAGTTATACCAGTAATAGCGTGATTGGTTTTGTGCTGGAAGGAGGTATACAGGAAGAATCTACGATGAGCGGTAATAGTTTATTGGCATTAAAATATTGGGGAATTTTAAATGTTAAATATGCCTATTCCAGCGGTGGAAGGCAAAAATATGAGACTACCAAAAAATTTCTTGTTTATCAGGAAAATTGGGCGGTAAAAAATTAACAGGCAAGGAGAATATTATGTTCAAGGCAAAGGTTGTTACTATTGGCGTTCTGGCGGTTTTCTGCATACTGTCGTGCAATGACGGTATGTCGTCTGTCCGTAACAAAAATGGGGAAGGCGGGGCAAGGCGGGATCGCAGCAAGCGGACGGTCATTGATGAGGCGGAGTATATTGACTTTACGGTCGAGAAATACAACGCTCATACGGTGAAGCTGGAGGACGTGCTGTTTACATTGAATAACAGTACGTTTAAGAATGGTAATTCCGTTATTAAAATAAGAACGCAGGAAAAAACAATTGAGTTCTCAAGCGATAACGGCAGGCATAACGGCAAAGAGCATTGTCAGGTTTATGGTAAATTTGCCATTGATGTAAAAGCCGCAAGCAGTGATTGTCTGTATTTGCGCAAGGACCCGCGAAAGGACGGGTTTGTCATGATTGACGGCGAAATATTTTGCGATGAGGCGGTGCCTGATTTAATGGTATGTCTGCCGCTGTACGGGTATTCAAGAAACCGTATTGAGGTAAGCCCGATTATGGACGGGTTTATTGTCATGCCCAGCGGGACATATTGGAAGCAGTAAGGAAGGAGGCAGGCATGAAGACGTTAAGTAAAATATTATTGTTGTTTGGCATATGTTCCCTTGTGTTTTCATGCCGTGATAATTCAGGGAATGAACAGCCTAAAATAGAGAAAATAACGTTTGAAGAAGATGTAAAGAAATCGTATGAAGGCGATATCGCGAAGATAACGGTTATCGCGGAACCGAGGGAAGCGAAAGCGTATAACAAGATTAAATATTGGGTAAGCGGAAGCGATGTTTTGGAAATTTTGCCGGAATCGGATAATGATGGCGTCGTTTTTAAGGGATTAAAAGCGGGCAAAGCGGTTATTCAGGCATCGGTTAACGGAATATCGGCTTTTTCCAGCGTTACCGTTATTGGCGCGGGCGGTACGATCGTACCGTATATAATCGTCTCTGATTATGTTATTGAGTGTGAAAAAGGGGCAAAAGAAAATATTGTCGCCTCGTTGGCGGGGGGAAGCCCCGCTGACGAAAGCGGCTTTACCATGATCTGTTCAGGACAAAATGCTGTTAATGTCGTGCAGACCAATAATATTGGGGTAATTGAGGCGGTCAATACCGGTACGAGTGTAATAACCATAAGCCATATAAAAGCGCAGTTTAGCGTTAACGTATTGGTATTTGTAAAAGAGAAAGGCGACGCGCCGGTATATATTACTACTGATGATAATGTCATAAATCTGAATGTAAATGACCGTATACGGGAATACGCGGTTAATTTATGGGGCAGAAATAATAATGACAATCATTTATTCATGCACGAAATTTTGGACGGAAGCAATATTATAGATTTAAGAAGCAGTAACAATATAGGGAGTATTACGCCCAAAGCGCGGGGTATCGCGCGGATTAAAGTAAGCCACAGCAGCGCGTCTTATCCGATAGAAATTGTGGTCATTGTTAATGAAGAAATTGAATATAAATATATTGATGTTGACAATACGCTTATTGTGATGAATGAGGGCGATTTCAGGATAATTAACGCGAACATTGCGGGGAATGTGCCGCAAGATTATGTCAATAAATATGTTTTTGAAAATGAAGATAACAGTATTATAGAGGTAAGTAATTCGTATTATCAGGCAAGTATCAGGGCTTTGAAGAAAGGAAAATCGATAATAAAAATAAAAAATGATTACGTTGATTTTGACAGGGAAGTACTGGTTATTGTTAACGGCCCGCAAAGCGTTATCGATCAGGAAAAATACATAACAACCAATCAGAATGTTATTACGACGGAAGTAAACGGCGAAGTACAGCTTACGATGACGCTGGCCGGCGGTAATTCGGCGGACGCGAATAATTTTGTATGGACGGTGGACGACGGCAGTATTATTGAAGTTACCAATCAACATGGTTCTGTCAGATATAATAGCCGTTCAATGGCAGGTAATACAGAAGAAAAATTTGAGGCGACGGCGCTGATAAAGGCCAGGAAGATAGGGACGGCGACCATAACGCTGGAAAACCCGAAAGCGCGCAACAGTTTTTCGGTTGTGGTGAAGGTATACAAGCAGGGCGTATTCGGCGTAATACCCGTAGTCATTGACGGTCCCGGCATTTTCAGGATAGAGGAAGGACAAAGTATTGACGCGTATTTGAAGGTAGTTACCGGTCTTGAAAAAAACTTCACCAATGTAAAGTGGGAAAGCGGTAATGAGAATGTTGTTTCAGTGGTTAGCAATACGAATTTGACCGGCATTTTGAAAGGCGCAGGCGCGGGCATTACAACGCTTAAGGTAACGGGCGACAATGTAAAATATGATTATATGGCAACGGTAATTGTCGGAAGTAAAGAATATCTGAATGAGAAACCGCATATTTATGTGAATAATCCGTATATGTCGGCGGTAAAAGGGGAGAGCGTATCTTTCAGGGTAGAGTGTGTTAATGTACCGGCCAATGATATTGATAATTTGAGTATAGTAAATAATTCAGGCAATGTTATGGAGATGTTTGCGTATCGTAATAATATTACGGTAACGGGTCTTGCTTTGGGGGAAGGCGAGATTATGGTCAGCGGGAATGGGTTAAATGAGCTGAAAATAACGGTAATGGTGGAAGATTACGCGCTTAATCCCGAAATGCCGTATTATTTGAGGCCGGAAAAATTTATATATGGTATGGTCAAGGGGCGCAGTATTGAGATACCGGTCGAATTGGTAGGCGGCATAGCGTCTAACGAAAAGGATATGAGATGGGAAATTGAAGATTCAAGAGTGGCGGAAATAAAAGGAAACGGAAAAAAGTGTATTATTACCGGTAAAAACGAAGGACAGACGGTTTTGAAGGTAAGCCACTATAAGAGTAATAACAGCGTCGAAATAGTTATTTATGTGGCGCTTTCCGACGCGGAACTTAAGAGCAAAGTAATTATACATATACCGAATCAGAATTTGCTGTTGAGGTCAGGGGAGACGCGTTTTATTTCGATTGTCACCAATGCGGGCGAAGGGCAGAACGATTTCAGGTGGGGAAACAGCAATGCGAATATTGTAAACGTTAGGCCAGGCGCGAATAAAATAAACGCGTATATTGACGCGGTATCAATAGGCAATGCAATGGTAACGGTCGGTTACGGCAATCAAATACCGGCTGCTATTTATGTTTCAGTCATTAACAATGTTTATGATACGGCGTATATTAATGTGCCTTCGATTGTGGAGATGACCGCAGGGCAGACGGTTACGATAAACGCTGTCACCAGCAATATTGGCAATAAATATGAAATTAAATGGAATTCCACCGATGAAAGTACCGCAAAAGTGTATGGGAACGGGGATATTTGCACCGTTACGGCGTTAAAAAGCGGGAAGGCGATTATAGAAGTCAGGTATCCGGGATTTTCCAAAAACATGGTGTTGTTTGTATATAAAAACAGCGAGGAGATGGCAAGCGCGTATGTATTTGCGGGGGAGCAGAGCAGGTACGTCATAAACAAAGGGGATATTGTCAATATCGGTCTTGTGTTTGGCATAAAAGGTTATCCTGAACATGACGCGGCCAACATAAGATGGAGCGCCGATGACCGGTCAAAAATTGAAGTTAATGGTAATGGTAAAACCGCAAGCGTTAAAGGACTGGCCGCGGGCATAAGCGTGGTGTCGGTTCAGGATAATTATGGTAATGATATTCAAATAGAAATAGCGGTGCAGGATGCAGGAAAAGCAGGCAAATATTATTTCAGTATTGACCGCAAAGACCGCATTAAAGGCATAATGGCGGGGAGTTTTGCGGATATTGAAGTTAAGGTATTTAACGGGACAACGGAAATTTATAATATAACAGGAGTAGAGTATACTGTTGAAAACAACGGCATTGTCAGAGTGGAAAAAAACGACGGCGGTATACGGGTTTACGCGCTGGCGGGCAGGGAAGGGCAGAGTTATATAACCATTACGCATGACCTGGTGGAAGACGGAAAAATATTGATCTATACGTCGCTGACTGAGGGCGGCCTGTTAAACGCATACCCGATAATGGTTGAAAAGTCAAATTATCTGGTTGAAAAGGGCGATAGTTTCAGGTTATCGGTACAGACGATAAACGAAGATTCAGGCAAGCTCAGAAATATCAGCTATGATGTGGAAAAGAAAAACGGCGTTGTCAGTATACAGGAACGTAATAAAAAAGAAATATTGGTCAATGCGGAAAATGAGGGCAGTGAAGTTATTTTGGTGCGGTATAATGCCGAAATTGTACAGCGGGTGTACGTATCGGTAATGGAGAGGGGTTATGGGCTGAATGCCGGTTACATGGTAACGGAAAATATTATCGGGTTATTGAAAGGGCAGCGGTATGAGACAAGGGTAGATACTGATATTGATTGGGGCATTATATGGAAAAGCGAGAAAGACTATATTTGCGATATTGTTGAAATAGAGGGAAAGAAGGCTGTTTTAAGGGCAAATTGGCAGGGCGAAACGGTAATAACCGTCAGGCGTGGAGATATTGAAAGAAATATTTTGGTTTTTGTGGTCGAGACTCAGGAAGAGATTAATGCGTATAACGCGATTAATATAGAACAGCGCAAGTATAAAATAGTTAAAGGCGGGAATGTAACGATAAATGTTCATAGTTTTCAGGGGAAAACGGAAGGGCAGACAAAGTATGAAGATTATTACCGGTATAGCGTTCCTTATGGCAACGTTATAAGCGTCAGTTCGGCTGAAAACGGCAAGTTAAGCGTGAAGGGCGTCAGCGAGGGGACGGCGGCAATAAAGATAACGAATGAATACTACCGGAGCGAGATAATAGTCTATATCGAGGTTTATCCTGCCGGTGAAAGCGGAAACATTGGCGTCAGCGGTAAGGAACATTACATAACAGCGGAAAAGACGCTGTATATTATCGGGCCGGAAGAAAAGGACGTTTATATACAGGCCGGGGTTCTGCCGGATAATTTTTTTGGAGATGCGTATTGGGAGTGGGCCGGTTATGATAAAGATATTATCACCGTTGATTCATTGGGAAGGAGCGCGGTGGTAAGTCCGGTTGGAAAAGGGCAGACAAAGATAACGATCAGCAATAAAGAATGCGCCAATTCTCTTGATATTACGATTATCGTAGGGGAGCGGTTTGTAAATGACAGCGGTAATGTGCCGTATATATATGTGGAAAAAGACCTGTTTGAGGCAGTGAAGGGCGGCAGTGTTTTAAGTATACCGTATAGTATTGTCAACGTAAGCAATATCGTGTTAAAAAATATTACTTATCAAATGTATAGTGACAGTATTTCTATCAGTCATAATGTGAACAATGGCGTATTTAATGTAGAAGCTGTAAAGACGGGCATTGCGCGTTTTGACATAAAATACGGCGATTTGCGCAGGGAAGTGTATGTTTTGGTTAAAGAAAATTTAAATACGGGTAATATTTATCTGACAACGAGCGAGAATTATGTCATTTCTTCGATAGGTGAGCTGCGTAATATCAATATTGATCTCAAGGGGTATGACGAAATTGACAGCGGCAAGTTCAAATGGAAGGTAAGCGATGACAGCCCCAAAAATGTGGTGCAGTTGGTAGGTAATGGCACGGTTGGCCAGATTTACGGGGTCAGTGAAGGAAGTGTCGTCATTAATGTGGAACATATCAGGAATGACGAGTTTAGGGCGGCGTATCCGCTGTCTATCAATGTTAAAATTGTAAAAGATAAATCCAGGGAAAAAATAGTTTATCTTACCACACAGAGAAACGTAATTGAAACGGTAGAAGGTTCGCAAAGCGAGATGATATATGTGCAAAAAGTCGGCGGCGATGTTACCAAAGCGCAAACGCAGTGGTCAGTTGATAACAGCGGTATTGTAAGCCTGACAGAAAGCAATGGCTATTCCGCGCGTTTAAACGTACATAAAGCGGGTTCTGCGCAAATTACCGTAAAGAACATAGAAGCTGATTACGATCTCAAAATAGTTGTTGTCGTGCGGGAATCGACGGGGAGTAATATATACATTACCAGCGCCAACAGTTTAATATGGCTCAGCCCCGGTGAAAAAAATTATAAAATAAGCGCAGGGTTGGTTAATGGCGAGGTTAAAGACTATAACAGGATTATATGGAAGGTACAGGATCAAGTGCCGTCTGACCCCAATATCCTTGCGGCGGAAGGCAAAGTAATTGGTATTGTTTCCAGCAATGAGCAATGCCTTATTGACGCGGTAAACACCGGGGTTGCGCATATCAGGGTAGAATGTCCCGGTAAGGCCGATCTGCCGCTTATTATTACCGTCTATGTCAGCCATTATAAAGAGATTCAATTTTCATCTTCCAGCAGGGAAATGGTCATGGGAGAGGTCGATATTGTAGAGCTTAATCTGCCCGCCTATGAGCGCATGAAAGACAAGGCGCGCGTGTGGGCGGAGGACTTAAACGGCGGAATCACCAACGCGGTAGACGTATACTATACCAACTCCCTGGTGATGCTCCACGCGAAAAAGACAGGCCATGCCGTAATTAAAGCGGCCGTCGAAGGCAAGGAAGGTTGCGCGGAAATGACGGTCTCCGTGCTTGAAAAGCACGATCCCAACGTCAACCGCGTAATAATCGGCAAAAGTATCCATGTGCTCAGTACCAGGTCAGCCCCGGTAACCCTGAACGCGTCCGTTACCGGCCCGGATATGTACGATTCCGATCTTGACAATATAAAATGGGAAATAACCCGCAATTATGCGGAAAGCGATATCGAAAATAAAAAGCAGTTAGTCGACATTATACCAAAAAATATATCCCCAACGGCGTCAAAAGGGCGCGCGATACAGCTTACGGCGCAAAACGAGGGAAACGCCGTTTTGAAAGTAAGCCATCCCAGGGTAACAGAAAATTACTGGAAGGATATATATCTTGTTATTGCCGAGATGGGTAATAATCTTACCATCAACAAGAAAGAAGTTACCGTTAATATGGCGCGCCCGGAAACTGTTGCCGTGAGCATCGCTGGCGGTACGACACGGGATTACGAAGAAGTTAAATGGGTTGCCAAAATGCAGCAGAAATGGGACGGCACGCTGCTTGAGGTTGTCCGCGTTATGGGATCAGGCAGGGAAGTTACCCTGTACCCTCTCAATAACGGGGAAACCGAAGTATACGCGTTTTATAACGGCGACTTTGTTACGGTTAAGGTATCGGTCGTTTCTGACTATTATTTTGAATTTCATAACAGCAATGAATTTATGTATCCCGGAGAGGAAAGAAAACTGCCTTTTGACATAAAGCCCGCAAGCAGCAATGTCAACTGGATATATAATTCCGGCCCCGATGCCGAGCCGGTTATATCATATACGGAAATTCAGGGTTCCCAACCCGGCGGATCCGGCGCCATAAGCCGGTTTTTACAGGTGACGGCAAGGAGGGAGGGCACGGCATCGCTTGTCGGTATGGCAAACGGTAAGATTGCAACCGTTAATATTATCGTAGCTTACGATTATGAATTTGTTTTGAACGCCCGAATTCCCGGTATATTGCCGGTAGACGGCGGCCGTCCTCAATTTGAAAACAAAAATGCTTCCGGCGTTATAACAGACTCTTCTTCGGGTATAGTGGAAATTCCATATACGATACACCCGGCAAATACCTATATTAAATGGGAAAATGATTCTATTCCGGGCCTTATCGTCGAAATTTCCGATCCGGTGCCTACCCTTGACAGCAAAAACAGAATGGTAGGTATTGGGACCATAAGGTTTACCGGCCTTCAGGAAATGGTAAAGCAGGTAATATTTCAGCAGTACAAGGCGCGCGGTACCGGCGGGGAAGAAGTAAAGGTAGACAGTACGGAGACGCGGCCAAGCCGGCGCAGTGTACAGATAATGTATTATTTTACCGACGTAAATCCCATACCTTTCTTTGTGCGGGGCGAAGGCAAATATTCCAACAAGAAGAATTACACCAGTACAGCGGCCATTCCTGTATCCAATGATTTATATACAATGCAAAGAAATGGAACTACGGTGCAGAATGCGGAAAAAATGATTATTGACGGAACAAATAAATGGGTAACCCTGGGTGACGGCGAAGAACATTATATTTTGTTTGACAAACAATATGAAAATGCCGGTATCGAAATTAAAGGTATTTCAACCGGGAATAGTTACGGTTATAACGGTTCTAAACCAGAATCAAGCGCCGGACTTGGCGGTAATTTTAACGCGGAGGTAGTCGATTTTTCCCTTAACGGCGTAACTTACAAAGCGGTTAAGTTATCCGGCGGCAGCGATTATATCCAATATAACCGTGTCGCTTTTGATCAGGAGTTGTTTTTAATAGTTTCTTCCGCTTATCCCACTAATATTGATTTTCCTGCAGATATAACATATGAACCGGCATATGAAGATGAATATGATATAAATATGCAGGAAATATTGCCGGCATATTACGGTTCCTGGCTCGATTTTACGGCGCCATCACAAAATAACACTTCCTATGATTATTATTTATTAAGAAAGTCAGATCTAAAGAAAATTACCAATAGTAATTATCTTAATATAATTAATACCTATGGTAAAAATATAACGGCAACGCCCGAACTTTATGAATACTGGGATCAATTTGAAAAGTATGCCTGTTGCTTTAGAGGAAATGAAATAACCGGTAATCTGCAATATCTGGTGTTCAGGGCCATTTTGGACAATTATTGCGATAAAGTTAAGGGATACAGGCCGTTATACCGTTATAATTATACTATATATAATAACTATGCCAGTACATTCCAAAATAACCATGTTGGGAATTTATGGGAAACTATGACGCTGAATGAACGTACGGGCAGCTATATAAGCGGGTATTTTTATTCTTATTATGCGCTTAACGCTTATTTGCAGGATAAAGTTTACCGCAAAAATGTTCATATATATGCCTATGATAAAGAATTTATCAAAACGCTTATATCACTTGAATTGACAGAATTTAATACCAATTTGGGATATGATGGTGAAAAAGAGATATTTTTAAATTGGTATAGCGGTGAATTTAATGATGATGTAGTTCCCTATATGGGAGGCAGTTACGCCCCCAATACTTATTTATATTCTTCATATGCATATAGTATTCCTGCCCATGATTACGGCGAAAACGCTGAATTACCAACAAAATATAATGTATTTAAAAGAACATTTGAAGGTCTAAAGGGGGTTCATATTCTGGACGAAAACAGCATTTTTCCATCAGGCCCTTCTTTTTCTGCTTATGTTAACGATGCGGGGTATGAGTATAGAAAACACCATCGTTCCGGTTGTTCGTGGGCAGAGAAATGGTTTCATGTGTTTTCATATAAAAATATTAAATTATTACCGGCACAAAGAAATTATGTCACCTATACATATGTTAATAATGTACGGATAACGAAAACGGTAAAACTAAATATGGGTTCAGTAAGCAGGGCGCACCTTCAAAATTTGAATAATATTTTAAATCATGATTATTCATCTCTATATTTTTATAAGCATTACCATGAGGATATAGATGGAAAATGTCTACCGGGTGGTGGTGGGTGGCCTCACAATCCTTCGTCTACAATTTATTATTCGCCGGCCAGGGCACAACAATGGGTAGAATGGGAAAACAACGGTATAAGAACCACAGCCCCTTATTATATATTTAATAGATTTCCTTTCAGATTGCAGACAAATGATAGTGACGGCAGACAAATTCTGGGAGTAAATCATGGAAACGGTAAACCTATGCCGTCTATAAGCAGAAATTTAATTGTAGATAAAAGCGGCACTGCGTATTTATATATTCATTATGGCAAATTCGCCCCTGATCAACCCGACAATGAACTGGTAGATCGTATAACTATACCCATAAAATATGAAACAAGGGCCTGTCATAGCCAGTATATGGGAGATAAAACCAATGATAGTTTAATATTGTTTAATTACAATATGGAATTGGAAGGGCCTGAAAAGACATTTGATAAGAATATAACAACTTATAATAATAATGGGTTGTCAGGCTTTATAGTTAAATAAGCCCCGGTAATTCGGGGCTGATTGGGCGGTGAATCGGTAATGAGTTGTTAGTCGACCTTTTCCCAGGAAGTGCCTGTTAGGATATAGGTTCCCGCAGCTTTGCCGTAGTGGTTATAGGCATCTTCAAAGCCGCCATCAAATGATCGCTCCTCATCATCAAATGTTACATTTGCCCCAATGGTAATGCTGGTCAAGGGGTTGCTCCGGAACGCACCCCATTCAATGGATGTGACCCCATTGCCGATAATAACGCTGGTCAGTTGGTTATAGAAAAACGCTCCTTCTCCAATGGAGATGACGCTGTCAGGGATGGTAACGCTAATTAGATTGCTTTGGTAAAATGCTGATGGCCCAATGGATGTGACACCGTTGCCGATGGTAACGGTGATCAGCAATGGATTAGCGTTAAACCCATTAAGATAGATGACACTGTCGGGTATGATAACGCTGGTTAGTTGGTTATAGCCAAACGCATACTCCCCAATTGAAGTGACGCTGTTACCAATGATAACGCTGGTCAGTTGGTTGGCGGCAAACGCTCCTTCTCCAATGGAGATGACGCTGTTAGGAATGATAATGCTAGTCAGTCGGTTGCAATAAGCATTGTTTTCGGAAAAGCTTCCGAAAAATGCCCAGTCCCCAATGGAGATGACGCTGTCAGGAATGGTAATGCTGGTCAGTTGTTTGTTATAAAACACACCGTCCGTAAAATAAGAACCGTTCTTAAAATAAGCACTGTCTCTAATAGCGGTAACCGGTTTTCCTTTTATCGTTTTCGGTATAGTTACATGGCCACCGCTTCCAGTATAGCCGGTAATGATAATAGTTGAAGCGGTATAATCATATTGAAAATCGCCGTCAGTACCGGAACCAAGAATTTTATCGGGGTCACTGGAATCGCCGCCGGAATCGAGGCCATTGTCACAGGACGCGAACGAGAATACCATTACCATTGCAAGCAGGATAATAGCGAAAGTTTTCATTTTAGAACCTTCCTTAAAAAAGATTTCCGTGAAGAATCACGGTTTATAATAATATTATACCACAAAAAATACACAAAAATTATTTTATAGTTAAAAATATTTTTATAAAGTTTCAAACGTAATAATAATACTTACGTAAGTAAGGCTGGGAACATTCATTTGAAAGTCATTGAGTGTTGTATTAGGCTTCAGCGAAAGTTTATCAACGGGTAGTAGGTTGATTTCTCATTCACGGTATATTATTCTTTAAGCATGAACACCGTATATATTTTTTTTGAGAATGACAATGTACGGATACCCTTTTCCGATTACGACAAAGGGCTATTTAACCAACTCATCAAATCCAATATGGGGTATTGGGAAAATAACGACCAACAGTACCATATATCACGGTCAAAATACGACCCCCAACAAATAAAGACCATATTAGACGGCAAAACTTATGTAGAAGTAGATAAAGAAGCGGATAATCCGGTTATTGTGAATGGTTTTATTACCGGCGGGAAAGATGAACCGGATGAAACAACAACCGTTTCGCCTGAAAGCAGCCCTGTCCCGGACATAATAATTCCGTCAGAAAACCTTCCCAACCAATTCCCCGATTATTGGTGTAAAAAACTGGAAATAGAAATACGCGCCCGCAAGTACAGCCCCAAAACCCGGCAATCATACATCTACTATAATATAGAACTTTGCCGCTGGCTGCAAAAGCCGCCCGAAGAAGTCAACAACGGCGACATCAAACGCTACCTTGCGTTTTTAGAAGAAACCAAACAGCAATCCGCCGCGACCCTGAATTTAAACCTGAGCGCCTTTAAGTTCTTTTACCGCAATGTCATGAAAAGAGATATCGTGTGCGAACAAAAACGCCCCCGGCATGATAAACGCCTGCCGGTAGTCTTTTCAAAATATGAAATAAAAAAGATTTTCGACAGTGTACCCAATAATAAACACCGTCACTTATTGATGATAGCGTATGCGTCCGGCTTGAGGGTCAGCGAAGTGGTCAAATTAAAACGTGAGAATGTGGACTTTAGCCGAAAAGTAATCCGGGTCATTGCCGGCAAAGGCCGCAAAGACCGCGACACTATCATGTCGGTAATGGCCATCGAAACATTGAAACAGTATTATACCCAATACGACATCACCGACTGGCTTTTCCCCGGCGCATACCCCGGCCGGCATATATCAATCCGCAGCGCACAGCACATCTTTGAACACGCCCTGAAAAAAGCCAAAATTGAGAAAAAAGCGTCGATACACAGCCTGCGGCACACATTCGCCACGCATCTACTTGAAGGCGGAATTGACATATCCTACATTGGGGAACTGCTTGGGCATAAGAGTATCACTACCACCGTACGATACACCCGGGTAGCCCGCCGCAAGACGCTGAAAATAAGAAGCCCGCTTGATACGATAGACGAAGCGGATGAGGATTAATGCCTCAATGGTGCAAAACTTGATGGCTCATTATTGTTGACAAGAATAGACATAAATAGACGGTATATGTTACGATAAGATTACCTATGAAAAAAGAGCCGTGGGACAGTAGTTCTGAAAAAGCCAGAACTCTCAAGATTGAAGACTTTGGGACACCGGAAGAAGTCAGGGAGATGGCAAAGCCGATACGATATGTAAAAAGCAGAATGGAAGCCGAAAATGCCCTTGAAAA
>JGI24698J34947_10000230_pt1 | contig 23099 bp, 3 predicted proteins | sample TergutMp193P3_FD_34947 | JGI IMG/M metagenome (IMG submission 34947) | reverse complement strand
CCTGCGCTTTCCCCCTCTTCTCCCCCGTGCCCTCCGTGCCCCCCGTGCCTCCGTGAGACGCTTTTTGCGGCTTTTCCCCACCCCCCGTGCCTCCGTGAGAGGCTTTCTCCCCGCTCCCGGTTTACTCCGCATTTTCAAAAAAAAATTAAAAAAATTTGTTTGCTTTTTTTATATTTCGCACATATAATAGTATAGAGGTATTGTATCCTGTGAGAGGTCTGTCTTTTTCTCAGGGGGGTTTATGTCGTTGAGGTTTAGGTATCTGAAAAAAACACTCGTTTTTTCGGTATTAGCCGCAGGGGTCTTTATATTCGCCCTCTCCTGCGACAGCCCCCTAAACCCCTTTAGTAACAACTTAGGCAAAAAAGTCGACATTGAATGGCCTACGATAAAGGTAGATGAGCCGACGGTCGGCTCTTTTCTCAAAGGCGAGGTCGAGTTCAAAGGCTCGGCGACCGCTTACCGCGATTTACGCAGCGTAAGAGTAAGTATCCGGGATGCCCAGGGCAACCTGTTAAAAGGCTGGACCGGGGAAAATATAGACATGTCAGGAGAGATAAATAGAAAAAACTGGACATTTACCCTGGATACGACTGATTTTTTTGGCACCGGAACAGCGCTGCCCGATGATTTACTCCGCATACAATTTCAGGCAATTGATGCCAACGATCTGAGCACCGACACCGTCACCCTGGTCTATATCATAAAAAACGGGCCTTCACAGGTAAGTATGTCGTCGCCCGACCAGAAAAACTTGGACGATGTGCTCGCGGGCGGGGTCGAAATACCGAGTCTGTTTACCGGTACGGAACTGAAAGGGCAGATAGTAGACCGCCGGGGTATAAAACCCGGTTGGCCCCGTATCAAAGTCTGGAAGGCGGGAACCACTGAGCCGCCGGATAGTAATCCTAACAACTGGAAAATTCTCCCCCTGAAATGGGGCAGCGGGAATCAAGATCTCTATAAAGAGGATGGAGAAGTGGTCTATATGGATCGCTCTACTATGCGTATTGTCAATACCGCCAGTTTTTCGTATAGATTAGCCAAGACCAAGACAACTGCCAATAATAATCTGGAATATGACGTAGACCCCGCACCCGGCTCTTCTTACAAAAACCTTGATCCGGGGGAGTACCATTTCAGAATAATGACCTATGATTCCTATTTTACCGAAGACCCCGAGGACAAGGATAATTATATGAAGCCCCGCGCCCCTGACTCCGGCGCAGGCGAAGCGGAAGCGGTAGGATACTATCCCTCCCAAAGCGGAGATCCTTATAAAGTCACCCTCAAAACCCAGGGTACGCGTCCCACCATCAGCCTGTACAACGAACCTTCCATTAACCTGACAGCAAAACCCCATATCTACATAAGCAGCTCAACGGAAAGAAAAATAAAAAGAGGACCAACAGACAGTGATTTCCGTCTGCAGGTATTTGCCACTCATCCTGAAAATATATATAAAGCCACGTTAAAGTACACGCATGGCAATACCGTACGCTACCTGCAATGGACCGGCGCTTCCGGCGTTGATAATCATCCTGGAACAACGGCAACGGTTGATAGTAAAGAGGGTAAAATATTTACCCTAACGCATAACACCAATATTGCGATAAGTAACGCTCAAGTAACCGGCGTGGATGGAAATGGGAACGATACCATAGGCGCCGCTTCCTCTATCGCGCTTTTCCCCCTGGCCGCCGATTCCGATAAAAAATCCGATCCCTATTACCTGACGGTAAAAGTTTTTGCCGGTGATCCCGGTTTCCCGCTGACGCAGGAGACAACCTATACCCTGTATATCGACGATGAGGATCCCACGGTTTCCATCCGTTCCATTGCGGGAGCGGCTTCCGAACCCGATAGCGAGAATAATTTTTACCGGGTAAACGGCAACATCAAGGTAACGGCGGACGCGAGCGACAATATCGGTATTCAAAAGACTGACGACACGGCCAACAAATCGGTGGTTAAATGGGTAGTAAAACCCGCCGCCACCGATACCATAGCGTCTGAACTTGCCGCGTTCAATACAAACCCCAGCGCGGCGACTATCGGGTTCTTTAACGCTATTGCGGATTCACCCACCACAATCGAGTCCACAGAAGGCTGGGTAGGGACGACTGCCGGAGAGAATGACGCTAATTCCTTTAGGCTTAATACTACCCAGTACGCTGACGGAACCGATTTGAACCTGTACATTATTGCCCAGGACCGGGCGGATAGACTGGGCTATAAGTTGTTGAAACTGAAAGTGGATCAGGACAGCGACAAGCCCAAGGTGGAAAACACGTCGCTGGAGGACAGTACCGGCGAGCATGGACTCAACGCAAAAAGCAAGCTGACGGTCACCGTTAGACCCGTCAGTCCATATCCACCCGGATTGGACGATCCCGACGTTGACGACCGGGAGCCTTCCGGCAATACGTTACAACGTAACGTTTTGAGTAATAGTCAAAGCATATCGATCAGCTTTAGCGATGACGACGGTATAGCCCTGACCGGAGGCACGAATGGGGATGTGCGCATTACCCTGACCAATGAGTTAATACCCGCCAAAACCGGAACCCTGACCACTACTCAACTAACGTCCATCTTTTCCCTTTCCGGCAACAGGCGGAGCGGCAACGGCTCCCTGAGCCCGTCGACCCTGGCGGGCATGGTGGGGGCAAGCGGGAGCCTTCCCGACGGTTTCTACCGGCTGGACATCAGGATAAGGGATGATAACACGGACGGCGTAAAGGTAAGAATACCGGGCGACACTTATATAACCCAACAAACACAAGAAGTGAGTTACTACTTTGCCGTTTCTAACGATAAGCCGAATATCACCATTGACAACCCGGCGGAAGGCGTACAGGTAAATAAAGACCCCATAACCATAAGAGGCACGGTAAGAACCCGCTTGCAGGCGCAGGATCTGTCACAGACTCCGCCTTATCCGGGTTATGTGTGGATTACCTTTGACCCCGATGTTGTTAATGCCATTTCCCCCGTTGATAATCCCGCCCCCCGTTTGGGAGCGAAAACATACCCGCTGGATCTGACCCTTGCCTCCGGTACGCAGCCGGATGCGAACGGTTACTATACCTATAACTGGGAAAGGCCAAGCGTGAGTTTTATTCCCGATGGCCTTACCTATTCCGGCTTCCCGAAATTTACCGTGGTAGCGTATGACCTTCTGGGCAACTCGAATCTGGAAGTACGCACGGTGCCGGTGGATACTCAGGGGCCGGCAATCAATCTGGAAAACATTACCCGCGCGATAACCCACGCCCCTATGCCCACTGCGGCTCAATTCCCCAATGATTGGCCGTTGGATTTCCCCATTCGCACTGGTGGCCAATGGAATTCCCCTGCTAATACCGTGTGGCAAACGTTCAGAGGTACCTATGGCGTAGACAACTGGCCCACGGAGTATGCCTTTAAGACTTCGGCTGAAGTGGTCGCCGCGCTGACCGCGGAAAATGACGCGGCTCCCACCGTGGTGTACAATAACACCGCCAACGAAGCCCAATTTAACGACCTTAAGCTCAGCGGAACTTTCCAGGACAGCGTTTCCCCTATGTGGCCAAGACCGGGCAATGATACTAATTTCACTTACTTCTTTGATAATGAAACCTCGCCGCGAACCGCTCCATACACGGCTGGATCGAATAATATGACCGCCAACTGGGAAATTACCATACCCGCTACGCTGCTCCCCGACGGCGAGCATACCTTCGGTATTGAAGCCAGCGACGTTGTGGGCAACAAATCGGCGATCAAAGGCCTGCGCTTTATCATTGACCGCAACAACCCCTATTTTGGCGCATCGACGGATACCGGAAATGCCCGGAATGACCCGGCGAAATTTGAAGTCAACACCAATATGACTCCGCCTGGCAACTGGGCAACAAAAACCGAAACCGAGCGGGTATTCAGCGCGGCGAGTCCGGGCAATAACACTAATAAAGTATTCCAGCTGCGGGGCAAGGTGTTTGAGCATAACCCCGACAAACTGACCATTATCATTGGCACGGACGGCGCTACCCCCTCCACCAATTATTTAGTCACCGCGGTATGGGATTTCCAGGCAGCCACCCAGCCGGTAGACAAGGTTAACGACGCTGACACCACCGACCGGCGGCTGAACGTTACCGGCCCGGCCAATGTCGCCGAATATGAATGGACGCTGGACATCTATGAAAAAGACCTCAAGGGTCTGGTAGATGCGGTCGGCGCCGACAGCACCCGCCGTTACATCAAGACGATCATAACCGACCGGGCGAACCGCCGATCCGGCCCGCTGGACTGGGTCTTCCGGCTGGACAGCCAGTCGCCGCAGATTAGTTATACCAATATCGAAACGAACGGATCGACCGTTTTCAGCGGCGCGGCAGCCGCCATAGCCCTGAAAGGCACCGTCACCGACGATACCAAAATTAAAGAGATACGGTACAAAATAGCGAAGTGGGATTATACGGCTAATTCCGGCGCGGGCGATTGGCGCTGGTATGACGACGGCGGTACCAATAATTGGACGGCAACCGCCATACCCCCCGTCGCCCAATGGAACCTATACGCCAACTACACGACAACCAACGCGGCGTCAACGGTTACCGTGAATATAGACAACGCCAAATTGGTCGAGGCGGGTACAAGCTATCCCGCTAATATGTTCAACACCGAAGGCAAATACCGCCTTGATCTGTACGTTACCGACTGGTCAACCGGCTATGGAACCAATACTTCCGGCAACCCCTACAATACCGCTACTCCTCCCGCTGATCCGGCTCCGCCTGCTCCTCCGTCTCCCAAAAGCGCGGTATTCTTTGTAGACCGGACCACTCCGGTCGTTGCCTGGACGGGTACTACCCAGGGGACGCCAACCATTCCTGCCGATTTTTATTACAACGTCACGGCGACAAAAGAGCTCCGCATTCCGTTTACGTTTAACGTAGACCCGGACGACAATACCATTGCCGCTATTACGGTAAAGATAGCCGGCGACAACATAAGCGGCGACATAACCTCGACAATACCGCTCAATGCCACTAACGGCGGAAGCGGTGCTTACACATTCAAGCCCTTCATGACGAATAACGGCTTGACGGGAGGAACCCTGCTTCCCGACGGGACCTACACCCTTACCCTGACCGTAACGGACGGCGCGGGCAGGGACACCGCCCGCACCAAGCAATTTGTGCTGGATAATACGCCGCCGGTAATACCCGTTACCGGTACGAATCTCAACCCCCCGCAGAATTCGGTTTTACTGGGCGAGGGCGTTGGATTTAGCGGCGGCGTTCAGGACGACAGCAACCAGTTCAAGCGGGTAATGTACTTTGTGGCGACGGGGTCGGGCTTTGCCGCTCCCGCTCTGCCCGCCGGAGTAACCAACTGGGCGGACGCGACTGATGCCCAACTCACCGCCGCCGGATGGCACTGGTTCGACGATCCTACCAGCGGCAAGTTCCCCACCGCCGCCAATCCCTTAATGGATATTGACAATGGAACCCACGCCTGGAAATTCTCGATAAGAGACACCCGCCCGCTGGGAAAAGCGCCGGATAACATTTATGTTAATTGGACGGCAACGGCAAACAGGCCGCCGGAGATTCTTTCCACCGATCAATACGGTACGCTGACCGTATACTTCATGGCGATAGACCTGGCGGGTAACGCCAGCGTACCCGCAAACGCGATGGCAACGTACTGGATCTGGCCCGAAGGCGACCGCCCGAAGGTAGAGACCATTGCGTACCCGGGCGCGGTACAGGCTACCAATGATAGAGATAAAATCAACGGCATATTCAGCATCCGGGGTATAGCGCAGGATAATGAACGGGTTAAATATGTCTGGTTCAGAATACTGAGGAACGGCACCACACCGGCAACGAACCTGAAAATTCCCAACTGGAATACCGAGACATGGGACGCAATAGCAGGTTACCAAACTCCCCAGGATGGGGCGGATATTGGCGACCCACGTCCTGCCCCCACTCCCGATGATCCGGTCGACAACGGCTGGTACATGGCGCGGCTGACCAGCGGCGGCGGCTCAACGCGGGCGGGCTATGAGGTCAGCGTCGATTCCGGCGATCTGAACATTCTAACGGATTCTGAGGATATTACCATTGAAGTCCGCGTCGAGGATATGCGGATAAGCGATGAAGGCGAAGACCGGGACACCCTTCCTCTGGGATATTTAAGCTACGTCAAGAAAGCGTATGCCAAAATTGTGATGAACGCGCCGAAGTTTGAGAATGAAGTGGCGTATCAGGGGCCAAGCTCCGCCGCCGGTACTAACTGGCGCTCGGTCAATGATGTTCATCTCAGGGGAACGCAGGCTTCTTATAAAGTTACCGTTACGCATGACGTAAAACTCAACGCCGTTTTCTGGAGCAAAGCGGTTGCGGATACGGTGATGCCCGGCGGCGAAAGCATTACCTTTAGAAACTCGGGCAGCCGCGTCAACCTGGATACTACCGCGACAACAGACCCCGATATTCCGGGCGTGAGCGTCAAAGTGGTTAAAACAAACGACAAAGAGTGGGACATTATCGTTGACGTAAACACCGAAGCGCTCGTCACCGGGCTGAATGCCGCCACCAGTAACCCGAAATTTATCGGACAGGCGGTAAAATACCCGCTGTACTTCATCGCGAACGACGCGTCGGGAACGGCGCCGCTTAACGCGCAGTTTGTCGCCGAACTGCCCATCGACAATAAAAAACCCGATGGGTGGTATACCATTAACCGGCGGCCTGCCGGTTCCAATGTCGCCATTGGCGGCGACGCGCTGGATGCGGGCGATGTCAACGGCATTTCCAAAGTAGTGCTGTGGTTCTCCAGACTGAGCGGGACGACAACCTATACGCCCGTTTCCTGGAAAGAGAATGACGGCCCCACGGCTTTTACGAACATTGGCACATTCGGCGGGACAAATGACTGGACGAACGGTCTGGCGTTTGGTACGACCAATAACCTCACCGGTTTGACCGCTGCCGATATACCGCTCATACCCGATTGGGCGAGCGGCGGCGGCACTTCCAATACCGGAGGCAACTCCGCCATCGTCATTGACCGGCACTCGCCCAACAGCAGGGCGGCTCACCACGGTCAGGAATTCTTTACCGGCTTGAGCGCGGGCGGCAAGGGGCATATATGGTATGTGGAAATGGACTCTACCAAGATAACTTCCGGCCCGATCTATATTAACTTTGTCGTCATTGACAAGGCGGGCAACGCCGCCTTCTTCCGCGAACGGCTGGTTATCATGAACGACGCTCCGTTTATCAATTCGGTAACCCTCGCCACCGATCTGCGCAGAGACGCCGGTTTGAACGCGGGAATAGTCGATGAAGGCGGAAATACCGGAACCACGAACATTGCCTATAAAACCAACAACGACGCTTTGGGCGCGATAACAAACAGCCCCTTCGCGAAAATAAAAGCATTGGTGACCGGCAGAGACGCCACCGCCACGACGAATTCCGCGCAGGGCATTGCCGATCCCATCAATATCACAATGTCCGGCTCCGGCACGGCATGGCCGGCCGACGATTACTTTACCGTGCGTAACGCCCTCCTTGCGCTGCGCGTGCAAACGCACGCTAATCCGGGCGTGAACAAGGAGCGTACCTTCCGCGTTGAGTATATTGCCCAGGCGCGCCTGCTCTCCAATGCCGTGGGGGACGACACCGGTCTGCGGAACGTTAAAGCGGGCAGGGTGTACATTATCAATGACCCGGGAACGAATGTTCCCTGGGGCGAATTGGGCGCGCCCTCAAGCGGCACGACCAACAGTTGGGTAAAAGGCTTCGCGTTTATGGCGGCGGNTGACGGACAAGTGGGGACTGCTCCCAACTTCACTCCCCGCCTTACCGGTACCGGCGCCTGTTCGGTATGGGAATTGAACTATACCGCTGCCGGCGCCCGCACCGCCGAGTCGGGAGTTCTCCTGATGGGGGACGTCATTTATACCGGTTCCTCGCCCGCCAATGCCGACGCCCGAACCGCCGAATTTGTCTACAAGAACGATGCCTTTACCACCGGAACCCCCAACACCTCCATTGTTGACGACACCGGTAAGGCGAATACCTATCCCTCATATCTGCTGAACGTGAACGGCAGCAACGTAGAGCAAACGGCAACGACTTCCCGGTCGCTGTTTATGGTTAAGGTTTTTGACGGCCCCGAAACGGACGCGTTCGCGGACTTTGCCCTGCTTGCCATTCCGGTCAACAACAACGACCGCACCGCCCCCAACGCGCAGTTATACGATCTGAACCCCAAAACCGAGGGGAAAGATGATGAATTAAAAGTAGGAAACAATAATAGCGTCAGCGCCATTGCCCCCAAAATTGACGACAACCGCACGCGCGGCGGCGTATACAACACCAATCTGAGGGCAACGACTATTGTAAAGTCCGGCCACATTGAGCCGCGGAAAACTACCAGCTTAACCAGCTACGAAATGGGCGGCGCGGCGACCGCGAATACCGCCACGATCAACGAACCCTACGCGGATCGCGACTACTTCTTTACCACCGATACCGTTTCGGGTCAGGTAATACTGCGCGGTCGATCGTGGGATCAGGAGCGGGTACAGCAGATTAACCTGATCATCGGCGGTACTACTGTTCCCATTTTGGAATACAACAACACCACCGCGGCGGGTACTCCCACTCCCGCGCCGTACCGCAGTACCGGACTGTTGCAGGTATCGACTAACGTCAACGCGACCGGCAGGGTGTTCTTTACCGATACCCTCGATCTGAAAGAAGGCCACACGGTGGAATGGGCGTACGTCTGGGATACGCAGACCGTTCCCAACACCACCACCGTAGTGGGTAATAATATCAATGTCCGCGTCGTTTCGTTTAACCTGCAAGCCTGGAACGCAAACGGTACTGTACCAACAACTCTCCCTGAAGCCGGTACGAACAAGCTCAGCAGTACGACCGCCCTTCCCACGGTTCCCGTTAATGCAGCGGAAGGAAACGTGCAGGTCTATCAATCCATTGGCGTCAATCTGCGCCCCTATATAACCGGATTCCTGCGTAATAAATCCGCCTTATCCCACGATATCCGCTCCCGTCAGGGACGGTACATATTCGCGCGGGGTGAGACGGTAATCGTGGCGGGTTATAACATAGGCGTCGGCGCTAACAACACTACCAACATCTATCTCCCCGGCTCGGGAACTAACCGGATTACTATCGCCGCCGGCACTACTGCCGATGCCGCTGAACGAACCAATTACGGCGCGCCCGCTCTTACCACGCCTACCGGCACGAGCGGCGCCAACGACACCCGCTACCGGAAATTTACCGTAACGGCGGCAACCGTCTTTACTGGTACCGGTCTGGTAACCATGTCGGTGAACAACTTCTCGGCGGTGAACACCCAAAGGGCGGTAGCCGGGGAGGGCAGCAGTGAAACCACTACGCCGCTTTTCAGCCCCCGCCCGCTGAATGATGGCAGCCCGGTAATCCAGCCGTGGAACATAGAGTACGACCCGGGCAAAAACGGTTCGGAACTGTGGGACGACTACACCATGGTGCATATCTGGCGGTCGGACGAAAACGTTACCGTCAACGTTGATCGCGGCAGGTTCTCGAAGGGCAGGTTTAACATAGACTACCCGTCCATGTCGATTAACCCCAACGACGGCACGCTGTGGGAAAGCCATCAGGAAGGCGGCAACTGGCCGGCGGGCGTTGCCTATTCCGGCGGCGGCTCCTATATCAGCAGTAACGACAACAATCAGACCACCAATACCGGCAATGCCACCGGCGGAACGGGCACTAACCGCATAACGCAGGTCGCGTCCTGGTCTGAGCACATGACGTATACCAATATCTATGTCAGCGGCGTTGAAAATAATGGCGAAAACTTTACCTTGTGGAACGCTTCCAGTTCGGTTACTATGTCCCATCGGGGCGACCGGTGGAGCTTGGTGGGAGGTATGTTCTTATGGGGGCCGATTTCGAGCACGGCCAATAATAACGGCAACCCCCGTATTTCCAATTATCCCCGGACCACTGCGGAGGCGAACAACTCCGGCGTCGAGATGCCCAGCCGTTTCCTGTTCCCCACAACGCCGTCGCAAACCGGGCACTATGTTATCGAAAGCCTGTGGTACAACGGCGCGGCTAATTCAAGAACCGTTGTTGATCCGGTCAGCCTTGAACAGTTCCACAACCCCAATATCGTAACGAGCCAGATTGGTAACGACGAGCATATCCATATCAGCTACTACGATGAAAAAGACGGGTCGTTAAAGTACCGTTATAACCGGCGGGGTAATACCGGCTGGAATGGCACCCAAACCGTGACGGGCGGAGTAGACAGCGAAGCTACCGCCAGGCTCTGGGTTAATCTGGACGGCGGCGCCGATGTGGACGATAACGCCCCCATTACCGGACGGCCGGGCAGAAACAGAACCAACGCAAATAGCAGTTATACTCAGGGTGAATCCGGTGTACTGATAACTTATGACCGGCTGGGTTCGGCGGCTCCGCCCACCGGTACGGATAGCGCTAACTATGCGTATGAACAGCCAACGAGCACCGTGTATAAGAGTTATACGCTTGCGGAAGCGAATGGCGGAACCGCGCCGGCGGACCGTTACCTGCGCCAGATTATGGTTCAGAATGGTCAATATGTAAAAGCGGGCGACACGGTTGTTTACAAGTTTGGACCGCAAACCGGCGGCGTTCTGGTCGATGTATACGCACAGGCAACAGGGTTTATTGTATTGAACACCCGGACCATTGTCACGGGCAACACTAGCAACGCCGAGGTCACTCCGCTCGCGCTTCCTTATCAATTCGCCGCCAATGACCCGGTGTACCGTATTTATCAGGTTGACCCCACCCGTATCCGCGGCGGCGCGGCGCGTCTGGATGCAAAGCACAACACCGGCAGGTACAACTCCATCGCCGTAGTCAATCAGGGCTACCCGGTCATCGCCTATTACGATGAAACCAGCCAGGGGCTGAAGATCGCGGTAAGCAACAAAGCCCAGCCGATCGACGCCGCCGCTGACTGGAAGGTATTTGATACCGGCGACATTTTTACCGGCGACAACAGCAAATACGCGACCGGAACCGGCGAATATGTCAGCTTGCAGATCAACGCGAGCGACGACATTTGCGATATAACCGCTACGGATCCAAACGCTCCTTGTCTGTCTAACCCGGAATTGAACTACTTCCACATCGCCGCCATGAACGCGCTGACCAAGAGCGTGGTGTACATCAAGGGCAAGCTGGACGTCAGCACTAACCTGACGAATTACACTATCAAAGACGTCACCGTGCAGGTGGTCGACAACGTGGGCAATGTGGGCAGTTGGTGCAGGCTGTCGCTGGACAAGTATGGCAACCCCTGGATCGCCTACATGGACGAGGGCAACCGCGGTTCGCGCGACGGGGTAAAAGTTGCGTACAAAAACCCGCAAATATTCACCAAAGGCAAATCCGGTATAACCGCCGGACAAGATCAGGATATGTACGGCGCTGACATCACCGGCTGGGAGGCAATGCACGTTCCCACCCAATTCAGTGTAAAAGACGCCCAGTTGGGCATGGAACGCTACCCCACGATACGCAAAGTCAAGCCCGGGACACGCACGGGCACCGGCGCTCTCCAGAACTTCGCCGCGGTAGGCTTCCTCGGCGATGACTTCTATGACATTGCCTACTATATAGAGTAAAGGAGGTAAAGAAATGAAAACGATGAAACTTTTGAAAACTTCTTTCTTCCTCCTCGCTCTCTGCGCACTCTCCTGCGAAAATCCGTTCAAAGCCGGTCTTGGACCGGTTATAGATTTGACCGGCCCCACCATCAATCTGGTAAGCCCCGCGCCGGCGAGTTATATCTTTGGAACTACCACATTTTGGGGCTATGCCGAAGACGATTATAAAGTCGACTCGGTATGGTTCAAGATAAACGAGCAGACCGAGGTAGACTACCTCAAAGAATATACCAATGTCAGCTCCATTGGCGACGTGCGGATGGACGGCAGGAAACTCAGATGGGAAGTAAAAATCAATACCAAACTCTTTGGCGACGGCAACTTTAAGATACAGTTTAAGGCAATAGATTCGTATGGCAAAGAAATTGAACCCAATGAAGTGCTCTTTACGATTAAAAACGACGGCCCCCAGATAAACGTGGACACGCCCTCTATCTCCGAAAAGAGCAGGGAAAACCCCGCGCTGCAATACGGCACTTTGGGCAGCGATCATTTGAACTTCTTCACCCCCGGCGGCGGCGGGGAAGGGGATTTCCCCACCGGAAATATTATTGTCCGCGAAATAGACAACAAAGGCATGATTTCCGGCTCCCTTATTGACAGGGAAGGAATCGCCGGTGTGGCAAGCGGCGTGAATTCTCCGCAGTACCGCATGTGGAAGGTCTATGACGGAGTTGTAATGCCGGAACCCGGTCCACATTCTGGAGTCACCTATTCCTATACACAAGTGCCTTCGGAGTCTCAGGTACCCTGGAAAAATATCAAGACCGCTGAATATGACGGGCTTCAGCCAATGAACGCAAGCGGAACGGATGGATCCCCGACCAACTGCGGGTTTAACATACGCGGCCCGGATGATCCGGGAGGTTTCTGGGCATTCCAGATTAGGATATGGAGCGTGGACGCTCAAAGCAGAACCTACCGCTTCCCGCAGGACGGGTGGACGCAAGAAGAGGGTGGAGAGTGGGACCTCCTCACGCCCGCGCAGAAAATTGAAAACATCTACGCGCTGGTGTATATTAACATGGAAACTGACAGCCCCGACGCGGGCCTGCTCAATCTGCAGAATATCTACGGCGCTTTTACCGCTGGCAGATACCCCGCTCTTACGGTTCCCGGCAGCAGCCCCGCGGTCGACCTTACCGACAATTACCCCCATCCCTATGTGAGCGGCGTCAATGTCAGCAAGAACGGCGCCTTTACCCTGCGGGTATGGGCGGAGCACAACGCGGGCATCAGCTCCGCCGAAGTGTACTGGAAAAAAGTGGGCACCACCGATCGCGGACGCTTTATTTGGGATACGGCGACTACCGCCGCGCCTAATCTGACTACCGTCCCCATCACGAGCGCGTACAACACCTGGGGTTACGGCGACAGAACTTTAACCTCGCGGCGTTATTTTATCTTTACTTATAATGATTATAAAGATAATACGACGGACGTAATACCTGCCGGAGCGGCGGCGCCCCTCGGTACGCCGACTACCCCCACGACTACCTCCAACGGTACGCTGCCTGCCCGTCCCAAAGTACAACAGTTTACCGGCACGGATATCAATTGGAATCTGCGTGCAAACATGAATTTCTCCGTTGACCCCACCGGCACCCCCGTTGGAACATGGTCGGCTTATTCCATGGAAGCGGGGACGTACGAACTGGAAATATACGTGCGCAGTACCAAGGGTTCGGTCATTACCGCGCCCTATACCTGTTCCATTACGCTGGACAAGACGGCTCCCACCGTCGAACTTAATACCATTACCGAAACGTATCTCGAATCAACCACCGCGCCCGAGACGAATTTGTCACCCCCCGCGGGAACCTCCCCGTGGGCGACGGTAAACGGGGTCATCAGCGCGAAAATGATCTTCACCGAAAACGAATCCGGTCTGCGCAACGCGGCCGGGGCGAATTCTTCTTATTACAGCGGCCCCGAACAGCGGTACGTTCTGGTAACGCAAGGCAATAAAGCCGCATGGGAGACCGCAGCCAACTCGTTTGCCAACAACTGGCCGGATGAGGTTGCGGCGGCAGCTACAAGCATTAACGGCGTACCGGTAGCGAGACACGGTTCCTTCTCTTCCAGCGCCGCGCTCATTAAAACTTCAAAAATTTACGCTGCCGATACGGCTGTGGGGGGCGTTGCGCTGCCTGACGGCGATTACTGGCTGTATGTATATGCCCGCGATAACGCGTTTAACGTGGGCAAACTCGCCCTGCCGATACAAATTATCGTCAAAGCTGCAACCGATACACCCCGGTTTGATTTTAGCGTAGGCGGCATTATCCCCGACGTTACCAAGCCGAATGAAACGGGTAGTGACGAAAACGGGTTTTTGTACAACGGCACTATACGCAACAAATTGGCGCGCAGTTCCGATATAGAGGTGCTTCTTAAAGACGATGACGGCCTTAACGTGGGCCTTACCTCCGGCTCCACGACCGGAATAACGGTTAGCATAACCACGCATTCTGATCCTGATAACGCCGCCTATAAAGTGTCGTTAACCCCCGACGAGGTAAGAAAAATATTTGCCCCCGCCTCCGGGCAGCTTAAAGAGAGCAGGGGGAAGATAACCCAGGCCATACTGTTGGAAAAACTGAAAGCGAATACTAACTATAACGCCCTTTTCCCCAACAACGATCCGGCGAAGTGGACAGTATCCTACCTTCCCGATGGAATGTACCAGATAACCATCCGTATAGAAGACCGGCAGGCGGACAAGCTGACGATGTCTGTTACCAATCCTCCCGTAAGAGACGCGGATGTTGCGTATAAAGAGGTCTCATTCTGGGTGGTAGCGGATTACGAGCCCCCCGAAATGGAGACTGATCCGGCAACGACGGAATCGGGGGGATATGTCCCCGGCGCGGCGGAAGTAAAGATACTCGGTACGGTTTCCGACGCGAACGGCCCCATCACCATGACCTGGACCGTAACGAAGGGAACCGGGGAGCCGGTAACCCAGACGCCTGTTGTTTTAACCAAGGACAACTCAGAAACCACCAAATGGAAATCTAATCTGTTTACCATCAACAAAGCGCTCAGTGATCTGGGGACGCCCGTCACCGGCAGTTATAAATTTGAACTCATTTTTACCGATCGCTTCGGTATGAGTACGACAAAGACATGGACTTACAACGCGGACAGCGCCCCGCCCACATGGGACTTTACCGCGCCCATGGCGAAAAATGAAAACGCAACGACGGGCAATATAATCCCCGCGACTATTCCGGCTGACGGCATAGGCGACTGGTGGGTCGACGCCACGGGCGCTAAAACGGCCGCGAAACGGACATGGCTGATCGGAAGATCGATCCCGGTCATTTCCTACACCCCCGGCTCCGACAAACCGGTATTGCGCGGCACGTTTACGGACGCGGCTTCCAATATCGACACCGCCACGTTCAAATACAGGATCGACGGCGGAGCCGAACAATTCGGCACTATTGAAACCATCGGCAAGAGCGTCCGCTGGTTTATCAACCTGACCGATAACGGCCTGGCTTCCGGTAATCCGCTGGGTGACGGTGTGCATACCGTCCAGCTTACCGTAAAGGATACCACCCAAAACGAACTGCCCTGGACGGCGATGTACGCGTTCAGGATAGATTCCAAACAGCCGGAAGTGGCGATTACGTCGATTACGCCGTCCGCGGCTAACGGTACCGCTCCCGGTAACCAGATTGTCATATCCGGCACGGCGTCGGACGCCAACCTCAATACGGTAACGTTGAGTTATCGAATAGGCAGCGGCACGGCGACAACGGTAGACCTCAACGCCGCCACCCTCCCCGCGGGCGTTACGCGCACTTTGACCTACGAATACGGCGCGACGACCCCGCCGCCTGCTCAGCCGCCTCAACCGCCCCAGCCGCCCGCAAAGGAAATACTTACCTGGACATATACGATAACCGTCAATACCGCCAACTCACCGGCTAACGGAACCTACGATGTCACGGTAACCGCAACTGACTTTAGCGGCAAATCGCCAACGGAAGCGGCGACCGGTTCGTTTATTATTGACCGCACCCTTCCGACCATCGCTTTTGAAGGCTTGGTATCCACCGCCACCGGCACCGCGAACACCCTTACCCCCGCCACGATTGTTATCAGCGGTACTGGCGTTAACGGCAATGTCATTAACAGCGCGACCGTGCCGGTTCGCGGCACGGTAACGGAAACCGGCAGCGGCATTGCCAGTATGCAAACCCGGATTGAACGGTGGAACTGGGGTCTGGACGGAAGCAACAATACCGTGCCGGCGGCGTGGGAAGTCTATACCGGCGAGGATTGGAAAACCCTCAGCCCCAGCGAGAACTGGATCAAAACGTTAAGCGATATCGCCAATTTCGCGGACGGCTTGTACCGTATGCAGGTTCGGGCAGTCGATGGCGCGGGCAATACCGGCACCTCCAATTATATGTACTTCTACCGCGACACGACCTCCGTCGGCCTGACGCCTGACCAGCTTAATTCCTACTATTCACTGACCGCGACCGGAACGCTGACCTTTACCGGATCGGCAAACAGCCTGAACCGTTTCAGAAGCGTTACGGCGAAAGTTGATCTGGGAACGAATACCCGCCCCACCGGCTGGCCGAACGCCAGCGCGTGGCCCCCCGAGGGTACATGGACGCCCAACCCCCTCACTACCGGAGCGGCAGCGCAAAACTGGACTATAAATGTAACCGTCCCGAACTCAATCGCCTATGACGGTACGCGATCCGTTACCTTTAAGGCTGTCAATATGGCAGGAAGGGAACAGGAAGTATCCCTGCCGTTGAATTTAGACAGTACCCCGCCCACCCTCGCCATTACCACACCGGCGCTGCGCAGCCCGGCGGTTGCGGGACGTCCCAACGCCAGCATTGACCTGAACGGCGGCGTGGACGAGATACTCGCCGGTACGTCGCAGGATCCGGGCGACAACGCCAGCGGCCTGACCGGTCTGTGGTACCGCATTGGCTTGTCGGGAGGCGCGGTGCCGACCGAGGCGCAGTTAAAAGCTGAATTGGACGCGTATACCATTACCACCGATGCGACGCCAAAGCCAATTAACCCCGCCGATTATACGGCAAAAGCCAAGGAAGCGGCAAAAGCGAACGGCAACCTCTGGTTTGAACTGGGCGGAACAAAGCCCGACGGATTCGTCATCAGCAGTTCCAATATGCACGACTGGCGCATAACGGTTCCCAAAACATTGAACGCGGTAGATTTGAACGGCCTGACCCAGTTTGCCCGGACTATTACCCTGAAAGGCACGTCGTATAACACCGGACTGGACTATTCCGGCAACAAGCTCACCACGGCGACCAATAATACCAAATACGTATCCCTGCCCCTGTGGGTATTCTCCACCGACCGCGCGGGCAATACGAAATATGTTCTCCGCGAAATCTGGTTTGACCCGGACGCCGCCACTCCCCGGATAACGATCACCACTCCGGAAGAAAATACCACCGGCGGCGGCAGCATTATCGCGCAGGGTACGGCGAAGAGCGTTTCATCGATTTACGCCGTAGTGTACCGCGTTACCTCCGGCGGTAATATTTCCGGCAACCAAAACTTCGCCGTTGAGCCGGTTACCATCAGCGGGGCAAGACCCCTGACGGACGGCGGCCGCTCCGGCGTAGAGGCAAAACTGAAAGCCGCCCTTTCACTGACGGACGCCGATCTTGCCTACTGGTATTTGGCGACCAACGAAGCGGGGTGGGGGCAGAACGATATTCCCTTTAACTTTGTCGTCAACGGCAACGATGAAATTTCCCGCAGGATTAACGCTCAGGGCAGCACCGCTACCACGATTCAGGTGAAGCTGGAAGTATATGCCTTTAGCGGGACCAACGCGCCCGACTTGCCCCCGGGGGACGGCATTGAAACGCGGACGTTCTTCATTAAAAACACCTCTCCCAGCATTACCAATTTGAACTTAAGCCACACCGGAGGCACTGCCAACGGAGACTTTGTCCTGATGACCGACACGAACCGGGCTATGGGCGGTACTTTCGCCGTGAGAGCGGCGCTGAACGCGGGGCAGGGACAGGCGCTTTCCAAAATTGAGATAAGACGGTCGGCGGAAGATAATATCTGGTATACCGTATGGCCGACAACCCTCCCGGAATATAATGCGGCAAATACTCCCGGCATAAGCGTTACCCCCAGCGGCGCTACGCAGAACCATACCATTATTTTCCGCCTTAACTCCCTCGCGGGCACTGTTACGGCTAACACCCCCGCCAATCCCAGCCCCACCACCATCGGTTATAATACGGTCAAGGGCGGCGCGTGGGAAAAATCCGGCGGCAAATACCCCATTGAGATCAGAATCACCGATAACGCCGCCCTGAAAGGAACCGCCACTGCCACCTTTAATCTGGGCATAGACAACTTCGCGCCCGTAGCGGATACGTGGGTAGGCGCCAATACGCCGAACAAGCGGGCAGGCTCGGCGGAAGAATTCTACGGCAGGGTATTCGACTACATGGTCGATACCACGTCCAGTCCGGTTGTTCAGGAGACTCCCACAGAACGCGGGATAAAACAGATCGACGTGTGGTTTACGCGGATGCACCATGCGACCCAAACGGGATGGTATATCAACCCGGATACGGGAGCGGAAGCCGCGCTTACCGGCGCTCAACTCTACAACGTACCCGACGTGTATAAAGAACGTAAGGCGACCGTAGCATATAACGGCGGCGACTCGAAAGGAGACGTAACCAAAATTGCCTTCGCTAGTTCAACAGCCGAAGGATATAACGATGGTACGGTACCCGCTCCAGCCGCTGTTAATACCGCCACTGCGCCCCCAACCGGCGCTACCGCCGCGTACGTTAAAAGAATAACCGCGACCACCGGCGCGCCGGGCGCGGGCACGGGGTTAAGATGGACAGCGACCACGGCGGAAGCCTACGATGTAAGCTGGACCGTAACGCTGGACACCAACAAAATAGCCGACGGCTGGATACAGGTCCATTACCTCGTTGAGGACAAAATGGGCAACAAGAGCTACTACACCCAGGAAACGATTATACGGAACAGGGCGCCGCAAATTAACGCCGTAACCCTGTACACCGACAACCGGGGCGTTGGAGCGCAGTTTACCACCAGTTCGACCGATACCTCCTCAGAGCGTTATGTCATTGATCGGTACCGGAACCACATGGACAAAGGCTACCTGAATACGGGCTTTATCGTTAAAAACGACACGCTCGTGTTTGGCGTTGAAACCCTCCGGGGCAACAATGAACTGAACTTCCAGGTTCAGTACGCGACCAGAAGTACCGTGACATTGAACAGCGCCGGTATAGCTTCAATGATAGCTGACAAAAACGCCGGAAGGATAAATGTATATACCATCGCGAGTCAGGGAACCTACACCGCGACTGACTGGGCAAAACTCGGCTTGATTTACACCGGCGACGGCAACCCGCCCAATGGTACGCACTTTATCTTTAACGGAGTCAATATCTTCGAAGGCGGCGCTATCGACAAAACAGCGACCGTATGGAAATACACATTGGTAGGCGCATCGCCCAACGAACTGCAAAGAAGCGTGCTGAAAAGATCGCTCAACAATCCCAATGTAATACCCAAAACAGAAAACGGCGTTACGGTTGACGATACGCTGAAATTTATAACCGGAAGTTATGGAAATGCTTTAATAAGGGAAAGAAAGAACAGCATCCCGGAATTCGGTTCCCCCAATTACGATTCCGCGAACACGGGAACCCATTACGAGCCAGAGTCTCCGCCTGCCGGCGCTACAGCTGCGGGCGTCTTCCTGGTCAGGGTGTGGGACAAGGTGGATACGACGAAAGCAGACAGCGAACTGAACGAACAACTCCACGACACGGTCGTTATCGACATGAACGTCTACCGCAGCGATACGGTTAACCCCACCGCGACGGTGTACGATTTGAACCCCGCCACTGAAACGGCGGTAAGCACCAACATGAATACGACCATTGCCAACGCCCTGAACCCGCGGGGCATTGGGTTGAATGAACCGCGCGGCGGCCTGTACAACGCCAGCGGCAGCAATAACGTTTTGCGCCGCTCCGGCCATATCGAACCGCGCACGAACAGCAGTTTCAATGTAACGGGAAACACCTACTCGGTTACCCAGGACGAGGTCAGCGGCGCGGTAATACTGCGCGGCAAAGCCTGGGACGACCAGCTTATCAGATCCGTCAGTTTAACAATTGGCGCAACGAATATCCCCCTGTTGAGTCTTAATAATACCACCAAAATGCTGGAACCCGCCTCCGCTAGTGTAAGCAAAGCAGAAAAAATGGACTGGAGGGACGGACACACGGTGGAATGGGCATACCTCTGGAACACCGAGACGAACTACCTCACGCCCACCACTAACGCGGTAACCATTACCGTTACCGTAAACGATGACAAGGGCGCCCCCAACACCAACGCCGCTGACACCGTCGGCAGAAGCTACCCCTCCAGTGAAACCGAAACCGCCAACAAGGGCGTTATCATAAAACCCTTTGTCTATGGCTTTACCCGTGACGCCGGCAACACCCCGCCGAGGTACGCCTCCACACGGTCGCGGCAGGGTTGGTACAGCTTCTTCCAGGGCGAGGACTATATCGCGATACTGGGTTATAACCTGGGTACGACCGGTACAACCGCTAATACATCGGTCACCATATATGACGGTGAGGATACTTCCGGTAACTTAGTGCGGACTACGCCGTATATTACCGTTGGCGGCGCGAGCCGTCCGGTCTTTACGGTGGGGGCTTCTCAAAAGAGCGGTCGTATTGACCTTTCCGTAAACGGCGGCATTGCCGCTATCAACAACGCGGTTGACGTTACTCAGGCGTGGAACAAAGACTATCACCGCTTTACCCCCGGTTCCGATATATGGGACAGCAAACTCTACGCCCACATCTGGCGCACCAATCAAGAAGTCGGCACCGCTTCCGTAGGGGGAACGTTCTTTGGCAGTTCGACAACCGACACCGCTTCCATGCAGAATCCCGCCATGACGCTTGAATACGGCGCCACGGATACGAACGCGGTTCCGGGCAGGCTCCACGGCGTATGGGGCGTCAAGAGCACGTTCGGCGTTTACTACGGCACCAATAACGGCAACATCACCGGCACCGCCCGCGGCAGAAACCGCTTGCAGGACGCCAACGACCCGCTGTTGTTACCCGATATTGATTACTTCCCGGGAACAACTAACGCCAATAACCGGACGGCAATAGCGGTGTACGAATGGGACGGCTTGCCCGGCATGATTCTGACGACCACTATGGAAGAGAGACCCGTATATACCGGCGGCGATATTATACGCCCCAGCATATTTGTAACGACCCGCTCAACGACGGTATCGTCAAGCGACCGCTGGCAAAACCCGCGGGTTCGCATGGCTGCGGCGAATAACAATGCCACTACCGGGAGCGGTATGGCAGAAAACGCGCCGCGGGGAGACGCGGGCAGGCTGTATGTCTCGACCTACGATTCGGTGAACAAGAGCCTGCACTTCGTTATGCGGGCTGGTACAGCCAACTCCCCGAACACGACCGAACGCAACACCCCAACCGGTTTGGTTATTGACGGTACCGGAGCCGATACCGCGGTCAGGAACAATAATACATGGGGTAATATTACAACTAATCTTAACAACCCGCCAGCTGCAGGTAGCAGCAGCGCAACGCGCGCCGGTATGTGGAGCGCCGTTGATTATATCGGTACGGGCGCTAACATTCGTCCGGTCATCGCCTACTACGATGAAACCAATGACACCCTCCGCCTCGCTTATAGCAGTACCCTCGCTTCCAATGCCGGAACCGATTGGACCCGGCGTAATGTATTAAATACGACCGATCCCCTGTTCCGTGGTTCCGGCAAATATGTCAGCATGAAGGTTGATAAAAACGGCCATATCCATCTGGCGTTCTATAACAGCACATACCAGGCGATGGTGTACGCGTCTACCAGCGGCGGCGTAACGGGAAACTTTACCGCCTATATCGTTGACAATGTAGTTACCGGCGGCGTCTGGACGGACATTGCGGTTGACAATACCGGCAATGCCTCTATTCCCGCCAATGCCTGGATTGTGTACGGCAACACCGGCCGCATCGGCAACTACGACGGCGTGCGCATCGCGTACTCCGACCCCGCGTTCACGAAGGAATGTACCGACCAGGAGAGCGGCAAAGCCATAACCGGCTGGGAAGCCCTCTCCATGCCCGCCGCCTACACCATCACCGACGACCGCCTCAACATCGAATGTTGGCCGCCCGCCGACCGCCGCGCGACCCCCGTCGCCCTTCCTGTCGACCCCAACACCGGCGGTTCCCCCAACGGCGGCTGGCACGCCGCAGTAGGCTATTCCGGCACCGACAGAAACACCAACACCCGCATGTTCCGCATCGGCTACTTCTTCAAACCCGGCGTCAAACCCGGCGACTAGCCCTATGCGCGCAATTGCGCAGCCGCAAGCAAAAGCCCCGCCCTAACGGCGGGGTTTTTGCTTGGTATGGGAGGGTGGACATAATACAAATATGGTTGTATATTGGTGTGGGAGTAGCATAATGCCTGAATTATGTAGGTTTAGCGGTATTTGCATTAGTATGTTGTTTAAGGATATTAGTCAACATAATAAGCCGCATATTCACGTAACATATGCCGAGCATGAGGCGACAGTCGGTATTGATGGGGAATTACTGGGTGGAAGTATACCGTCAAAACAATTTAAGTTAGTACAAGCTTGGTTGATTCTCCACGAAGATGAATTGTATTCAGCGTGGAATAAAGCTGTGCAAAGTCAGCCTTTTGACAAAATAGAGCCATTAAGATAGGTGCAAACTATGTATGAGTTAAATGGTGTGATGTATGCTGATAACCCAACNCAATTAATCACCGTCAAGTATGTGTGTCCTTTGGACGATTACAAGCTNCTTGTTCGTTTTTCCACCGGAGAAGAAAANNAAATTGATATTTCCGCTTTTATCAACGAGCCGGCTTTTAAACCATTACAGGATATAAATTTGTTTAAAAGTGTATATATTGACTATGGCACTGTTGTTTGGCGTGATGGAACAATAGATATTGCTCCAGAGTATTTATACGACACAGGAGTTCCACACCATGAATCCCACCCTTAAAACCCTGCAAGCCCGCGGTTTTTTTGCCCAATGCACCAACGTAGACGCGCTTTCCGCCCTCATGGATAAAGAGCCGGTCACCTTCTATGTAGGCTGCGACCCCACCGGCCCCAGTCTGCACATCGGTCACATGGTTCCCTTTTTCGCGTACCGGCACCTGCGCGGCGCGGGGCACAAGGGCATCGCCCTTATCGGCGGCGGCACTGCCC
>JGI24698J34947_10000229_pt1 | contig 23124 bp, 11 predicted proteins | sample TergutMp193P3_FD_34947 | JGI IMG/M metagenome (IMG submission 34947) | reverse complement strand
CGGATTTGAACCGCCGATCTCGTGGTCCCGAACCACGCGGAATAGCCCCTATCCTACCGCCCGGGTGAATTGATTATAGGGGAATGGGGGGGCGTGGTCAACGGTCTTTATGCCCTGTCACCGCCGTTGACAGGACAAAATACCGCAATTTCCCCTGTTTCACTCCGCAAGCTTCCTGAATAAAGCCTCGAATAATTTGTCCCTTTTTATGTGGTACACATAACGGTAAAAATGGCGGGTGGGATCAAAACTGTAATGATGATCATATTGGGGAATGGGGATATGCTCCAATCGATCCAGCATAAAATCCCCATCCAAAAGCCATCCGACAGCGGTAACGTCCCAAATGGCGCGGGTCCAGTTGGGCAGTCCCCCATCCTTTAGGGCCGATTTCGTGGTATAATCCACAAGGTAATCGCAAAGCCCGTTTTTCCCGCGAAGCCAGTACTCCAGCTCAGGGCCTGAAGTGGCAAAAGCGGACACTACCCCCATACAGGGAAGCTGAACCACTGCCGCGCCGCTGTCAAAAACAACCCTTGCAGCCGCCACATCCTGAGACATATTGAACTCTTTTGTATCAGGCCATTCGCGGGCATGGCCGCCAAGCCATACAATGACAAGGCGGTCGATGATTTCGGGCTTTATCAAAATGGCGGACGCTATATTGGTGATTGCCCCAATGGAGATGACGTATAAGGGCTTTTCCGGGCTGTAACGCATTGCCCTCTCGGCCAGATCCCGCGCCGCATCAGAATCCACCGGGGCTTTTTCGGAAGGCAGGTATTTCCCGGAACCTTTTTTAACCAGCGGCTTGAGATCATCCCGTTTCATAAGGGAAAGAACATTAAAAATTTCATTGTAACTTTTTTCCATGCCGTCCGCCGGATCCTTTGAATTGGCATTGAAAAAAGGCGCTGCATAAATGCCCACGAGGTTCAGTTTCTCTTTGGACTTAATCAAAAAAGCAAGGGCAAACTGGTCGTCAATCTCGTTATATGTATCGGTATCAATTACCACATCTACGAGGCCGGAGGGTTTGCGGAGACGGTTTAGCATTCCTTTATCGTCCTGTTCCATAGTCCAATCCTTTCCAGAAATAATCCTGGCAGCAAAATGCTATATTATTATCCGGAGCATTACAATACAGACCCTTTTCTGGTTAATGCGTTCCAGCCGATTTGCCAGGTTCCTTCCATAATATTGGGGTTTTGCGAATGGCTTACTTTACTTTCCCCTGGTTTTGATGTATAACATTAACCAGTTTTCAAGAGGAGCTTTATAGTCAATGTATGGGGGGAAGTGAAAATCTTTACCGGTTGGTATCTGGGCTCTCCCTGGATGAGCGGCAAAACCTTCTGGGAAAACTCAAAGGCCAGTCCACACTGGTCGATGAGCAGCTCTATTTTGAAAATAAAAGTGTTCCTGCCAACGATATCGCGACCGTATATTCAAAGCTCTCCTGGTTTACCCGCTTTTGGTATTATATCCTGAGTTTTTTTAAGTCTAAATCCCCATTAAAGATCTTTGAGGATAACCAGGTATCGGTCCTGGGAAATAAAATAGAAGAAAACACCCCGGGCCTGTATGATTATCAGACAGGGATGCTTTTGCCTGTTTTTTACAGGCAGATGACAAGGCTGAAGGAAGCCGCGAAATTTTTTTATTCGGCGCTGGATGTCAGCGTGAACCGCGACAGGGGCGCTTTTTTTTCCTTTCTGGGTTCCCTGGAAATGGCAAACGTGCACAAACGGCTGCATGATGACACGGATCCCTATGCAATAATGGAGAAGCACCCAAAATTGGCGGAAAGCGAGCTGCGCCAAATGGCTGCCAAAGCCATGGATGATGCCCTGGCTGAGATTGGCGAGCAGCAGCGGAACGCCATGTATTTTAGCGCCCGCTCCCTCTTCTGCCTCAAGCAGTTGTCTTCTTTCCTCTATGACAGGGTACTTTTGGCTTTTAGTAACAGCGCCGCCGCGAACGGAGAGACTTGTTCGGCCGGCGTTGTGAGGGAGCTTCTTGTATCGCTGAACAATATACTTCTCTCCCTGAAATTTGTCCCCCCAATGACGCTTTTGGAATCGCTCTTCGTCTTTATACTGCAAGAAAAGGCCGGGGAACCTGGTTTTGACATCGACAGGGAGATTCGGAGCCTTCTGACAAAGGCGGATACCTGCATGGCCGTTATACGCGATTTTAACAGGCAGGTACCCCTAACATGGATACTGCGCTGTTACACCAGGGATATGTCGCTTTCGCCCACGGAGATAAGCGGCGGTGAAGACTGGTTCATTGTTTACCGGGATTACTGGAAACGGCGAATCGATTCCCTTTTTGGCGATTATATAAAGGAGCGCCGCCAAAGGGAACTGCTTGATTTATCCCGCTCTTTTTTGAAAGGAAGACCCATTGAATTTCTGGCAAATATCCAGACGGCATCGCAACCCGACGGACTGCCCGTAAAAGGGGCCTTTGCGCTCTCCTTTCTGTACAGTTTTTATTCGGCGCTGTTCATCCCCGATATCAACCTGATTTTGCGGCCCATTCTAATTGACGGTGAATTTAAAAACGCGGATAACCGTCTTGAATTTACCGAGGGTTACAATAACCTAATCAAACTTGAAGACGAAATCAAGAAATTCGAGCTGGATATATCCAAAACCGGGGAATACGGCAGCCGCTATGTCCAGGCGCAGCAGGAGATGTCCGCGATTCCGGTAAAGCGCCGGAAAGTACAGAATATCCTGGATGAAGCCGAAGAAGACGCGGAAAACATAATCAACAGCGCAAAACAGGCTTCACAGGCTATGGTGAACACGTTAAGCGGCATCCTCGGAAAGGAAACCAGAGGGAAGAAATACGATATCTTAATCAATCTCGCGAAAATAGCGGGAAATGACAAGGGCTTTATCGAAAGCATAGGTGAGGCAATTCAGCAATTCCAGACGGTGTCCAAGCTTTTGAATGGCATGGAAGCAATGGAAAACGTAATATAAGGAAGCATCATGTACGACTACAAAGAGCCCTATAAAAAGAAGATCGCGAATATCCTATCAGGCCTGTTAAACGAAACCTCGGACTCTACGGAGACAATCTCCCCTGCCCAGGTGGCGGCGGAAATTCCCCCCAGCCCCGAAATGGGGGATCTTGGTTTCCCCATGTTCGGTTATGCCAGGCTTCTGCGAAAAGGGCCGCCGCAGATTGCGCAACTGGTAGCGGCGAAACTTCCCGGTTCCTGTGCCGTCGGGCCTTACGTGAATGTGCGCCTTGATCGTGCTGAAACTGCCGCTTGCATACTCGGGGAACTGTTGGCCGAAGGCGTCGCCAGCGAAGCAGGCATCGCAAGCGAAGTTGGCGGCGGTTCTTTTGGCCGTCCATCTACGCTCAAGGGTTCCAGGATCATGGTAGAATTTTCAAGCCCCAATACCAACAAGCCCCTCCACCTGGGCCACCTCCGCAACGATGTGTTAGGCGAAAGCATCTCCCGTATTCTTGCGGCCTGCGGCGCAGAAGTCCGCAAGGTCTGTATAATCAACGACAGGGGCATACATATATGCAAGTCCATGCTCTCCTATAAGGAACACGGGGAAGGGAAAACCCCCGACTCTGAGAGCGTGAAAAGCGATCGTTTTGTGGGGGACTGGTATGTCCGCTTCAGCAAAGACCTGAAGGAAGAAACCGAGGCCCTGAAAAGGGAAAAGGCCCTGGATGACAAAGAAGCGGAGGCGCAGACTGCTGTGCTGCACAGGGCACAGGAGCTGCTCCGCCAGTGGGAAGCCGGTGACAGCGAGACCGTGGAGCTCTGGAACAAGATGAACGCCTGGGCAATTACCGGCTGGAAAGAGACCTATAAGCGTACGGGCATCTCCTTCGATCAGTACTATTTTGAGAGCAAGACCTACCTTCTTGGGAAAGACGAGATTCTCAAGGGCCTTGAGAAGGGCATCTTTTTTCGGGAAGAGGACGGCTCCGTTCAGGTTGACCTTTCCGACGAGAAGCTCGGGAAGAAGGTGCTCCTCCGCAAGGATGGGACTTCGATTTACATTACCCAGGACCTGGGCACGGCCATTTACCGCCACGAGGACTGGCCCTTTGACAGGCTTGTCTTTGTGGTGGGTTCGGAGCAGCAGTACCACTTCAAAGTGCTCTTCGTATTGTTGCAGAAGCTGGGCTTTGAGTGGGCCAGGAATCTATATCACCTTTCTTACGGCATGGTAAACCTCCCGGAGGGCAAGATGAAAAGCCGGGAAGGGACGGTAGTTGATGCGGATGATCTCATCGACAATCTCAGAAACATGGCCCTTGAGGAGATACGCAGCAAGGAAAGGGAAGAGGCTGTCGGGGACCCGGAAGCGGCTGCGGAAAAAATCGCCATTGGGGCCCTTCATTACTACCTTCTGCAAGTTTCCCCTTCCAGGGATATGCTATTCGATCCAAAAGAATCCCTCTCTTTCACCGGGAATACAGGGCCGTATCTGCAGTACATGGGCGCGCGTATTTCGTCCCTGCTCCGTAAATCTGAGGAGAGGGGAAATATCAACACAAGGGCAGAGATTCGCTTTGAATGTCTTTGCGGCGACGCCGAATGGGAGCTTATCAAAACACTTGGGGCTTACAATGACGCAGTGGCCGCAGCCGCAACCGGCATGGATCCCTCGCTTTTGACGGCTTACCTCTACGAGCTGGCCAAGGGCTTCAGCCGCTTTTACCATGAGTGCCCGATTCTGAACGCCGAAGACCAGGATACTGTCTTCGCCCGGCTGGACCTCTCCAGGGCTGTCCTAAGGGTTCTCACCGATGCCCTGAACCTGGTGTGTATACCTTTTCTGGAGGTCATGTGAAACAGCGAACAATCTATCTATTCTCCGTTGTTGTGCTTTTGTCGGTCCTGGTTTCGGGTTGTGGGAAAGCCGTTGTAAATCAAACTAACGAACCTGGGCGGTTTGCCTCGTATCGTGATATTCCAGGCGTGACCGAAGGTGAAATAAAGGCAGTCGAAGCTCTCCGTGGGCAGACCGATCACTTTGTGTACGGTATGTTACCGAGTATCGAATCATTCTATGCCAATGACGGCGAGATCAATGGATATACCGCCCTGTTTTGCGACTGGCTGACCACCCTGTTCGACATTCCGTTCAAGCCTGAAATTGTTGACTGGGGGCCCCTCCTTGCCGGGCTGGCCAGCTTCGATATTGATTTTACCGGCGTAATGACGGCTACCGAAGAACGACGAGAAACCTATTTCATGACAACCACCATTGCAATGCACACAATACGGTATTTTAGGATTGTGGACAGCGCTCCGCTCGAAATTATAGCGGAGTCACGCCCACTGCGTTATGGCCTTATGGAAGGCACAAGCACAATAGACCAGGTTGTCCCAAAACTTAAGCCGGGTACCTTTGAAATAATATTGGCAAGTGATATTGATACAGCTTACGCAATGCTCAAAAGCGGCGAAATTGATGCCGTTTTCAATGAAAACACGTTGACTTACTCGTTTGACCTTTACGGGGACGTAACCGGCACGGATTTCTTCCCCCTTGTTTACAGCTCTGTTTCACTGACAACGCAAAACCCGGCGCTGGAGCCAATTATCTCGGTCGTACAAAAGGCCCTGGATAACGGGGCGCTCCATCATCTTGTCGAATTGTACAATGCCGGGTATCAGGAATATTTGGAATACCAGTTATTTACGCAGTTCAGCGAAGAAGAACGGCGCTTTATACGGGATAATCCGGTTATACCTTTTGTGGCTGCGGGCAGTAATTATCCGGTAAGTTTTTACAATGAGCGCGAGGAAGAGTGGCAGGGTATCGCTTTTGATGTACTGCGGGAAATTGAGGCGTTTACCGGTTTGCGCTTTGAACGTATCAACGACGTAGATGCCGGTATTACCGAAATGCTTGAACTGATGGAAGAAGGCAAAGCGTCCATGATCATGGAGTTGATGTATTCGGCAGAGCGGGCAAACAAATACATATGGCCGGAAACCGCTTTCCTGGTGGATAACTCCGCATTATTATCCAGGTCGGATTATCGCAATATATCCCCAAATGAAATCATCAACATGAAAGTGGGCCTAGTTAGGGGTTACGCCCACACGGGTCTCTTCCGGGAATGGTTTCCGGATCATGCCAATACAAAGGAATATGTGAATATCCGCGATGCTTTTGACGCTTTGGAAAGCGGCGAAGTTGATATGGTAATGGCAAGTGTTCACGATCTTTTGATTCTTACACATTATATGGAACGCACAGGCTTCAAAACCAATTACATATTCAACAACCCTGTCAACTTTACTTATGCGTTTAATAAAGACGAAACTGTCTTATGTTCCATTTTCGATAAAACACTTCATATTATAAACACAGACAGAATCTCGGATCAATGGATACGCAGAACTTATGATTACCGCCGCAAGATTCTGGAGGCGCAGTTCCCGTGGCTTATAGGTTCGTCTGTTTTGTTTTTGGGCATACTCGCTTTGGTCGCCGTTCAATTTATAAGAAGCCGCCGTACCGGAAGGCGGCTGGAAGGGCTTGTCGGGGAGCGAACGCGGGATCTTGAGACACAAACATCCATGCTTACGACAATAATTGATTCATCCCCTGATTTTATTTTCTGCAAGGATCTGCAACTGTGTTACACGCAATGCAACAAAGCCATGCGGAATTTCATTGATACTGATCCGACGAACATAATTGGCAAGAATGATAAAGATGTTTTTGGATTTTCACCTGAGACAGTGGATAGATATACCAGGGTAGATCAGGAGGTTATGAGGAGTATCCAACCTGTTGTTTTTGAGGAAAGAATGGTGTCGCAGTCAGGCGGCGGAAAAGAACTGATGGTTGAAACAATTAAGGTGCCGCTTATACAGAACGGCAAAGTGACCGGGATCATGGGTATGTCGCGTGATATAACAAAACGCAAGGAAACCGAAAATGCCCTCGCCCTGCAAACCGCCAAACTCCAGGCCATACTCGACTCAATTCCGGATATTGTACTCTCCAAGGATCTGGATTTGAGATATACGCAATATAACAAGACAGCAGAAGAAGTTAACATCCGCAGTGAAGCGGAAATTATCGGAAAAACCGATGCCGATGCCTGGGGGTTTCCGGCCGATGTGGTTGAGCGAATCATTGAGGCGGATCAGGTCGTGGTCAGGGAAGGCCGGAAAACCGTGACTGAGGAATTGATTCCGTTTCGCGACGGCATCACACGGACTTTGGAAACAATCAGGGCGCCGCTTGTGCAGGATGGTGTAATGATAGGCCTGATTGTCATAGCGCGCGACATAACCCATCGCAAAAAGATGGAACGCGAACTGGAGCTGCAAACTGCCATACTTACCACCCTGTTTGATTCAATTCCCGACTTTATTTTTGCCAAAGATTTGGAGTTTAATTTTTTGCAATGCAACAAAAGTTTTTTGGAACATTTTGGCTGCCGAAAAGAAGATACCATCGGAAGAACCGATGTTGACGCTTTTGGGCTTTCTGTTGAATCAGCTGAATTATTTCGGGGATGGGACAAACGTGTAATCAACGAATGTCAAATGTTTACTTTTGAAGAGGCAATACCGCGTTTTGACGGAACGGCGCCGGTTTATGAAATGATCAAATCCCCGCTTATACTGGACGGCACCGTAATCGGGCTTTTGGGCATAGCGCGCAATATATCAAAGCGCAAGGAAATCGAACGCGAACTTGCGCTGCAAACCGCGATGCTCACCACCCTGTTTGATTCAATCCCGGATTTTATTTTTGCCAAGGATGTGAATTTTTGTTATATGCAATGCAACAAGAGCTTTTTGGCCCATTTGGGTTTTAGCAGGGAAGATATAATCGGGAAAAACGACATAGAGGGTTTCAGGCTGGACCCTGTACTGGTGGGGGAATACTGGGTATCGGATCGGGAAGTTATCAAAGAAGGCCGGAAGATTATGCTCGAAGAACGCATACCCGGTGTCAACGGGACAAATCCGCTCTATGAAACGGTAAAAGCGCCGCTTGTGCTGGACGGGGAGGTAATCGGGCTTTTGGGCATATCACATGACATAACCCAGCGTAAGGAAATGGAAGAAGCGGCCCTGGCCGCCTCGCGTTCCAAATCCACTTTCCTCGCCAACATGAGCCACGAGATAAGAACGCCCATGAACAGCATCATGGGCTTCTCGGAGCTTGCCCTGGACAGCGAAATTTCTCCCCAAACGAGGGATTATCTCATTAAGATCCAGGCGAACGCGGATTGGCTGTTGCAGATCATCAACGATATACTTGACATCTCCAAAATCGAATCCGGCAAAATAGAACTGGAGAAAATCCCCTTCAATATGCATGAATTGTTCGAGAGCTGCCGGACGCTGATAACGCCGAAGGCCGTTGAAAAGGGACTAAGCATGCATTTCTACGCCGAACCGAGCATAGGGAAAAGACCGTTAGGCGATCCAACGAGACTGCGCCAGATACTTGTAAATCTCCTTTCAAACGCGGTGAAGTTCACAAACTCAGGAACGGTTAAGGTACTTACGGGAATAAAAGAACAAACCCAAAAAACAGTCACGTTCCATTTTGAAATAAAAGACTCCGGTATCGGTATGACAGGCGAACAGATAAAACGCATATTCGATCCGTTTATGCAGGCCGAAACAGGTACGACGCGCAAGTATGGAGGTACCGGGCTTGGCTTAACAATATCCAAAAACTTTATCGAGTTGATGGGGGGCACGCTTGCGGTAGAAAGTACACCCGGTGTAGGCAGCAAGTTCAGCTTTGCCCTGACGTTCGACACTATAGACGTGGACGACAATGAATTGTTCGAACGGAAAGTCGTATTGGACGAGATCGAGAAGCCTGTTTTCGAGGGGGAGGTGCTTTTATGCGAAGACAACACGATGAACCAGCAGGTAATCTGCGAACACCTTGCAAGAGTGGGACTTAAAACCGTTGTGGCGGAGAACGGCAAGGCAGGGGTAGAGAAGGTTAAAAGCCGCAAGGAAAAAGGCGAGAAACAATTCGATTTGATCTTCATGGACATACATATGCCGGTGATGGACGGCCTCGAAGCGGCAGAGAGGATCCTGGGATTAGACACGGGGGTGCCCATTGTTGCGATGACTGCGAACATAATGTCCAACGACACGGAGATATACAGGACGAGCGGGATGCAAGACTACATAGGCAAGCCGTTTACTTCCCAGGAGCTGTGGCGTTGCCTGTTGAAATACCTCAAACCTTTGGGCCGGGATGGGGCGGGAACAAACAAACCTCAAAATAGCGAGCCAATAGAGCAGGAAGAGGGATTTCAGAAGGAACTTAAGCAAATATTTGTGAGGGATAACAAGGGGAGATACGAAGAGATAACCAGGGCGCTTGAGGAGGGGAATATAAGGAAAGCGAACAGGCTTGCGCACAGCCTGAAGACGAACGCCGGGCAGATAGGGGCAGCGGTATTGCAGCAAGCAGCCGGGGAAATAGAGCAGATGCTGGAGGAGGGGAAGGGGCAGGTAACAGGGGAGCAGTTGGAGAAACTGGAAACAGAGCTAAGGAAGGTATTGGGGGAACTGGGGCCGCTGCAGGAGGAAGCTGCCAATCAAAAGCCAACGGTGTTTGGGACGGAACAAGTGAGGGAGCTGTTTGGGAAACTGGAACCTCTCCTTTTTGAGGGGAATACCGAATGCATGAATTACATGGATGACCTTCGCCTGGTGGCCGGGAGCGATGTGTTAATACGGCAAATGGAGGACTTTGATTTTGAGTCGGCTATTGCTACGTTTGCCGAATTGAAGAAAAGGTATAATATAGAATAGAGGTTCAGTTAAAAATGGGGGATCTAATATGCGTGCAGTAGATCGAAGGATCTATCTAGTATCCGCTGTTATGTTTTTGGCGGTTTTGGTTTCAGGTTGTGAAAAAGCCGCTGCAGATCAAGCAAGCGAATCTGTGTTGTTTAGCTCGTTTCGGGCTATTCCCGGCGTGACCGAAGCCGAAATAAACGCAATCGAGGCCCTTCGCGAACAGGTCAATCACTTTAGGTACGGCATAATATTAAGCACCGAATCCTACTATGATGATAACGGCGTTATCAGGGGATTTTCCGCACTGTTCTGTGAATGGCTGACCGACCTGTTCGGCATTCCGTTTATACCCGAAAATACCGAATTTGCTGATCTACTGGAGAAGCTTGCCAGCAAGGAGATTGATTTTACCGGGGCCCTCACCGCTACGGAAGAACGGCGGGAAACGTTTATTATGACCAGCGCAATTGGCCTGAACATGATTCAGTACTTTCGGATTATCGACAGCATGCCCCTTGAGATCCTCGCCGAATCGCGTCCGCTGCGCTATTCCTTCATGGAAGGAACAACCACGATTGATCTGGTTACCTCAATGCTTACGCCTGGCACTTATGAAATTATACTGTCAAATGATATTGATGAAGTTTACAGAATGCTGAAAAGCGGCGCGATTGACGCCCATTTCACCGTGAATAAGGAGAATAACTTTGACGTTTACGGTGATGTGATCGCCAGGGATTTCTTTCCTTTGATTTACACAACCTCTATGTTGATGACACAAAACCCGGCATTGGAACCCATAATCTCAGTCATACAAAAGGCCCTGGATAACGGTGCGCTCCAATACCTTGCTGAATTACACAATACAGGGTATCAGGAATATTTAAAGCATAAACTGTCCATGCGATTGAGCGATGAAGAGCGCCGCTATATTGAGGAGCACCCTGTCGTGCCTTTTGCGGCAGGAGCCGGCAATTACCCGGGCAGTTTTTACAATGAGTACGAAAAAGAATGGCAGGGCTTCGCGTTCGACGCGCTGCGTGAAGTTGAGGCGCTTACCGATCTGCGTTTTGAGCTTGTCAACAATGAAAACGACGACTGGTTTGTTATACTGGAAATGCTGGAAGACGGCAAAGCATCCATGGTCACCGAGTTGATGTATTCAAAAGAGCGGGAAGGCTCTTTTCTGTGGTCGGATACCATATTAATGGAAAATCGTCCCACGTTGATATCCGCATCTGATTTCCGCAATATATCCCTAAATGAAATCCTGTACTTAAGGGTCGGCTTGATTAAGGATTATGTCTATTCAGATTTGTTCATGGAATGGTTCCCCGACCATTCCAATACCACGGAATACAATAATATTTCCGCCGCCATCGATGCATTGGGTCGGGGCGAGATCGACGTGGTAATGACAATCACCAACGAACTTATGTCCTTTACACACTTCCAGGAGCGTACAGACTACAAGATCAATTATCTGTTCGACAGCCCATTGAGCTTTTCTTTTGGCTATAACAGGAACGAAGCCTTGCTTTGCTCTATTGTCGATAAAGCCCTTCTCCTGATAGACACAAACAGGATTACGGATCAATGGATGCACAAGACCTATAATTACAGAAGCCGGATCGTACAGGCGCAGCTCCCCTGGCTTATAGGTTCGTCTGTTTTGTTTTTATTTGTACTCGCACTTGTTGTCGTTCTTTTCGTGAGAAACCGCCGTGTCGGCAAGCGGATGGAAAGGCTTGTCGGGGAAAGGACGCAGGATCTTGCGCTGCAAACATCCCTGCTTACGACAATATTTGATTCAATTCCTGATATCGTGTTCTGCAAGGATATATATTTGCGGTATACGCAATGCAACAGGGCCACGGAAGATGTAAACGACATTAAGGAGGCAGATTTTATCGGAAAAACCGACATTGAAATCTCAAAACATCCGGCGGATATAGCAAGGAAGATCATGGAGGCGGATCGAGCCACATTCAGGGAAGGCCGGAGAACCGTGACTGAAGAATTGATACCGTTTCGCGATGGCTCCATGCGTACTTTGGAAACAATCAGGGCGCCGCTTGTGCAGGACGGGGTCATAATAGGGCTTGTTACCATAGCCCGCGACATAACACAGCGCAAAAATGTGGAACGCGAGCTTGAACTTCAAACCACCACGCTTACCACGCTGTTTGATTCAATTCCGGATCTTATTTTTACCATGGACAAGTCACTGCGCTTTACACAATGCAATATAAGCTTTACAAAACATTTCGGCCTCAACAAGGAAGATATTATCAATAAAGGCGAGGACCATTTAGGAATTTCCGCTGAAATGGCGGAAGAGCACAATAATTGGAATCGCAAGGTTATCGAGGAAAGCCAAACCGTTGTCCTGGAAGAGCGCATACCGCGTGTTGACGGGATGAATGCACTTTATGAAACCGTTAAAGCGCCGCTTATACTTAACGGCGCGGTAGTGGGGGTTTTATGTATAGCGCATAACATAACGGAACGCAAAGAAATGGAAGAAGCGGCGCTGGCTGCCTCACGTTCCAAATCAGTTTTCCTCGCGAACATGAGCCATGAAATACGGACACCCATGAACAGTATCATGGGCTTCTCGGAGCTGGCCCTGGACGGCGAAACATTTCCAAAAACAAGGGAATATCTCATCAAGATTCAGTCAAACGCGGAATGGCTGCTGCAGATCATCAATGACATACTTGATATTTCCAAAATTGAATCCGGCAAAATGGAACTGGAAAATATCCCTTTTGACATGCATGAATTGTTCGAGAACTGCCGGACGCTGATTATACCAAAGGCCGTTGAAAAGGGAATTATCCTGCAATTCTACACCGAACCGAGTATAGGAAAAAGACCGTTGGGCGATCCAACGAGACTGCGTCAGGTGCTGGTGAACCTCCTTTCCAACGCCGTAAAGTTTACGAATTCCGGGACGGTAAAGGTCCTTACTGAAATAAAGGAAAAAAGTGAAAAAACGGCCACATTTCATTTTGAGATAAAAGATTCAGGCATCGGCATGACAAAAGAGCAAATAGAAAGGATATTCGATCCATTTACGCAGGCCGAAACCGGCACGACACGCAAGTATGGCGGCACCGGGCTTGGCCTTACCATCTCCAAAAACCTCATTGAACTGATGGGGGGAAAGCTTGCGGTAGAGAGTACCCCAGGGGTCGGCAGCAAGTTCAGTTTTGATCTGACATTCGATACCGTGGACATAAACGACTATGAAAAATTCGGACGGAAAGCCCTGCTTAGCGAGATTGAGAAACCCATATTCAACGGGGAAGTCCTGTTATGCGAAGATAATTTAATGAACCAGCAGGTTATCTCTGAACATCTGGCGAGAGTGGGCCTAAGGGCCGTTGTGGCGGAGAACGGGAAGGCAGGGGTTGAAAAGGTCCTGGGCCGCAAGGAAAAAGGCGAGAAGCAGTTTGACTTGATCCTGATGGACATACATATGCCGGTGATGGACGGCCTTGAAGCGGCAGGGAAGATCATGGGGCTTGACACGGGGGTTCCCATAGTGGCGATGACCGCGAATATAATGTCAAGTGACCTTGAGACATACAGGATGAGCGGGATGCATGACTGCATAGGCAAGCCATTTACATCCCAGGAACTTTGGCGCTGCCTGCTGAAATACCTCACGCCTTTGAGCCGGGAGCGGGTGGAACAGAACAAGCTGCGAATGAGTGGGCCAATAGAAGATGACAGGAAATTTCAAAGGGAGCTTAATCTATTATTTATGAAGGACAATCGCGGGAGATATGAAGAAATAGTCAAAGCGCTGGAAGGGGGGGACATAAGACTTGCAAACAGGTTGGCGCATAGTTTAAAGACAAACGCGGGACAGATTGGGGAAAGATCTTTACAGCAAACGGCTGGCGAAGTAGAAAAGATGCTCAAGGAAGGGAAAAAGCCAGTTACAATGGAGCAATTGAAGAAACTGGAAACAGAGCTAGCCTTGGTACTTGAAAAACTTGAGCCGTTATCTGAAGAAGCTGCAGTACAGGCGGAAGTAACACAGGCCCTGGCGCCTGAGGAATTAGAGGAGCTGTTTGAGAAGCTGGAACCTCTTCTTAAAGAAGGGAATCTCAGAAGTTTGGATTACATTGATGATCTTCGCGGAATGGCGGGGTGCGGGGAGTTGATACGGCAGATGGAGGATTTTGATTTTGAGTCAGCCATTACTACGTTTGCCGAATTGAGGAAAAGGTTTGAAGCGGGATAGAAGTTGTGGAAAAAAAATGATATCAAAAAATGAGGGATTCCATATGAACACAATAAATCGAAGGATCTATTTGATCTTCGCTGTTATTTCTTTGTCGGTTCTGGTTTCCGGTTGTGAAAAATCCGCTGTAAATCAAGGAAGCGAACCCATAACATTTGCCTCGTTTCGGGATATTCCGGGCGTGACCGCAGACGAAATAAATGCAATTGGATCTTTACAGAAGCAGGGCATCCCCCTGATTTACGCCACATCCCTCATGACCGAAACATTTTTAAATGAGGATGGGGAACTGGACGGGTTTACGGTCTTGCTCTGCAATTGGCTGACCGCCTTGTTCGACATCCAGTTTAAGATAGAGATTCGCGATTTAAGCGATGTCCTCGCAAATCTCAAGACCGGCGAGATCAGTTTCGGTGCACTGACAGCTACCGGGGAGCGCCTGGAAACTTATTATATGACCTCCCCCATTATTCACCGTTCAGTCAAAGTCATGCGGATTAAAGGGAGCCAGTCTCCCGACATAATCGCATTAACAAGGCCGGTGCGCTATGTTTTTATGGAAGGCGGCACAATAATTGACTCCGTTACCGCGTCTTTTGCGCCAGGTTCCTATGAAGCCGTAGTTGCCAGGAATCATGAGAGCGCTTATCAAATGCTTAAGAGTGGAGAGGCCGATGCCTTTATTGGAATCAATATAGCGGAAGGGGCCTTTGACCCTTATGGCGGCGTATTGGTCGAAGATTTTGTTCCCCTGATTATCACCCCTGTCTCGCTGACGGCGGAAGATCCAAACCTGGCGCCGATCATCTCGGTTGTAACAAAGGCGATTGACTCAGGCGCCTATAGGCATCTGACTGAACTGTACAGACAGGGATATCAGGCTTATAGAAAAAATAAATTCCTCATGCAGCTCTCTGTTGAGGAAAGGGCATATGTTTCGAATACGCCTATAATACCATTCGCCACCCAATATATGTCTTACCCGGTCACTTTTTACGACACGAACGAGAAGAAATGGGATGGAATAGTTTTCAACGTAATGGACGAAATAGAGCGGCTTACCGGATTTAAATTTGAACTGGTAAATGACGAAACAATGGAATTACCCGGACTTATGAATTTGCTGGAAACCGGGACGGCATATACCATACCGAACCTTATTCAAAGCGATGAGCGAAGGGAACGGTTTATATGGCCAAATACCATGTACCTGCCTGACAGATATGCCCTGTTGTCCAAGCGAAGTTTCCCCAATATCGATCTGAATGATATACCCTATGCGAAAGTAGGCTATGCCAGGGCTTCCGCGTTTGCTGACACGTTCCAAACCTGGTTTCCGAATGCTTTATACACAATGGAATATCCCAATACCGACGACGCTTTCATGGCCCTGGATCGCGGCGAGATTGACCTTATGATGTCCAGCCAGAGCAGGCTTACCGCCCTGACCAATTATTATGAACTCTCTGATTTCAAGGCAAATTATCTTTTTCACGTCTCCTTTGAAGCTTCTTTCGGATTTAACAAAGACCAGGCCGTTTTGTGCTCAATCATTGACAAAGCGCTCCCGCTGATCGACACCAACAGGATTGTGGAGCAGTGGATGAGCAGGACCTATAATATTGAAACAATGCGGCTGCGGGAGCAGCGCCCATGGCTGTTTGGCTCTCTCGCCCTGTTTTTGTGCGTACTCTCCCTGATTGCCGTTCTTTTCATAAGAAGCCGCCGTACCGGCAGGCAACTGGAAAAACTTGTCGAAAATCGGACGCGTGAGCTTGAGCTGCGAACATCCATGCTTATGACAATATTTGACTCATCCCCGGATTTTATATTCTGCAAGGATTTAAAATCGCGTTATACGCAATGCAACAAGAGCCTGGAAGATTTCTTTAATATCACCGCAGCGGATATCATCGGCAAAGACGATTTGGCCGCTTTCAAATTTTCACCGGAAACAGCGGAAGAATTTATCAGGGAAGATCAAAGGATTATAAACGAAAAGCGGCCTATTGTTTTTGAAGAATTCGTAATGACGCGATCCGGCGGCGGAAAAGAGGTGACCGTTGAAACGATCAAGGCCCCGCTTATACAGGACGGCATAGTAACCGGAATCATGGGCATATCGCGTGATATAACAAAGCGCAAGGAAATGGAAGAAGCGGCCCTTTCCGCTTCACGTTCCAAATCAGCCTTCCTCGCGAACATGAGCCACGAGATTCGGACACCCATGAACAGTATCATGGGCTTCTCGGAGCTGGCCCTGGACGGCGAAGCTTCCCCCAAAACAAGGGAGTATCTCAGCAAAATCCAGACAAACGCGGAATGGCTGCTGCAGATCATCAATGACATACTTGACATTTCCAAAATCGAATCCGGTAAAATGGAACTGGAAAAGATCCCCTTCGTAATGCACGAACTATTCGAGAGCTGCCGGACGCTGATAACGCCGAGGGCAGCCGAAAAAGGCATTGCCCTGCTGTTTTATGCCGAACCAAGCTTAAGGAAAAGGCCGTTAGGCGACCCAATGAGGCTGCGCCAGGTACTGGTAAACCTCCTTTCCAACGCAGTGAAATTCACAAACGCGGGGATAGTCAAGTTACACACGGTAATAAAAGAGCAAACAGAAAAAAACGCCACATTTTATTTTGAGATAAAAGACTCAGGTATCGGCATGACCGACGAGCAGATAAGACGCATATTCGATCCGTTTACGCAGGCCGAAATTGGGACGACACGCAAGTATGGCGGCACCGGGCTTGGACTTACCATATCGAAAAACTTCATAGAGCTGATGGGCGGCACACTGGCGGTGGAAAGCACGCCGGGCCTGGGCAGCAAGTTCAGCTTTAACTTGACGTTTGACACTGTTGACGCAGAGGTCTATGAAAAGTTTGAACGAAAAGTCGTACTGGACGAGATTGAGAAGCCGATTTTTGAAGGGGAAGTCCTGTTATGCGAAGACAATGTGATGAATCAACAGGTTATCTCTGAGCATCTTGCAAGGGTAGGCATCAAGACCGTTGTTGCCGAGAACGGCAAGATAGGGGTCGAGAAGGTTCAGGATCGCAAGGAAGGGAACGAGAAACAGTTTGACTTGATCTTCATGGATATACATATGCCGGTGATGGATGGCCTTGAGGCAGCCGGGAAAATCCTGGAGCTTGACACAGGGATTCCCATAGTGGCGATGACCGCGAACATAATGTCCAGTGACCTTGAATTATACAAGGAGAGCGGGATGCATGACTTCATAGGCAAACCATTCACATCCCAGGAACTGTGGCGCTGTCTTTTGAAATACTTCAAACCGGTAAAGCAGGAGGACAAGGATGCAGATGCCCTTCAAAAAGACACGAAGATAGAGGACGACGATGAATTTCAAAGGGAGCTTAGGTTATTATTTATAAAGGATAACCAGGGAAGATATAAAGAGCTGGAGAAAGCCCTGGGAGAGGGTGACATAAGGCTTGCGAACAGGCTGGCGCACGGCCTAAAGACGAACGCAGGACTCATAGGGAAAGAGCCTTTGCAGCAGGCGGCTGCTGAAGTGGAACGGATGCTGAAGGACGAGAAAAAACAAGTAACGGAAGGGCAGTTGAAGAAACTGGAAACAGAGTTGAAAACAGTCATTGAAGAGCTTGAACAATTGCTGGAGCTTAAGGATGATTAAACGAAGCCTGAAGAGCGAAATTATTTTGCCGTCAGTTATTATTCTGGTTTTTCTTGTCAGCATTATAACTGCCTATTCCACATACGAGTTCTTTAAGTACACAAGCGATCTTGCACATGAAAATATCGCGGTAGCCGCAAAGAATCTGAAGAATTACCTGAAGGAATATGAAGAGTATTCAAGAATAGCCGCGATTTCAGTGTCATACCATCCTGACATTATCAAGTCGGTCAAGGAACGCGATACCGCAGAGATACTTAAAGCCTTAAACATTCTGCTGGAATTACAAAACGTAACTTACATCACCATAACGGATGAAACCGGAAGGGCGCTTGCAAGAACGTTTGAGCCTGAGCGGTATGGCGATGACGCGGCCTCCCATTTACAGAACATTCAGGATGCGTTATTTGAAGGCAAAATATCTACATACTATGAACCCGGCCCTCTGATAAAGGTTACTGTTCATACAGGCGCACCTATATACGATTACGACGGAACATTGATAGGCGCCATTACCACAGGCGTGCGGCTTGACGACAATGAGTCGATGGACAGGCTAAAAGAACTCCTTAACGCGGATTTTTCCGTTATTTTGGGCAATGAGAGAATTGCCACAACCGTGACCAGAAACGGGGAACGCATAATAGGCACCCCGCCCGATCCGGAAATTGCCAGAATCGTATTTGAGACCAAAAAAGAATATTTTAGTTACTCTGATATTGGTGATATACGTTACTATGCTTTTTTATATCCGCTTATCAATTCACAGGATGAGGTTTTTGCCATACTTATCGCCGGTATTCAAAACGAGCAATTAATCATGGAAAGAAACACTTTAATAACCAATAACGCAATTATTGGCCTTATTGGACTCATCCTTTCAATAACCTTGCTGCTCTACATTATCTCAAGAAGTTTAAAGCCTGTAAATAAACTGATACGCCTTGTTTCCGATGTTACGCAGGGCAATGTAAATGTCAGCATCGACAAAACGGATATTACAGGCAATGAAATAGGTTTACTTATTTCCGATATCTATATACTTATCGACGTTATCAAGTCCATGCTGGGCGACTTGTCACATCTTACAAATAAGTTGGCAGTGTCAGGTGAGGTAGAGTTTCAGCTTGATACGAAAAAATACTCAGGTTCGTATAAGGAAATAATTGACGGCATAAAAGCCCTTGGCGATTCAATTTCAATGAAAAATAAAACAATGGCCGCCATGGATTTCATTGACACAATGATAATCGTAACCGATTTTAATTTTAACGTTCTTTACATTAACCAATGCATGATTGACACGTACAAACTGGACAGGGAAAACTGCTTCAGGCAAAAATGTCATAAATTAATGAGAAACCTGGACGAACCCTGCCCCATTTGCACTCTGAATGAGTTTGAAAATAAGGAAGTATATTCCAGCAGCGACTATAAATACATATTTGACGAGCGTTTGGGCAGGTGGATAGGCGGAATGTCTGCAATCATACCCTGGATAGACGGGTCCATGGTTTTTTGCAACTATTCAAGGGACGAAACGCAGGCAAAAAATTACGAGGAACAATTGCGGGAAGCCGTATACAAAGCGAAAGCGGCATCTGTCGCCAAATCCACTTTCCTTGCGAACATGAGCCATGAGATACGGACGCCCATGAACAGTATCATGGGCTTCTCGGAACTCGCCCTGGACGGCGAGGCTTCCCCCAAAACAAGGGAATATCTCACCAAAATCCAGGCAAACGCGGACTGGCTGCTGCAAATCATAAACGACATACTTGATATTTCCAAAATTGAGTCTGCCAAAATGGAACTGGAAAATATCCCGTTCGATATGCATGAATTATTCGAGAGCTGCCGGGCGCTGATTATGCCGAAGGCCGTAGAAAAGGGCATTACCCTGCTTTTTTACGCTGAACCGAGCATAGGGAAAAGGCCGTTAGGCGATCCAACGAGACTGCGCCAGGTAATCCTTAATCTACTTTCCAACGCCGTGAAGTTTACGAATTCGGGGACGGTCAAGGTACTCACGGAAATAAAGGAAAAAGACGAAAAAACAGCCACATTTCATTTTGAGATAAAAGACTCAGGCATCGGTTTGACGGTTGAGCAGATAGAAAGGATTTTCGATCCGTTTACGCAGGGCGAAACCGGCACGACGCGCAAGTATGGCGGCACCGGGCTAGGGCTTACCATATCAAAAAACTTCATTGAGCTTATGGGGGGCAAGCTTGCGGTAGAAAGCACACCGGGGGTCGGCAGCAAGTTTAGCTTTGATCTGACGTTCGATACCGTGGATAAAAGCGACTATGAAAAACTCGAGCGTAAAATCCTGCTTGACGAAATTGAGAAACCTGTTTTCGACGGTGAAGTCCTGTTATGCGAAGACAACGCGATGAATCAACAGGTTATTTCAGAACACCTTGCAAGAGTGGGCATCAGGGTCGTCGTAGCGGAGAACGGGAAGGCAGGAGTCGAGAAGGTTCAGGACCGCAAGGAAAAGGGCGAGAAGCAGTTTGACTTGATCTTCATGGACATACATATGCCTGTAATGGACGGCCTTGAAGCGGCGAAGAGGATCATGGGGCTTGACACAGAGGTTCCCATAGTGGCGATGACCGCTAACATAATGTCCAGCGACCTTGAGATCTACAAGGTGAGCGGGATGAATGACTGCATAGGCAAGCCTTTTACATCCCAGGAACTGTGGCGGTGCCTGTTAAAATACCTCAAGCCGCTAAGTAAGAAGGGCATGAATGAAAACGCACTTCAACAAAACACGCAGATAGAGGATGACGAAAAGTTTCAACGGGATCTTAAATTGATATTTGCAAAGACGAATCAAGGGAAATATGAAGAGATAGGGAAAACGCTGGAAGAGGGGGACATAAAGCAGGCGAACAGGCTTACGCACAGCTTAAAGACAAATGCGGGACAGATAGGGGAAGGATCTTTGCAGCAGGCGGCTGGTGAAGTTGAACAAATGCTTAAGGAAGGAAAGAACCTTGCTACAGTGGAGCAGTTGAAAAAACTGGAGACGGAATTAACCAAAGTACTGGAACGGCTTGAGCCGTTGCTTAAGGAAGAAAGGCAGACGACAACTCAAGAGCCGCTGACCCTTGAGCCAGAGAAAGCGAGGGAACTGTTTGAGAAGCTGGAGCCCCTTCTTTTGGAAGGGAATCTCAAAAGTTTGGACTACATTGATGACCTTCGCGCCGTGGCTGGGAGCGGGGACTTGATACGGCAGATGGAGGAATTTGCTTTTGGGTCGGCTGTTGCCGCGCTTGCCGAATTGAAAAAATCATTGGGGATGGTGTAAGGACACCCCCTTGACTATAATCCCCGTTTTAGGGTATAAATGTTTCTCATTCGTTCTGACAAGGATATTTTTATGTACGCTGTAATTGAATTTAAGGGAAAACAGTATAAGGCTGAAAAAGGCGCCCTTATACAGGTTGATAAAATTGATGCTGAGCCAGGTTCGGCGCTGGATATTGACTCCGTGGTTCTCGTTTCCGGGGATACGGTTACTGTTGGCGCACCCTATGTTGCGGGCGTCAAGGTCCAGGCGGTGGTGGAAAGCCATAAAAAAGCCGACAAGATCATCGTGTTCAAGTATAAGCCCAAGAAGGATTACCGGCGTAAAATGGGACACCGCCAGCAGTATTCGCTGATCAAAATTCAGGATATTGTCGGGGTCTGATTGGATCTGGCAGATCCTTACAAGGCAAGATGATCCAGGTAGACATGGTTTTGGATGAGGCGGGACTGCTCAAGTCCTGCCAGGTACAAGGCCATGCGGGGGCCGGAAAAAAGGGCAGCGACATTGTGTGTGCCGCTGTTTCGGTTCTTACCAGGACTATCATACGGGTTCTTTCCGGGAGGAAAGACATAACGATACGGGGCAGCATACCCGGACAGGGTGATTTCTACATGGAAGCGGAGTATGCCCCGGAAGGCAGGGAATTTCTGGCTGCGGCGGGGGCCTTTCTTGTTGAAGGCCTCCTTTCGGTATCGTCGGAATTTCCCGATAATTGCAAGGTAACTATCGAGCGGAGGAATTGATATGGCGCGTAAAAGAGGCGGAAGCGGGGCAAAAAACGGACGGGATTCCAATCCCCAATATTTGGGCATCAAGGTTTTTGGCGGAGGCATCGTAAAAGCGGGCACTATCATCGTCCGCCAGCACGGAACAAAGATCCATCCAGGGGCCAACGTGGGCTGCGGCGGGGACTATACCCTCTTCGCCCTCAAGGACGGGACTGTTTCCTTTGTTCAGCGCCGCGGCCGGAAGATGGCGACCGTCATTCCTGTGGAGTGATTCGTTAAGAAAAGCCTCGCACAGAGACACAGAGGATTATATATAAATTTTACCACGAACTCGTTCCTACGGAACGCTCACGAACAAAAGAGAATGTCGGAATTGATTTTGTTCTGCCCCTACCAGGCGGCTTATGGCTTTACCGATGTCAGAGATTTAGAATAAATATACCGATATTGTAACTAACCAAGCCATTGTTTTTTTGTAAAGTGGAGTGTAAAGTATAAATTATATGCTGGTAGAACGGAATTGTCCCCATAAACCTCTTTCAAAGCAGCCCTTGGCTTTAGTCTTAGCCCAGGTGCGGTTTAGTCCCATTTTGACTATAGAAGAGTACATACCTAAAATTCAGGATTTTTTAAGGAAAAATGGGTATCCTGTCTATTCCAATCATCAAAATTTTATTCTTGAAATGCCTTCTGTAGGTCCGGTTGATATTAAACAAACTGCGTTAACCCAATGGCGTTTTGAAAGCCCGACTCATGATACAATGGTACTAATTGATAAAGAGCAGGTTATTTTTCAAACCAGCAGTTATACGAGGTTTGAGGATTATATTGGGAATTTTATCAATATATTAAAACATATTCTACAGGTTACCGAGCATGACAAATTTGGTGTTGTTGTCAGACTTGGATTGAGATATGTGGATCAAATAAGAAAGCAATATGATACTGATGACATCGATTCGTACCTTATGCCGGAACTACGGAGCATAAACTGTTCTGAATATGTGGATGATAGAAAGCAGTATTCCATCGCATCGGTTGGAAAAACAAAACCGGCAAGCAATTTTGAAGGACAGCTTGCTATCAGGGTTTTCCGGGGAGAACAGGGATTGGATCTGCCGCCGGATCTTATGCCCTCAGCGCCGGCCAATCGAAAAACTGTAACACCCGATGAGGACATTGCGATGGTTGATATGGATCACTACTGGAATGGTTCAATGGGCCCGAATACAAACATCACGCAAACTATTGAAGAGATGTTTTTTAGGCTGCATGATACGATTATATACGGTTTTCACAATTCAGTTATTTCTGAGGAAGGGATAAAGAAATGGCAATGAC
>JGI24698J34947_10000228_pt1 | contig 23201 bp, 26 predicted proteins | sample TergutMp193P3_FD_34947 | JGI IMG/M metagenome (IMG submission 34947) | reverse complement strand
TCAGGGCGTTCATTTACCTGGACAAAAAAACCTGATGAGATTCTCGCGAAGATTCAAAAGGCCAAGTCATCTTGAAATTTGTTTTTTACAGAACACTAGCTCCGGAAAATCTTTAATAATCTCCTGGTTTGTCATTCCTGATGAAAGCCATTGAAGAATATCACCTACAGTTATTCGTGTACCTTTAATACTAGGTTTTCCAAAACGAATACTGTTATCAATGACAATATAAGATGCCAATTCATTCATTTTCTTCCTCCTCAAATAAATCCTTCTGTAATATACCAGGTTTCTTTGCCATCGACAGGTTTTCATTATGTTGGGTGTTTGTCATGGTTTAATCTCATCCATTCTCATGGCTGGTTTCCTTTCCTCATACCCTCTATAAGCGATTGTATATCCTCTGTAATGGCAAGGCCGCCCATAGTGTGAAGAACCCCGTAGCATGAGGTAATGTAATCAATGATGTTGTATTGCTTGAAAAGCGCGATGACTTCTTTTCCGGTCATGGCCTTTGCAGCCTTGTATTCTTCCAGACAGTAGGCAATAAATTCGGCGCTATCATTCATTGCTATGCCTCCTCCGGAAAAGTAATGGTCCCTGTCTCTAGTTCTTCGTTCAGCAAATTCGCCAGGGTTAACTGGCTTAGATGCCATAGCTTGGTAGATTCCATTTCCAGTTTACTGTACAGGAGCGAGGAATACAATAACTCGAAGGCTTCCCGTTCGCCGATATTCCTGCTTTTTATTATTTCTTTGATGATGAGTGGAATGAGCATTTCCAGTGTTGCCTTGAATTCGAGGTCAGGCATTGTGGGCCTCCATAAAACCAGAATATTGCAGGAAAGAAAGAGAGCGTTCCGATGCGAAAGTCATTTGGTCAAACAATTTAATGACTTTTAGTCTGGCGATAGTATCAACCTTTGAGAGTATTCCATTCTCAAAGGCGATTAAAGTACGATAAATGGTATCATTTGCTACGGGGCCGTAGATTACATCGTATTTCTTGCCCGTGTATAAACCAAGGCGATTGGCAATAACAAAGTCAAACCACGTTTCATCGGCAGAGTCAAAACGCAGAACATCAAGTTCTTTTTGTAAGGTTTCATAGTCTACTTCATATATACTGATAAATTTTCCTTTTGGGATATCGCCTGCCCTTATTGAACGGTCATAAACTTTAACGGCAAAATTGACAGCCTGCTCTTTGTTGGTGGTTGTGTAGAACCCAGGCCCAAAGTCGAGAGTCCTGATTGAGGGGCGAAGTTCAGGGAGTTTAATGATTTGGTCACTGCCGTGGTATAGGGTCATGGGTTTATTATTCATAATATTAGAGTTCTTTTATTTTTTGGTCTAGCTGATTAATAAAAACGGAATATTCTTCATTGATATCTTTTTTAGATAGTCTTTGGATTATTTCTTTCTTTGTTTGTTGTCGTATAACCTTATCGTTATTAACAGCTTTCTCTATGTTTTCTATTGCCTTTTTGGAAGTATCGTATACGAAATTGGGATATTTCTCTTGCAAAATTTTTTCTATTAATTTTATCGAAATAAAATCTTCCATTGTTAGAACTTCTTTTATTGCATCAGAATAAGAAAACCAGGATGATAAAAACTCTTCATAATGTTCTTCAAAATCCTTTCTTTTACTTTCAGACACTGTATCTGAATCTGCCACAATAATAAATTTTTTATTCGCTAAAATTAGTAATTGAACGAGTGTTTCAACTCCTGAAATACCTCCTAGATATACAACACCTACCTGTTTAAGGTCTATAGATTTTTTATTATGGTCAAAATATTTGCTAAATAATTCTTTATCCAACCATCCTTCAAAAATAATATTTTTTTGCTTAATAATTTTAAATATACTTGATCCAATGGCCCTTCTTAACAGCTCGTCATCACTATATGGTGAATTGTTGTTTTGTCTATTAATTGTAGTGATGTCATCATTTTTTTCAATTACCAAATGTCGCTCAATACAATCTGAATCAATCATATATTCCGAGTGAGTTGCGTATATAACTTTTGCGGATTTACTGATATTAATCAATTCATTACGCAAGTATTCAGCGCTTGATGGATATAAACTCTGATCCGGTTCATCAATTAGAATAATATCTCGTTCTCCAATTTGCTTCGAGCGGGCTTGTGTTGATAACATTAATAAAATGCTAATAAATTTTTTGAATCCATCGCTTCTATCTTCAAATGAATATTTACTTTTATTAGTTACCTTTATTATCATTTCAGATCCGCCTGCCATTAGTTCTATTGATGTGTCTTTAAAATCTTTCCAAATCTCCTGAAATATTTCTGTTATCAATTTAGATGTCTGGTCTAATAAATTCGAATAATCACCATCTTGTGAAATTGCATCTTCAAACTCTTTTTTAATGTCGTGACGGTTACATGATATGAAAATATTTTTAAGAGTCATATACTTTTCCGGATGTGAGATAAAATCTGTAATATTTATACTACTAGGTAATAAAAGAGAGTCGCTATATTGCCAATAATGGCAGATATAAGGTTTTTGAATATATAACTTTTTAATTATTTCAAAGATATAATTTACGATATCTCCCACTGTTTTTTTTATTCCTTCACCTTCTATATTGAAATTTGTACCGTTAAGATATATTTCATTTTCAAATTCATATTTTTGTTTTGAGAAGGACCAATATGAAAAATAGAAAGTACTATTTTCTGCAATATTGATCCAAACCAAAAAATCATAGAAAATATTTTCAATGAAATCACGCAATGATATTTTACTCTTAAATAAAATACATTCTGTATTATTATATTTCTTAATAAAAAGATCCAATACTTCATTAAAATCAGTTTCTGATAATTTTATTTTTGCATAAATATAATATTCACTTATTATTTCATTTGCTATTCGTTTTCTTTTATCTTTATCAGTTACTTTGTATTTCCCAAAAACCGCTGCAATGGCCTTCAAAATGTTGCTTTTACCGGCCTCGTTTTTCCCCAATAATATTAAGCAGTTATGGTCAATAACAATGGATTGTGACCTAATAGACCTAAAATTTTCAATTTGGATCTCTGTGAGCTTCACTTTTAACCCTCCACCAGCCTAATCTCATCCTCTGTCAAATTATACAACTTATATACTGCCATATCAATCGCCTTATCCACGCCCTCAACTTGCCGGGCAATCATTGTCTTTAACTGCTGGTTCGGCTCGGCGGCTTCTTTTTGCTTGAGTTCCAGCATTTTGTCCACAAGTAAAACAAGTTTGTCGTGTTTTTCTCTGTCATTTTTCTTTGATACATCTAGAAAAGGAATAGGTAATTGCTCAACATGAAATTTTTTTACTTCCGCAAGTGCTTCACCTTTTTCGGGATTCATAATTTCATAGACAAAATTTAATAGAGTTGAATTTAGCAATGCAAGAAAAAATAGCACATTCAAATCAGAATTGTTAATAATTATATGTAGATTGTTACGGCAAATAATCCCATTTTTGATATGCGTTGCAATAAGCGAATCACCTGTTTGGCGAATTACAAGTTTCTCTGGAGCGCTAAAAATAGATGGGTCTCGCGGCGCAGCCAACCATTCGCCGTATTTTATCCAATAATCATTGTTCCATCTATTTATGTAGCGATGAATAAGGCTACCACGCAATAATGGCGACCATTCAGCACTAGGTCTTGTTCCTTCAAAAACATAAGGTTTTTCTTTCGCCACTTTTTCAGATTGTGGTGGAGTTCCCTTTCCTTTTTCAAAGGGCTTCACGCCATTATAAACATTACAATAATCATTTAGCTTACGACACTCATTTATGATTCGCTCAAATACTGGACGGTTTTTAGGATTTGTCGTAATGTTTATCGGCGATCCATCTTTAGGAATATCCGAAAAGGGCAATGAATGAAATGACGACACCGTCTTTTCATTATAAATTTCGACTTCACAGTTATCTGTACTTTTCGGTATCGTTTTTTCAAAAATCAAAACATGCGTATCAACTACAGCATTAAATACCTTTTCCGGTAGATGAAGAATTTTTCGCCAGCAATAATTACTGGTCATATAGATTCGTATCTTTTTATAGGTTAAAGATAGTAACCAAGTATTAGAAACAATGACACCAAAAACACCACCATCTTTTAGTAGGGTAGAATATTTTTCAAGGAAAATCAAATATAAATCTTTTTGATAATCCTGGTATTTATATGTTTTTTGAAAATATTCTTGTATCATATTTGGAATCAAATAGGAATACGGAGGATTCCCAATCACCACATCAAACCCACCTGCCTTGAAAATTTCCTTAAAACCGTCTTCCCAGTCAAAACAATTAATCTTGATACGGTCATCATCTGAAAAATCAAGATCGCCCTGAGTGTAAAAATCTTTTCCGATCAGGCTATTCCCGCATTTGATGTTATCTTCAAGAGAAGGAAGAAGCGCATAATCAGAATATTTGAAAAGTCGTTCTTTTGCTTCCTTGCCTTCATTTTCCAGAAGCTTCAGATACAGAGACAACTTGGTCACTTCCACCGCTTGACTGTCGATGTCAACGCCGAAAATCGAACTGGTAAGTATTCGCTGTTTTTCCTCTATTGTAAGTTTATAAGACTTAAAAGACGCTTCATAGATTTTTGCGTTTTTCAGCGCGGATTTGACATTTTTTGCCTGGGTATAATAATCAAGATGATAGTTCAACAGATATTGATAGGCACCAACCAGGAATGAACCGGAACCACAGGCAGGATCACAAATTTTTATAGCGGCAATCTCGTCCGGTGTTTTATTCTTAATTTCCTCGCCCACTGTGTTTTTTACGATATAATCAACAATATACTGCGGAGTGTAAAACACACCGCCCGCTTTTTTTACCTCGGGCTTTTCTTCAATAACCGCAGTATGCGTATCACCCTTAATGGCACGGAATCGAATTGTCTTGCCGAGAAAACGCTCGTAGATACTGCCAAGAATTTCAACAGGCAGTACAGAAAACTCGTAGGGACACTCAGGGTAATATAAATTTACAATGATGTTGGATAACACCTTGTCATCAATGTGAATGTCATTAATCCACTCAACATCGGCAAACAACCCGGAATTGTATTTTACGTTGGCCTTTGTAAAGAGCAGGATGAGTTTTTCATAGACATTTGCCGTTTTGGCAACGGAAAGCAGAAGGTTCTCATCTTCAATACCCTTGTCCTCGGCAATGCGAAGAAACACAATGCGATCAATTATTCTTTGCACCGCCGTATTCAGATTGTAAACGGAAAGATCACTGTTGTTTTTGGCGATGTTTTTCGCAAGCTCGACGCGCCATGCTTCAACAAGGGCCAAAAGTTCAGTGTCAACTTCGGATGTGCCTTTTTTGTTTTTGTTTTCTTCGATATATTTATCAAAACTGCCTTTGAGAATAGCGTTTTTGGAAAACGTGTTACAGATAAATTCAAACTGCTGTTCGTATTGATCAAAGGTACAGTAAAAAATACGGGCTACGCCCGCTTTGTCGTTTTTATCGGGTTTGATGCGGGTATCGTAAACCGCGAATTCCTCAAAATTCGTTAAAATCGAAAGAGGTAATTTGGCTGTGTAGGCATAGCGCCGTACCTGATAAGCCGGTTCGGCGGTATCCTTGATGTTGACCGCCGGTTTTTTCGCCTCTACAAAAAATTTTCGAAACCCTCCAATACGGAAACTGTAATCCGGCGCCTTTTGGGAACCGTCGATTTTCACCTTGTCTTCACGAACCACTTCACGGTAAGTTTCGGAAAAAGCTTGATTGTTGGATATGTCCCAATCCAACAGAGCGAAGAACTTGTCTATAAAATCGGTGCGGGTATTTGCTTCATCATATTGGCTGCTTTTATATTGAGCGATATTTGTGGAGAAGAGGGAAACGAGGCTGTGAAACTGTTCTAACTTATCTGCCTGATCCATAATCTATCATACCCAATTATTCACATTCTTCTCAATATCTGGTAGACGAAAAGACGGTGCTAAAATCAATGGAGCTGTTAAGGCGCTAAACCAATAACCCGCCCTCTCTTCACGGATACCGCCCTTTGAAACCCCTCACTCTGGCGCTTGCCGTGGTCCTGAGACCGGATCGTTCGCCGCGGACGAGGTGCTGATATGCGAGGCCGGCGACCATGGCGCCGTTGTCGCCGCAAAGCGCCGGCGGGGGGAAAACGCAGTGAAGGTCGCGCCGCTCCGCGAGGGCGGCTCTGAGGTAAGAGTTAGCCGCCACACCGCCGCCAGCGACAATCGTGGTGAGACCGGTGTCTTCAGCGGCGCGAAAAAGGCTTCGCAGGAGAATCTCTACGGCGGTCTTTTGGAAGGAGGCGGCGATATCCGCTGGGTTGTCCCCGTCCGATGGAGGCGGCCCCACGCGGAATTTATCGAGCTGATTAATCACCGCGTTTTTTAGACCTGAATAAGAAAGATCATACCTGTGATCGCCTTTGTGAAGGCTGGGCAGGGGAAAATTGAAAGCTTTCGGGTTGCCGGATTCGGCCAGTTTATCGATTACCGCGCCGCCGGGGTAGCCGAACCCGTAGTGCTTAGAAACCTTGTCAAAAGCTTCTCCTACCGCATCGTCAATCGTTGCGCCTAAGACCGTTATGTCGTCGAAATTGCCGGCGCGGCATATTATGCTGTGCCCGCCGGAAACGAGAAGCCCCAGAAAAGGATAGGTCGCTTCAAAGTGAGAATCCGGGGCCGGATCACCGCTGCCGGTAAACTCAAGCCGCGGGGCGTACAGATGCGCCAGCATGTGATCCACCGCGATAAAGGGTATGCCCCTCGCCCAGGCGAACGCTTTGGCGAAACTGAGGCCAACAAGGAGCGAGCCCAGAAGCCCCGGATGCGCGGTGGCGGCAACCGCGTCCACATCGGCGGCCTTACGGGAAGCCTTGTCGAGAGCTTCCTGCACCACCCGGTTGATCCACTCGGTGTGCATCCTTGAGGCAATTTCCGGGACAACGCCGTTATAGGCGGCATGGAAGGGGATTTGAGAGGCCACCACGTTGGAGATGATTTTCTTCCCGTCTTCTACCAGCGCGGCGGCACATTCATCGCATGAAGTCTCAATTCCCAGAACTAACACTATCTTTTTTCTTTGACCTTTTCTTTTTCCTTGGCTATCTTCGCGTCCAGTTTATCCATAAGCTTGTCTATAGCCGGAATAAGTTCAAAATCGTCTTCTTTCAGGTGAACGGAAACTCCCCAGCGCAAGTTAACTGTTACTTCAGCGGAAAATTCCTTGCCCTTTGTCAGGGTAAAAAGCAGATCGATAATCATGTTTTCCGCGTTGTGAATTCGGGTTATTTTTTTCTCAAGATGCTCCTTGGCCTCATCTCCCAACGAAAAATGTACGGCCTTGATTTCTGTGTTCATACTATACCTCCATAAGTTTCAATCCACGCACCCCTGCGAGGTGCGATAATCGCAAATATTCATCTACCGATCAAAGGACGAACCTAAATCCAGTTCGCTTCGGTATTTGGCCACCGTTCGCCTGGCCAGCGTGATTCCACGCTCCGCGAGAAGCTCAGTGATAGTCTGATCCGAAAGGGTCGCTTTTTCGGATTCAATAATCTCCTTTATTATCTGCTTTACACCCTCCTTTGAAAACCTGGAACCATCCGAACCGGTTCCCGTGATAGAATTGGAGAAAAAATGCCGAAGCTCGAAAATGCCCCATTCGGTCTGCATATACTTGCCGTTGGCCGTGCGTGAAACGGTGGTTATGTGCATAGAGACCGCTTCCGCAATATCTTTAAGCGTAAGCGGGGCAAGGTATTTTGGCCCGCTTGTAAAAAAAGCCCGTTGAAACTGAATAATAGCCCGGCTGACTTTAAGAAGGGTATGGTTTCTCTGGTTGATACTATTGATAAACCACCTGGCTTCCCTGATATTTTCACGGGCAAAGTCCCTTACGTCCTTTTTACTGCTGTCATACTGCCGCTGATTATCTTCTCCTTTAGACAGTTCTCCGGCGGCTTTCATAAAGAAGGGACTAATCCCCAAAACAGGAATTTCCTCTTCGTTTAGAATAATAACAAATTCTCCGTCTTTTTTAACTACCCTGATATCGGGTATGACAAAACGGGTAGTACCGGCAAAAAAAGACCTGCCCGGAAATGGGGAAAGCTCTTTGAGTTTCTCAAAAACAAGGAGGGCATGGTCCTCGGTACAGCCAAGCTTTTTTGCCGCTTTCGCGATATTACCCTTTTCCAGAAGGTCCATGCAGGAGAGCGCCTCCATAATTCCGGCGGGCGCGTCCGGCAGCAGTTTCGCCTGTACCCTGAGCGATTCCCGGTAATCGGCTGTGCATGTGCCCACGGGATCAAAGCCGCGAACCAGTTTCAAAGCTTTTTCAATTGTTTCGGCATCCTCGTTTTTCAGCAGAACTTCCACCGGTTCGATATGAAAGCCGTCGGCGTCAAGGTTCTGAATGAGAAGCTCCGAGATCCGCCGTATGTCTTCGCTTACCGGTTCCAGCCTGAGCTGCCAAAGCAGATGATCCTGCAATGACTCTGGATGAGCGAGAGCTCCCTCAATAAAACGCTGCCTTGCGTCGGCGGCAGCTTCTCCACCGCTGGAGACGTAGCCGGAGTCGGAAGTGCTTTCGAAACGCTCAAATCGCTCCTTTTTGCTGCTTTCCGCGTTATCCAGGGAATTATCCAGAGAAACCGTGGAAGGATCTTCCAGGACTTCCAGCGCGGGGTTTTTTTCCAGTTCTTCTTCTATCCTTTCGCGAAGTTCCATAACAGGCATCTCCATCATTTTTAGGGACTGATAAAGCTGTGGATTCATGCCTAATTTCTGGGATTGGATAAGAGAAGGCCGTTGAAGCTGCATATTAAAACTATCAGACTATAAGATCAAATTGTCAAGAATTGATTTTTAGAAGGTTTTCGCCGATAATATATGACAATGGTTTTACGGTATCCGCTGTTCTTTCTCGTCCTTTTTGCCGTCGCCGCGAGCGTCGGCGCACAGAACCTGAATACCTCGCAGGTCACCGGGGGAAGTACCATCGCGCGAGAACAGAAATCGATCTTCCCGGACGCGTATTATATCGACTACTTGAGATCCACGACCGCAAGAAACTCGAGGCAGCTCTACTGGGCGGCGACCGAAGCGGAAGTCAATGCCGCGACTCCTATCGAATCCATACTCCTGAACAACGATATTCTCGCCTTCTACGGCCACCCCAACTCAAGAAACATGGGCATTTTGGGGCGTTATACAAAAGAAGAGCTGAACCAGCGGCTTACCGCCCTGGCCGCGGAATACCAGGCGGCTGGCGGCAGGAACGTAATCAAGGCGTTTTATATCATATTCGGTACGGTGTGGCCGGCCGGTGAAATCGGCATTATCGGCGAAGCCCTGCTCACGGAGTACATCGAATTCGCGCTTAAAAACGACATACTCGTGTTTATCGACCACCAGATAGGCCGCTACACCCCGGCGGAGGCCCTCAGGCGCATGCTTCCCTGGCTCAGGTACCCCAACGTCCATCTCGCCCTGGACCCCGAGTGGCGGACCACAAAGCCAATGGTGGAAATTGGCACGGTAACCGCGGAAGAGATAAACCAGGTTCAGGCCATCATGGAAAACTACATGATAGAAAACAACATCCCCGGCGAGCGGCTCCTGGTGATCCATCAGTTCAACTGGATCATGATTTCGAACCGCGAAAGAGTCGTGTCCAATTTTTCAAAGGTACGCCTCGTACACTGCGCCGACGGCTTCGGTACCCCCGCCGAGAAAAGGGACTCCTACGCTTTTAACGCCCGCGCCACCAATATGCCCGTCAAAGCTTTCAAACTCTTCTACAACTTCGAGATTCCCGGCGCGGGCTACGACAGGCCCCTGCTCACACCCCGGGAAGTGTTCGCGCTGGAGCCCCGGCCGTATATTGTGATGTACCAGTGAACCGGTAAAGGAGACTGGTAAAAAATAAAAAAGCTCTATAGTATGAAGTAAAATATTTTTCTTTTTGGAGGTTTATTATGAAAAAGAGATTGGCGTTTGTTCTGGTTGTTCTCCTGGCTGTTTCATCATTTTGTTTCGCGGATGGTTTTGACATTGGGCTTTCCGCACGGGTACCCATAGCAGAGGAACCGAACATTGCTGTTGGATTAAATATCGCCGGATCAGTGTATTTTAATAATTTCGTTGGTATTGGCATATTTGGCAACGTGTTGTATGACATTGGCAGTGATGAACTTGGCATGACTATTGACGCGCTGCTTGGTCCGGTTATCAGGGTTGTTAACAACAGGAATTTTTCATTACCTGTTGCGTTTGGTCTTTATGGGTATTATCCTCTCGTTTTTAGTGACATATTCGGCGGCGACCCAAATGTTGGGATTGGAGCAAACGGGACTGCCCAGGTAAAATTTGGCAGAACCAACCATTTTTATTTTAGAGTACAAGCGGCCTATGAATTTCTCAATGGCGGCGAGTTTGTTATCAACTCATCTGTTGGTATTGGTTTTGGCAGAAACTAGGTAACAGGGATCAGGGAGTGGGGACTAACAAGGCCCCCGCTCCCTGATCTCCTTTTTTCATCCTGTTTTATCTTATGTAATTTATTCAGAACTCGCGCTTACTATAAAACGAAAGCGACAGCTTGTATGAAGCAAATATCAGCAAGAGCAATACCAAAACCGCTGACGCGATCATGCCGCCCGCGCCTAGCGTGTTTGTGAACACCGCGGTAACACTGCGTGAAAAACCGCTATTGCTTCCCATTGAGATATACGCGAAGTAACCGCCCATAATTGCGATAAACGGTAAAACGCTGAGAAACCTCGCCTTTGTGTATCCGAATTTGAAAAAAAACGGCAGTTGTATCACCTCTATAACGGCAAATAACATGGCGAACAAGATCACCATCCAAAAAACCTCGTCGATCCCATTCCCGAAATTCACGGCTCGCGTCGCAAGAAAGCCTGCCAGCGCAAAGATAAATGAAAAGACGATGGCGCATATGTTAAGAAAAAGCGCGAAAACATATCTGCCCAGCACGACGGTTTTTCTGCCGATCGCGAGTATTACGTAGAGCGCATCCATATTGGTTTTCTCGCCTACAGCGAAAGGATAACTTGTAAATATTAGGCCAAATACCATACCAACTACGAAAACCGACGATAAGTTATAGGAAACAACCGTAAGGAAAAACGCGATAGCCGCGAAAATCAACATGTTTTTTGCGGTGAAATATGGTTTTATTGTTATTAAATCCAGCCATACAAACGATTTCAGCTTATTCATTGATTTTCGCCCCCTTGTTCATAAAAATGATAATTTCGTCCAGGCTGATTTCCTCGGTCAGTACATTCCCCGGCAGCTTGCCGGTATCCTCGGTTTCGACCATGCCCTCAAAGCCGGTCCCGTGTTCCCGGTACCCGATGACGAGGCTCTTTTGCTCTTCGCTCAAATCTCCGGGCCCGCCTGTCACACGGGCGTATTTAGCAATCAGATCATCTTTTACGCCGGTGAAAACGATATTCCCATTCAGGATAAACGTAACATAGTCGGCGGTTTTTTCGAGGTCGCTCGTTATATGCGTGGAAAACAGGACGCTTTTATTTTCGTCCGACACAAACCCGCGCAGCAAATCGCAGATCTCATCCCTCGCCACGGGGTCAAGCCCGCTGGTCGGCTCGTCGAGTATCAACAGCTTCGCGTCGTGGGAAAGGGCGGCGGCAATTTGCAGTTTTATTTTCATACCGCGCGACAGTTCCTTGACTTTCTTTTTTGGTTCAAGCCCGAATTGCTTTAGGTGATCCGCGAATGTCCGCTTCTCCCATTTTCGGTAAAACGGCGATAAAGCCGACTCGACATCGCCGACCTTCCAATCGTCAACGTAAAACGGCGCGTCCATCACTACGCCGATTTCCTCATTTTGAACGAGGGCGCTTTCACTGCCGAACAGCTTCACGCTGCCGGAATCGCCCTGTATCACGTTCAAAATCAGCTTGATAGTGGTTGTTTTCCCCGCGCCGTTCGGCCCGATGAAGCCCATGATGTATCCACCCGGCACGTCGAAGGTCACGTTGTTTAGCGAAAACTCGCCGTAGCTTTTGCGCAGCCCGCGCGCTTCCAGGATATTAGTCATAATCAGCCTCCCATAGCAGGTTTAACCGTTCGATGATTTCCATATATGTGATGCCTTCCGCTTTTGCGGCGGCGATTGCGGCGCCCAATCCGTCTTCCATCTTGTGCAGGGCGTTTTCCCGCGCCAGTTCCTTGTTGCGGGGCAGGACATAACAACCCTTGCCCTGCACGTTCACGATGAAGCCCTCCTGCTCCAAGTCGCCGTAAGCGCGGGTCGTTGTTATAACGCTGATTTTCAAATCCCGCGCAAGCTGGCGGATCGAAGGCAGAAGGTCGTCCTCGCGCAATTCGCCTGAAAAAATCGCGGCTTTGATTTGCTCCTTTATCTGCTCGTAGATTGGGACGCCGGAGCGGTTTGATACGATAATCTTCATCGGTTCCTCTGTGTGCAATAACACTATATACAGTATAGACTGTAATTACAGGGTTGTCAATGGATAAAATGAAAATTTTTCTGAAAAAAGTAGATTAAATATTCCCAAAAATATCGTTTTTCCGTATCTCCACCATTTTTTTCATGAACTCCAGAGCCTCAGCATCCGGATTTGTAAATCTCAGAGTAGTGCGGCATACGTTATTAAATTCCTTTCCGAATATCGTTTTGCACTTTCCCCCCGGATTGTCGCAGCCGCCGCAATTTCCGCAGATATCAACATTTTTCCAGGCGATTTCTTTCATTTGTTCTTCCAGCGGGAAATCCTCGAAGCAATTTGAATTGCTGTCATCTGACCAAATAGTCAAGCCTTCAGGTTCTGTTTTATCTTCAGAGCCGTTAATCAAAATAAAACATACATATTCGTTTTTATACTTTATTAACCAATAAAGTTTATTTTCCCAATAACCCTTGCCCCTTTCAAACTGCATTTCGCTCGCCCTTAAGTATGAGGTGAACGCCAACGCGTTCTGCTGCGCTTCCCCGGCGAGAACTTCGACGATAAAATTTTCAATTCTCTGTTCGGGCATTGTTCTTCCTCGACCAAGATAAAACCCAGCGCTGTGTCTGCTCATCTGTACCAACGCAGAAAAGAACCGTACAGTGCATATGCAGTATATCATATGGCAAGTCCCTGCGTTAAGCCATTTTGAACAAATTGACAATAATTGAAAATAAGCTTATTCTGATAGTAAGAGGTATTTATGGCAGTGGCTTCCATTAATTTGGCGTTTGAGGATGATTTTATTAGACAAATTGATTTGATCGCAAATGATGAATCCATCAGCCGTTCTGAATTAATTTATAATTCAGTCAAAATGTATATAAATCGCAAGCAAAAATTACTGGAATTATTTGCTTATGGAGAAAGTGTTGCAGCCAGAAATAATTTTACAGAAGAGGACGTGGTGGAAGAAATCAAGAAATATCGAAATAACCAATGAAAATAGTTTTGGATACAAATATATTCGTTTCATTATTTTTTTGGGCAGGAAATCCAAGGAAAGTATTTGACAGGGTTACAAATGGCCTGGATGAATTATATATCACCGATGAGATTATAAAGGAAATCATTTCAGTAATGTCAGAGAAAAAATTTGACGCAAGTATAGAAAAAATACAGGAATATGTTAAAATAATTGAAAGCTATTCCATAAAAATATCGCTAAAAGATGTTCCAAAAAAAATTAGCAGAGATGAAGGCGATAATAAAATATTGCAATGTGGATTTGATGGAGACGTTGATTTTATAGTAACAGGTGATAATGACTTATTGGTATTAAAGAAACATGCGAAAATAAAAATAGTAAAACCAAAGGAATATTTGGAGATGATATAAATCGCCTGCAGCTTCGGGTAGATTTAAATATGAAGATGACGCGCAATATATTAACTGCGCGCCATTCTTTGTGCCCTTGTGTCTCTGTGCGAGGTTTTTTAGTGTCCCTACCTCCCTGCAGCGGCCCTGAACGCGGTCCAGACACGGGAATGTTCCTCTTCCGCGGCGGCGCTGACGTTTTGGATCATCTCCATGTTGACGTTAAAGCCCTGGGGAAGGGTGAGGAATTCCTTGAACTCAGCGTCTATGTAGGGGTCGGAGGCGGAGTAAGTGCTGTAGTAGCCGAGGTACTCAAAGCACTCGGCGCCGCGCCGCGCGTCCATGATGTAGTTGAGGAAGGCGTGGGCGGCGCCGGGATTGGCGGCTTTGGACGGGATGAAACCGGCCATGATGCCGAAACCAATGCCTTCGCGGGGAAACACGACTTCAAGGGCGGGGTTTTCCAGTTTCGCCATGGTTACCTGCGAGGTGTACATGACCGCCGCGGTTATTTCGCCGGAAAGAATGTCTTCCTCAAGCTGGTCGTCTTTGATGAGGCGGATGTTCGGGGCAAGCGTCAAAAGCATGTCGCCGGCAGCTCTGATGTCCGCGATCACTTCCGTGTTGTAACTCTTTCCCAGGACTTTGAGGGCCATGCCGTTGATAACTCGCCAGTTGCCGATAATCCCCACACGGTCACGAAGGCTTGCGTCCCAGAGGTCGGCGTAACCGGTAATATTCAACCGCACCTGGCTGGGATTGTAGACTATGGTTTGAACCCCCGCGCCATAAGGAACGGTGTACTCGTCAGTTGGGTCGTAAAATTGCCGCTGGTAAATAGGATTGATGTTTCTGAAGTTGGACAGCTTCGACTTGTCCAGTTTCTGGGCGAGGCCTTTTTCGATGACGGTCTCAATTATGTAGTCGTCGGCAATAACAAGATCATAGCCGCTCCCCTGGGATGTTTCGAGCATGGTGAGCATGGTTTCATCATAATCGAAATTTACATAGTTGATTCGTACATTGTGCTCTTTCTCAAATCCATCGAGAATCTCCTGTGGAAACATCTCCGCCCATGTGTATAGCGTAAATGTTTCCCTCCTGGATCCACTGATAATAAAATAGATACCTACTCCCACAATGAACCCGATCACGGCCGCAAGTATCACTCTATGGGCTTTGGTAAAAACGACTTTTTTCTTTTCTTCTTTCTTCTCTTCGCTCATTAAATTCTCCTCTTTAAAAATTGTTTTATTGTTAAACGGACAAATCTTCTGTACCCTTTACTGGCACAGGATTATCAGATGATCTGATCCGTGAAACCGCTGTGGAAAGTATACATAATAATATCGTAACAATAAAGAGCAGGGAGCATAGGGCGTTGGTCTTTGGGGTGACGCCGGTTTTTATTTGGGTGTAGATTCGTATTGGCAGGGTGTTGGTTTGAGGGCCGGTAACAAAAATGCTGATGATGACGTCGTCAAAACTCATGGCAAAAGAAAGCAGAACTCCGGAGATAATCGCGGGCATGAGGAGCGGAAGCATGACGTCCCGAAAGGCCCGAGCGGGGCTCGCGCCAAGGTTCCTGGCCGCCTCGGTTAAGCTCCTGTCGAGGCCGGCAAGCCGCGCCTTCACGAGAAGGTACACATAGGGGATGCAAAAACAGGTGTGTGCCAGAATCAAAGTTAACATTCCAAGGGGAAAACCCAAAAAAGAGAAGAAGGCGAGGAGTACCATCCCCATGATGATTTCCGGAGTCATGATGGGGAGTATGGCAAGGTATTCCAGGATCTTGCCCGGCCGCCCGTTGATGAGTTTTGCTTTCAGGCTGCCCGGCCTGTCTGTGGGCCTGTCCCACACTCTCCCCACCGCCCCAAGGGTCCCGAACACGGCGGCCAGAAGGCTTGAGACCGTTGCCAGCACGAGGCTGTTCATGAGGGCGTTGAACATGGCCCTGTCCCGGAAGAGGTCTCTGTACCAGGAGAGGCTGAAACCGCCCCACACAGAACTAAAGCGGCTCTCGTTGAAGGAATAGAGAATGACGAGGACTATCGGGACGTACATTACCGCCAGGATAAAGGCGATGTAGGCTTTTCTCATACCAGCCCTTCCAGTTCGCCGGAACGGGTGATTCTCCGGTAGAGGGCGATGAAGATGCTCGTCAGGATCATGAGCGCCGCGCTCAGAGCCGCCGCGAAGGGCCAGTCGTGCGCCTTGACAAGCTGCTCCTGAATCAGGTTCCCCACCAGAACCACCTTGTTGCCGCCCAGTATGTCGGCCAGGAAGAAGAGGCCCATTGACGGGACAAAGGTGAGGACGAAGCCGGAAAACAGGCCCGGCATGGTCAGGGGGAAGCTCACCGTCAGGAAAGCCCTGATACGGGAAGCGCCCAAATTACGCGCCGCCTCAACGAGGCCGCGGTCAAGTTTCTCCGCGCTGGCAAATACCGAATAGATCATAAACGGGAGGAGGACATAGACCATGCCGGTCACGACGGCCGGGTAAGTGTAAAGCAGGCGGAGAGGTTCGTCGATGAGGCCAAGGCGGAGAAGAAAACTGTCCAAGACCCCGTTTGCCCGGAACATGATCATCCAGCCGTAAAGCCTCATCAGTGAGCTGGTCCAGAAGGGGATGATGAGGATGAGCATGACGCGGCTCTTCCACGCCTTGTCGAGGCGCGCCATATAATAGCCAAATGGGTAACCTATGACGGCCGTGAGCAAGGTGCTGATGAAGGCGAGTTTGATAGACTCGACAAAGGTCTCCAGGAACACCGGCTCAAATATGCGCCGGTAATTACGAAAGGTAAATTCCACGGCTATTCCCCAGGCGCCTTCCCGCCGCATGAAACTTAGGATAACCATGTATAATAGAGGAAAAAGCACAAACATCAGCGTGAAGAGGTAAAGCGGCAGAACCAGACTGGTAGAGAAACTTTGCTTTCGTGTGAATATGAGCTTTTTCATTTAGTCCGTATCTTTAACGGGGATTGCGTTTTCGGGCGCCCAGTACGCCCGGACTATCATCCCGCTCTGCAAATCTGAACCCATGCCCTGACGGCACGATGTGATCTCTTCCCTGTTATCAAGGATTGCCGTCAGCCGCACCTGCCCCCCCGCAAAACTGCGCGCAATTATGCGGGCACGGAGCCCGTCAGCCGAGGGTGGTTTAAACTCCACATGTTCCGCCCTGATCGCGAGGCATCCATCATTGCGCTTCAGCACATTCGCGTTGCCCACGAAGCGGGCAACGTAACTCGTTTCGGGGCGGCTGTAGATATCCTGCGCGGAACCTATCTGCTCAAAAATGCCGTTCCGCAGAACAGCGATACGGTCGGACATGGTAAGCGCTTCTTCCTGATCGTGGGTGATATAGATGAACGTTATGCCCAACTGCTGCTGGAGGCGTTTCAGCTCAATCTGCATCTGGCGGCGGAGCTGCAAATCCAGCGCCCCAAGCGGTTCATCCAAAAGCAGGAGAGGAGGCCGGTTCACAAGCGCCCTTGCCACCGCCACCCGCTGTCTCTGGCCCCCGGAAAGCTCCGACGGCATGCGCTTCTCATAGCCCGGAAGCCGCACCAAATCCAGAGCCTCCGCGACGGCTTCCCTGATTTCTTTTTTATCAGCGCGCTTCAGGGCCAGGCTGTACCCTATGTTACGCTCCACGTTCATGTGCGGGAAAAGGGCGTAATTCTGAAAAACCATGGGGACATTCCGCTCATGAGGTTCTTCGGCACTCACGTCGCGGCCGTTCAGAAAAACCTTGCCCCCGCCGGTCTCCTCAAGCCCCGCGATTACCCTTAAAAGCGTGGTTTTCCCGCAGCCCGAAGCCCCGAGGACCGTGATGAATTCTCCCTTGTCAACGGTTAGATCGATTCCCCGCAAGACTTCGACAGCGCCAAAACTTTTTTTTATGCCTTCAAGCCGCAGCAGTTCCTGTTTTTTCACCTCTTCCTTATACCCACAGCAGGCAGATTATTAGTGTTTTGCTAATCTATTTTGAGGTTTTTTTATGATATGGTCAATGGGCAAAATCTGGATTGCGATTGTCTTCTTCAAAAAATGGTGACCGGCACCTTTGCGTTACCTCTTCTTCAATATATACTCAACCGATGGCAAAAAATGAAAAATTCATCAAGATGACCACAGAGCCGGTAGAAAAGCTTGTAATTACCCTGGCTGTGCCCAGTATCGCGATTATGGTGGTTAGCGCCCTTTACAATCTGGCGGATACTTTCTTCGTCGGGTTTTTGGGAACCAGCGAAGTTGCCGCGGTGGGGATAGCATTTCCACTAATGGCAATCATACAGGCGATGGGCTTCTTCTTCGGGCAGGGCTCGGGGAACTACATGGCGCGCGCGCTTGGGGCGCAGGACGCCGATGGCGCATCGCACATGGCCGCAACGGGTCTTGTGAGCGGTTTTGTCGCGATGGCCCTAATCGCGGCGGTGGGGCTCGTTGGGCTCGGCCCTCTTGTTGTGGGCCTCGGCGCGACCGAAACAATCGTCCCCTATGCGGAGGATTACATCTTCTTCATCCTGCTCGCCTCGCCCTTCATGGTGGCGGCAACAGTCCTCAATCAGCAGCTCCGCTTCCAGGGCAGCGCGGCCATCGCCATGGTGGGAATGCTCTCGGGCGCTATCCTCAACATCTTCCTCGACCCGCTCTTTATCTTCGTATTCGGTATGGGCGTCAGGGGCGCGGCCGCCGCCACTATGCTCAGTCAAATCGTGAGCTTTCTCATACTGCTGCTTTACGGCTCCACCCGCCCCGGCAACATCCCAATCAGGCTCTCGCACTTCTCCCCCTCCGTGAAGCGCTACATTGAAATGTGCCGCGGCGGGCTGCCCGCGCTCCTCCGCCAGGGACTAAACAGTGTCGCGTCTATAATCATCAACAACTTTGCGGGCGCCTACGGGGACGCTGCAATCGCGGCTATTTCCATCGTCAACCGAATTTGTATGTTCGCTTTCTCGCTGCTGCTCGGTTTCGGGCAGGGCTTCCAGCCTGTCTGCGGCTTCAACTACGGCGCGAAACTCTACAGCCGCGTCAAAAAAGCCTTCTGGTTCTGCGTCCGCCTCTGCACCGCCGGCCTCCTCGTCGCGGCTGTCGTCATGGCCGTTTTCGCCCCCCAGATCATCGCGCTCTTCCGCAAAGACGACCTCGACGTGATCGCCATCGGCGCCCGCGGCCTCCGCCTCAGTTGCATAGTCCTCCCCCTGACCGCCATCGCGGTTCTCTGCAACATGATGACCCAAACAATGGGCAAAGCCCTGGAGGCCAGCATCGTCGCCACCTCCCGCCAGGGCTTCTTCCTCATCCCCAGCCTCTTCATCCTGAGTCCCCTCCTCGGCCTCCTGGGCATCCAGCTCGCCAGCCCCATCTCGGACGCCGCGACACTCATCGTCGTCATCCCTATACTGGTGAGGGTGTTGAGGCAAATATCAGTTCCAGATGGTGACAGTCACCTTTTTGCACAACCTGTTGAGATAGCGGGAATTGAGTGACGTAAACTTGTCAAAATGGCCGGGAGCGATTAAGGTATGAAACGGAGAGTAATTTTTATTATTTGCCTCGGTGCAGCAGCGATTATAATAGCGGCCGGTTTTTACTTTTTCAGTGGAGGTATCGAACTCACGGGCTTTGAAGTTGTGACAGGGATTGAAATGGAGCAAATCAACGAAGGATATAGCGTTGGTGTCATCGCAACAGAAAATCACAGCGACATAGAAGCAATAATGGCGGCGCTTTCCAGAGCGAAAAAGGCAAGCCTAACATGGTATAGCGCCGCGGATGACACTCCGCAATCAAGGGATTATTTAGTTATACAAATTCATACAGAACGGGGAGCCGGCCGCTTTTACCTGTATACAAAAGGATACAGGGATTATATTTATGTCCCGTATGTTGGGATATATAGAATCGACCGAAAAACATCAGAGGAAATTTATCAAATGTATACAACGCTATTGTCGGGTGAACGTATGATTTTTGATACACCTGCGTCTTTGGCGCGGGTTTTTTCAATAGAGGGTAAAGATGGACATATTGAGTGAGAAGAATTTACTGATAGACGGCAAAATCCAGCGTTGGCCAAAAAAAACAGCGGAAAAAGAAGCGGTGCTTGGGTTTATCGCATCGCAAGTCCCGCTCGAGGGCAAACTTGCGGAAAAAGAGATAAATCGAATCATCATGCGGAATATCCTGTTTGATGATTTCACGCTGATCCGCAGGGAGTTGATTGAGCGGGGATATCTTGCCAGAACAAGGGATTGCAGGGAATACTGGCGAACGGCCGATGATACTGCCGCGTCTTTATATAAAATTGAAAAGATGGATATTAAAAACTATGAAGAAATAATATCGTTATGGAAAAATACCGAAGGGGTTGGATTGAGTGGAAACGATGATTCCAAAGACGCTATTAAAAAATTCCTTGATAAAAATTCTGACACTTGTTTTATCGCGAAAAAAGATGACGAAATAATCGGGACGATAATGGCCGGAAGCGACGGGCGGAGGGGGCATATCTATCATTTGATGGTAAAGCCGGAATATAGAAAAAATGGAATTGGCAGGAAACTATTGGAAGAGGCTGAAAAAGGTTTGCGAAAGGAAGGAATCATGAAAGCCTTTTTGGTCGCGTTCAAGGACAATTATTTGGGGAACCTCTTTTGGAAAGAGGCCGGATACGAAATCAGAGAAGATCTGTATTACAGGGATAAAAAATTGCTGTAGCAAGAAACTGTAAGCGGGCTCTTAAGCGGAGCTTTCTTTTTTATCCGCCGCGATGCTTTTTTTGCTTCTTAATAAAATATAGCCGATTACGCTTACAAATAACGCTCCAAGAACATCAACGATTAGATCCTTCATGGTGTCAACAACCGCGTAATGTCCTGTCAAAATAGTACCGTCAGGCAATACATACTGCTGCATATTTAAGTCCATNAATGAATCAATGATAAATTCCACTATCTCCCAAAGCGTGTCAAGCAAGACCGCAAAACAAAACGCGAAAAATGACATGAACCCGTCACTCAATCCAAGATTGATTTTTTCACTTTTGTTAATAATGTCAATTATGCAAAAACCAAATGTACTGAGCATAACGCCGCTTAACGTGTGTAAAACGGTATCCCAGTGGAAGAATCTTTGGTAATAGCCGCGGACTTGTCCAAGAATAATCGCCGAATATAAAAACAGGACATACATTACATGCAAGCCGCTAAAAAAGGTTATTTTAAATCTGTGTTCGATCGCCGACGGCAAAAACAAGACAACCAATCCCAATATACATTGAAGTGTTGTTTTTATATGGTCCACATTGGAGCGGCCGAATATAACCGTTTCGTTAGTTGTGGAAAAGATAATACCCAGTATTCCATAAATAAACGAGAGAATTAACATAAAAAGTAATGTTAAGGTCATTATCTTGTGGAATTTGTGTTTTTTTGTTTCCATTGATATGTTTTATTGGTTAGTTCTGGTTTTGTCAATTCGTGTAGAATATTGGGTTAATCCACGCTATTGGCGGCCAGGTTTTTTATCTGCTATACTCCCCATCGTGAAAAAGCAAAAAACCTTCGTATTCCGCTGCTCCTCGTGCGGCCATGAAGAACCGAAATGGCTGGGGCGCTGCCCTGAGTGCGGGGAGTGGAACACCCTCATCGAAACTTCGATCTCCGGCAACAGGGGCGTTAATCAGGGAAAGCGAAGCGCTGAGGCGCCGCCACAGTCGATGCCGCTTTCAACAGTGGACCCGCTTGAGGGGACGCGGATAAAAAGCGGCATCGACGAACTAGACCGTGTGCTTGGCGGCGGCATAATGAAGCGGTCGGCGATACTCGTGGGGGGCGAGCCGGGTATAGGCAAGTCGACCTTGCTCCTGCAGACGGCGGCGGCGGCCGGGACAAAGGGCCGCGTGCTGTACGTCACGGGGGAGGAATCCGCCGGTCAGGTGAAAATGCGCGCCGACCGCCTGGGCGTCTCCGGCGACCGGATCGAAATCTTCTGTTCGGGAAACCTCCAGGAAATCCAGCCGATTATCGAGGCGCTGAAGCCCGTGCTCATCATGATCGATTCCGCCCAGACGCTTTTCAGCACGGAAGCCGGGTCAACGCCGGGGACTGTCAACCAGATGAAGTACTGCTCCTGGGAACTCATTTCCTGGATAAAGGAGCATGACTCGGCGCTTTTCCTCACTGCCCATGTTACGAAAGACGGCTTCATCTCGGGGCCCAAATCGCTGGAGCACATGGTGGACACAGTGCTTTACTTCGAGGATTCCGCGCAGACGGCCAATAACGGAGACACCCGATTTCTCCGGGCGGTGAAGAACCGCTTCGGCTCGGTGGACGAAATCGGAATCTTCACTATGGGAGAGAAGGGGCTTTCCGCGGTGGAAGACCCGTCACTGCTTTTTTTGGTGCGCCGCGAGGGGGATTTGCCGCCGGGTATAGCCACCGCGGCGGTTCTTGAGGGCTCGCGAACCCTCCTCGTGGAGATTCAGGCCCTGACGGTTCCGGCCAAAGGCTCCATAAGCAGGGTTTTCTCCGACCGTATCGACAGCGCCAGGGTTTCGCGGGTGGCGGCGGTGATCGAAAAGCACCTGGGGCTGCGGCTTTCGGATCAGGACCTCTACATCAACATCGCTGGGGGCATACGCATCGCTGAGGTGGGGGTGGAACTGGCCCTTGCCTGCGCCCTCTATTCGGCGCGGACGGGCGTTCCCGTGCCCGCCAAAACCGCCATTGCCGGGGAACTTTCCCTCGCCGGGGAAGTCCGCCCCCTCCGCCGCCTTCCCATCAGGGTCAAAACCGCCCGGAACCTCGGCTTTACGGAGTTTCTCGGCCCTGCAAGCTCGGCTGGGGCTGCGGTCGAAGCGGGGGCGGAAGCCATGCCGACTGAGGGTTTTTTCGCTTTTCGGAACATCAGGGAGGCTGTTAAAGCTGTCTTTTCCGTCAAAGTGTAATGGCGGCTTCCGGGGCTTAAAAATGAACGCATAAGATTCAAATATTTCCCTTGACGAAATTTTGATAATAAGGTATTATGGGGATGAATAGGGATTAATTGTTGGATTTTTTGTGTTGCGGCGAGCCTGAAACCGGTTCGCTTATTTGTGAAAAGTTAGTGATTCTGCGATTCTCATCTTCCAGTTTTAGTAAATCCTTCATCCTATTATTTTGCATCCCGTTTCTCTCCTTTTTTGACCACCAGAAAATGGCCGGAGGGAGAGCTGGAGTCGTCTGTGTTATACGGACGTGAATATCAGGACTTTTAGTCCGCGCGAGCCCGGTCGCTTCGGGTGGGGA
>JGI24698J34947_10000227_pt1 | contig 23213 bp, 19 predicted proteins | sample TergutMp193P3_FD_34947 | JGI IMG/M metagenome (IMG submission 34947) | reverse complement strand
CTCGGTTCTCTGAAAGGATTCAAACACGGCGGGGCAAACGCGAAAGTAATCGGCATGATGAACGACATCATGAAGAATGTGAAAAACTGGGAAAGCGAGGAGGAGGTATCCGCCTATCTCACGAAAATCCTGAAGGGCGAAGCGTACGACGGTACGGGGCTGATTTACGGACAGGGTCACGCCGTTTACACCATAACAGATCCTCGCGCTATTCTGTTACGCGACAAGGCGGCGGCGCTTGCGGAAGAAAAGGGATTGATAAAAGAATTTAATCTTTACCGGCTTATAGAACGGCTTGTTCCTGTTGTTTTCAAGAAGGTTAAAGGCTCTGATAAGGAGATCTGTACAAATGTGGATTTTTATTCGGGCTTTGTTTATAAAATGCTGGGATTACCGCCTGAGCTTAATACTCCTATTTTCGCGATAAGCCGTATAGCGGGCTGGTGCGCTCACCGTCTGGAGGAAATTGTCGCGGGCGGCAGAATTATACGTCCCGCGTATAAGTGCGTTCAGCATCGCCAGGAATACGTTGAGGCGGAAAAACGGCAGGGCTATTTGCACCTAATGAACACAATCTTAAATTATGTTTTAAAGAAGAAATAGCAGCCGGGGAGATTAACATGAATACTACCAGGGCGGGATATGTCGAAGGTACTGTATCAATAGTTATTAACACTGTTCTTTTTGCATTGAAAATTTGGGTAAGCGTAATAACAGGTTCAATCGCGCTGGCGGCGGACGCGTGGCACACGCTTTCAGATTCAATAAGCTCTATTGTAGTTGTAGTCGCGGCGAAGTTGGGCGCGAAAAAGGCGGATAAGGAACATCCGTTCGGGCATGGCAGGTGGGAACAATTAGCCTCGATCTTTATCGCGTTCTTTTTGGGAATGATCGCGTTTGGTTTTCTTGAGACTTCCATAATTCAACTGGGTGAAAAAGAAAGAGTTGAATACGGAACAATGGCGGTTATTGTAACCGTTATTTCCATTGTCGTCAAAGAACTGCTGGCGCAATACGCGTTTTACATTGCGCGTAAAACCGGAAATTTAAGCGTAAAAGCGGATGGCTGGCATCACAGATCGGACGCGCTGTCCTCTGTTGTTGTGCTTGTCGGTATTTTATTCGCGAAGCAGTTCTGGTGGATTGACAGCGCGCTTGGCATAATTATCGCCCTGATGCTGCTTTACGCGACATTTGTTATTCTGAAAGAGGCGATAACAAAAATATTGGGAGAAGAACCTGAACAGAAATTAATTGCCGAGGTCACAAAAGAAATTAAAAGTATTTATAATAATGATGATTTAAATTTTCATCATTTTCACATACACAATTACATCTCACATAAGGAAATAACTTTTCACATACGGCTCAATAAGGATCTGTCTATAGGTGACGGACACAAAATAGCGTCTAAAATTGAAGAAGCGATTACGGAAAAATTCAATATGACGGCGACTATTCATGTTGAACCATTGGAAACAAACGAAGATTACACGTTATAAACCGGCGCATTTGAAATAAAACAAATAAAACGTTATACTATACAATATGGGACAGTACGACAGTTGGGATTATCTTACCAATTTTCTCAAAAAAAACCCGGACAGTTTTGAAGAGGAACTGTCCAGGCCTCCGTATGTTGTCAAGGTAAAGCGTCATCCTGTCCGTCCAAATCTTTTCATGTTCAAGTACAGCCAGTTTGAATCTGATTTTACAAATCCCGTTGTCCGGTGCTGCCGGGGTTCGGTGTATGACATTCGCGAAGATGGAACTGTAAAGCCTTACCTTATGCCCTTTTTCAAATTTTCAAATTACGGTGAAAATGGAGCCGACCCCATCGACTGGAACAGCGCTTTGTATGTGCGTGATAAAGTTGACGGTTCGTTATTGAAGCTCCTGAAAGAGCCGTGTGGTGATCTGTGGACTACCAACGGAAGTTTTGATCTGAATATTGAAGTGCCCGAACTGCTTCCCGCTGAAAACGATGAGAATCTCCCCCCGCCGTATACCTTTGCCGGTTTGCGCGACTACGCTCTGCGAGGGCACGAGGAAGAGATAAAGCGCCTGCCTATAGGCTGGACATTCATGTTTGAGCTAACATCACCGTATAACAGAATTATTGTTCCCTACAGAGAAACAAAACTTTTCTTTTTAGGCTGCCGCGATCCGCAGGGCGTAGAACATACTCCCGAATGGGCTTCGGAATCTTTTGGGATGACTTTCGCGACGCCGCAAATATTTCAGTTAAAGAACATAGATGAAGTTATCACATATTGTCAGACGGTCGATTCAGATGATCGCGAAGGCGTTGTTGTTCAGGATGGAAATTTTAACCGGATAAAAATAAAAACCGATCATTACCGCAGCCTGTTTTATCTAAAGGGCGAAGATCATTTTTCCGACGAGCGTATTTTTTTCGCGATTAAGCAGGGAAGCATTGACGACGCTGTTGCCGCGTGGCCGGAAATTCGTCCGAGGACAGATGAAATTATCGGCGAATGGATTAGGTTTCGCAATTCTGTCTCTGCCCTGTGCGGGAAGGCGGCGAATTTTTATCAGCATTGCAAACAGGAATACGCCGATCCTAAACAGGCAAAAAAAATCTACGCGATGTATGTGCTTGATAAGCGCCAGCCTGTTTCTTCCTTCCTCTTTGAAGCGATAAAAGAAAACGCGGACATTGAAACTCTTTTTAACAAAATTGAATACAAAGAATTAAAGAGTTACTGGATTCCCGCGGTGGAAAGCATAAAAGATTAAACAGGAAAAACATGCCTTCAAAAAAATATATTTACATTTACACAGACGGCGGTCCTGAAAAGTGGGCTTTTGTTGTTGTAAAGGACAATAAAATTATCCATGAAGAGTCTGGAATGTTCGGGCTTTCGGCTTCAACAAGCAACGACGACACAGAATCCGAAGGCATCTTCCGCGCGATACAATACGCCAAAGAAAGACCGGACAATTACATTCTCACCACAGACTCCCAGGCGATAATAGCCAAAGTAAACGGAAATGTTATCAACGTTACGCGAAATCCTAACATCAGGGGGATTCAAACGCTGCTAAAGGAATTTAAAGAATCGCCGTTACCTGTCAGTTTTTCGATCAGGTGGGAGAAGCGGCTCTCCAATGAATTTATGAAAAGGGCGGATGAGTTGTGCGGACAGTGAGATTCTTTTGCGGAGCTTGAGTTTTTTATAATTATGGTATCATTATCAGGAGAATAAATTGATGATAAAATATATTGAAATCCGCACGCAGTTTACAAACGCTTCAGGCAGATATGTGAAAACCCTGCGATAATCAGTTCCTTTATCCTGTTACCGTTTGAGTTATCTCTTTACTTCCTGGTGGCCCGTTTCCGTTTAAGAATAAAACCGAGAAGGGTCGTACAATTGGTAAGGGCGCCTGCCACATAGGTCAAGGCCGCCGCGCTTAGTACTTTTTTTGCGCCTTTCAGTTCTGCTGGTGTTGCAAGTATGTTGTTGGCCTTCAGCGCGGCCAGTGCCCGGGACGAAGCGTTGAATTCTACCGGCAGCGTCAAAATGGAGCAAAGTACCGACACGCTGAAAAGCACGATACCAATATCCATAATAATAGGTATATCTGGAACGAACAGCCCCGCCATTATAATATAGGGGCCGAATGTGGACGCGGTTCCTGAAAACTTGCGCAACGGAGCGCGAATTGACAAGCCCTTGTATTTGGTGGCGTACTGTATGGCGTGCCCGGCTTCATGCGCGGCAACCCCTACTGCGGCAATGCTGTTTACGTTAAATACCGGTTCGGACAGCCCAATTTGTTTTACGGTAGCGGTGTGGGCATAATGATCGGTAAGAGAACCGGGAATCGGACCAATTTTTACATCGTTGATATTATTGATTCTGAGCAGTTCAGCCGCTGTTCTCGATCCGGTGATTCCGTTTGAAGAGGCAACCTTTGCATACTTTGAAAAGGTTGATTTGAGCCTGAATTGCGCCCACGCGCCGACAGCGCCGCTTATCACGACCAGAATTATTTGCCAAAGTTCCATATCTTACCCTGCACTTTGCGGTCTTTCCCGCCGTCAAATTGGTATATGCTTAACCGCATAAAAAAGCCGCCTTCCTGAAATGGCGTCAATCACCATTTATTTTTATACCGGATTGCGCAAAGATGTCAATCACCAAAATGTACAAAAAAACCAATGCTGCCAAAATCCTCTTTATTTGCAACTCCTTTAAAAACAGCCAATAGTATTGACAATATGAAATAAATACATAATAATTTTTAATAAAGATTTTATATGGTAAAACATTATTTTGTATTATTAATTTTCATAACATTTTTTTCAGCTTTGGTTATTGCTCAGGAAGATTTGGAAATTATTGATAATAATAATATAGACAGTGACAAATTATTAACAGGATCCATCTTTTCGTTTAGCGGGTTTAATGAATTTAGGCTGGGAGCTGGTTTGTTCCTGGGTAAGCTCGGCAGTGATGGACATCATCCGGTCGGATATGATTATGGAGTGTTATTTGAATATAATTTTAGAGAAGAAATAATGTATACCAGATTATATGGTCATTTGACAGGTGGAGTTAGTGCGACATTATTGGGTGTTTCAATGGTAATGGCTATTGATGGTAATAATATAAGTTTCGGTTTAGCTCCAGAAGCAGGAATTGGTTTATCAACATTATTTAAAATATTTTACAGGTACAATTTTTATTTAAATAAAGATTTTAATAGTTACGAAGTAGTTTTTCATTTATGTTTTCCATTTAATAAAAGAAATTAACGGCGCATTTTGTGATATTGATTAAAAAGTTATTTTTATACTTGTATAAAAGAAATATTTTGTAATAAAGTAAATGCGGGGAGAATCAATGAAGAAAGCGCTTCTTTTTTGTTTTATAATGTTTTTTGCGGCTTGCTCAAAAGAAAAAGTACAATTAAATATAAAAGAGGCGTATTCTGAACAAATAAATACCGTATCAATTGATGGTATGGAGACCAAAAACTTTGAAGGAAAGTTATATGATTCATATAATGATTATGCAGCTAAACTGTCATATTACTCCATTATTGAAGATGAGTTGAAATATTATTCGGAAAATTATTCTGTAAATATTTTTGTTCAGGGATTTAATAATAGTTTTAGTTTGATTGCCAATAAATTATTTTTAACATCCCTGGTTCCTGAGTATGAGGATATTCCAGAACATACCGCAATAGAAGAATACGATATTAATTGGGAAGAAACGGGTAAATTTACATATATTTCGTTTGATTATAATGGGAGTTTATTAGGAAAGGATATACAACATGGATATAAAAGATATTTAATAATATACAGTAATAATAGAAGAGTTTCCTTATATGATCAAAATAATAGAATGGTCTATTTGGCATCATCGTTGAGATATACATTTTCTTCAGATTTTAATGTTCAGGCTTCATCAGAGTTACAGGAAAATAATATTAAATACTCCGTTGAAAATTGTATAAATGAGAATGAATTAATACCATGGGTTGAGAATTCGTCAGGTAATGGAACCGGTGAATATATAACATTCATTCCAAAATATGAAATAATTTTTCCAAATATACCTATTATAATATCCAATGGGTTTGTTGATTATAATAGAAATTATTTATATGAACATAATAATAGAATAAAAAAAATACGTGTTTATAATGCCGATCAAAATGAATATTTGGATTTTACTATAGAAGATACGCCAAATTATCAGGAAATATTTGTTAATTTTGAGAATAAAGTTAATAAAATAAATGTAGAAATTTTGGAAGTGTATCAGGGTGAAAGGTATAACGATTTGTGTGTCAATTTATTAAAGCCATATTATTTTTAAACACGAATCCGCTATATTCAATGTAAAGAAGATTATCATTAAAATAGTCCAACTGCGCCTAACGGGCGGTTCCTGAAATCAACCTTTCCGGGGAATTTTAACAAGAACAGGTCACGCGGCTCTTCAAATCATCATTGACCAGTTAAAAATCTTCTCTTATAATACACTTAGTTGATAACCTAAAAGGAGCGTATATGAACCGGGAAGCGAAAATTAAGGAATTGATTTCTCAAATGACGGTGGAAGAAAAGGTTTCGCAACTGCTGTACAAGAGTGAGGCAATTCCGCGTCTTGGGATACCGGAATACAACTGGTGGAACGAGTGTCTGCACGGAGTGGCGAGGGCGGGTATCGCGACGGTTTTCCCGCAGGCGATTGCGATGGCGGCGACTTTCGATGACGGCCTTGTCGAAAAAGTGGCGGACGCTATTTCCGACGAGGCGCGTGCCAAGTACAACGAGGCTATAAAGCAGGGGAACCGCGGTCAATACTGGGGGCTGACTTTCTGGACGCCGAATATCAATATATTCCGCGATCCGCGCTGGGGACGGGGACAGGAAACTTATGGGGAAGACCCGTATCTTACCAGCCGAATCGGGCTTGCATTTGTCCGCGGCCTTCAGGGTGGTGATCCTGAAAACCTGAAAACCGCCGCTTGCGCGAAACATTACGCTGTCCATTCGGGGCCGGAAAAACAACGCCACACTTTTAACGCCATCGTTTCAAAAAAGGACCTCTTTGAAACATACCTTCCCGCGTTCAAGGCGCTTGTCGATGCGGGAGTTGAATCAGTAATGGGCGCGTACAACCGCACCCTTGACGAGCCATGCTGCGCCAGTAATCTCCTTCTTAAAGACATACTGCGCGGCAGGTGGAAATTTAAAGGGCACGTAGTTTCAGACTGCTGGGCTATCCGCGACTTCCATGAATATCATCACGTAACAAAAGCGCCGGAAGAATCCGCGGCTCTTGCCCTGAACGCCGGCTGCGATCTTAACTGCGGCTGTACCTATCCGATGTTGAATGTTGCCTTCAAACAGGGGCTTGTTACCGAAGAGGCGATCAACACGGCGCTTGAGCGCGTACTGCGTACCCGTTTCAAACTGGGAATGTTCGACTCGCCCGAAACTGACAAATACGGCAAACTTGGACGCGAAATTATCAACTGCGAAAAACATCAACAGCTTGCGTTAAAAACGGCGCATAAATCCATTGTGTTGTTAAAAAATGAAGGTAATCTTTTACCCCTCGGTTCAAACGTGAAAAAAATCACCGTCGCCGGTCCCGGCGCGGCAAATCCACATACGCTCTTTGGCAACTATTACGGAGTCAGTTCCCATTTCGTTACCGTGCTTGAAGGGATTGGCGAAAAAGTCAGGGACAGATTCGGCATCAATATGGAATACCGCCAGGGCTGCCTGATGTACGGCGACATTAACAAATCGAACGCGGTATACGGTGAAGCGAATGTTTCAGATGTTGTTATTGCAGTGATGGGACTTGACGGCGCGATGGAGGGAGAGGAAGGCGACGCAATCGCTTCGGATTCCAACGGCGACCGCAACATGATTGAGCTTCCGCCGTGGCAGCTCAAGTTTTTGCAGAAGGTTCGCGCCGCCGGCAAAAAGATAGTTCTGGTGCTTACAGGCGGCAGTCCAATCGCCTTTCCTGAAGATATCGCCGACGCTGTCATTTTCGCGTGGTACCCCGGTGAACTGGGCGGCAAGGCTGTAGCCGACATCATCTTTGGCGATGTCGCGCCGTCGGGGAAACTCCCCATAACGTTTCCGGTTTCTACAGAACAGCTTCCGCCCTACGAAGATTATTCCATGAAGGGACGCACATACCGTTATATGACAGAGAAGCCGCTGTACCCATTCGGCTTCGGACTTTCGTATACCAGTTTCCATTTCGATTCTATCGGACTGTCCTCTCCGACAATTTCAGCCGGAGGTACTGTGAAAGCCGTGGTTACTCTGACCAATACAGGGAAGAAAGACGCGGATGAAGTGGTGCAAATTTATATTACAAGGGATGATCACGGCGAAAACGAACCGCTGTCATCGCTTAGAGGTTTCCGCCGTATCTTCGTACCGGCGGGTAAGAGAGAGACGGTAGAATTCGATCTTCCCGCCTGCGCCTTCGAGACGGTAAACGCTGAAGGCGAATACGAACTATTGCCAGGCTCTTACACCGTCATTGCCGCGGACGCCGCTCCTGTTCCTGTCTCAGTTGAAAAAGGCGCGCCCGCTCCTGTGTCGGCGAAGATTAAGGTGAGGGCTTGACAAATCTCTGATGATACAGTATATTTAAAATGCCACTAGGGGAGGCGGCAGTGGACTAAAGTCCAGAATAGCCTCCTCTGCCACAACCCGGTCAAAATGATCGGGTTTTTTATTTGTTTACAATGGCACGCAGTTCATCATAGGTCCAGAAATAGAGTTCTTCTGTTGCATTAAAATAACAAATACACCTGCCTTTATCTGATGAACCTTTTAGCTCTCCGGCTATTTTAGCTCTAACACTTTTAATCGTAAAAGGCGTATACAACCTCAAAAAAACATCATGTTCCACCTTTATTTCCGGGTGGGTTTGTATCATGGAGAGCCCCTGTTTATAACCTCTCTTGAAGGACTTACCCAAGGTTGTCCTGTTACCGGATATGTTTTTTAATTCAACAATTGCCCCATCCATAACCATATCAGCTCTCTTTTTACTTTTGTCGTTTTCATTAAGACGCTCAGGCAGGAAGTAGGCTATACTTCCTCGCATAGTCAAAATCTGCACATCGGAAATCTCACGGCAAAGCTTAGCCTGTTCTTTATAACCTCCGGTCAAGCGGCTTTTAGCAACAAAGATTCCTTCCCCACAGGGTATCCATTCCTCAAGGGGAAACATGATTCTAGCAAGAGCAAGAGATTTCTCAGCGTTTACGCGAAACATTTATTTTCCCCTTCCAGGGAAACCGCTTTGTCTTTCTTAATTTGCCCGCCTTTAACAAATAGCCGATTACCTGGGAAGCGTCTTCTTCCGCCCAGCGGATTATTTCGCTGCCGGCTAAAACTGAGGCGGCTTCGTCAACGGTAAAGCGTCTTTTGTTTTTACGGAAAAAGTTTACTACTGTTGTTTCTTCCCTAAGACCGAAGTTGGCTTTTTTTTCACAGACATCACAGCAGAGTTTTTCCGGCACTTCACCGCCTGAGTCGTAATTGAGCAGGTCAAGAAGCGAATGTCGTCTGCAATGATCGATGTCCCTCGCGTAACGAAGGAGAGCGGAAATCCTGCCGCGATCCGCTTCTGTTTTTGCCCTTGCAAGCGATCTTTCGTCTTCCGGCCCCCACAGAAGAATCGCCATTGATTGTTCTCCGTCGCGGCCTGCTCTGCCTGACTCCTGAAGATAGGCTTCCACAGAAGGAGGGCAGTCCCTGTGAATCACAGTCCGAACATCAGCCTTGTCCACGCCCATCCCGTAAGCGCAGGTTGCGCATAACACAGCGTCGGCGTTGTTTATAAACCATTTTTCGGTGTCGCTCTTTTCCTCCCTGCTCAATCCTGCGTGATAAAAGCGGACCTCTTCGCTCCAGTTAAATCCCAGCGCGGCAAATTCGTTTCGCAGGTAGCGGGCAAGTTTTTCCGTTCCCGGACGTGAAGAACAAAATACAATCGCGGGGCGAGCGTTTTCTATCAATATGTCGCGTACCGCCAGGTTGCGGCTGACACACCCTTTTGACCAATAGCTGATATTGGGTCTGTCAGGATTTCCGACAATTTGACACGCCTCCAATTCACCGAAGATGTACTTTCTGATTTTTTCCAGTACCGGAGCGCTGGCCGTGGCGGTAAAAGCGGTTACAAGCGGCGGGTTAAGCGAATTTATGATAGAGCCGATTTCCAGATAACTTGGCCTGAAACTTTCCCCCCACTCGCTGACGCAATGCGCCTCGTCAATTACAACATGAACAACCTTGATTTCTTCCAGCTTCTCTTTTACCTGTTCAGTGAGCAAAACTTCGGGGTTCGCGATTATAAACTTGCCCTGCCCGCTTTTCAGGTTTTGCCAAATAACATCGCGCTCTTCCTTGCTTTGCCCGCCCCTTATTATTACCGGAGAAAAACCGCGTTCATGTAATCTGCGCTCCTGATCCGCCATCAACGACAGGATTGGATAGATAACAAGAGTCAACCCCTCTATCAGCATTGCCGGCAATTGGAAACAAAGGGATTTTCCCGCCCCTGTCGGAAGAATAACAATCTGCCTCCCGGAACATTCCCTGTCTGTTCCGTATTCGTTGTCAACCGCATCTGCCTCAATTTCCGGCGAACTTTCTTCACCTTCCTGAGCGGGCCAATTGACAGGAATCCCAGCCGCCTGCGCGGCTTCCAATATGTTTGTCATCACCAGCCTCTGATACGGAAAAAGATACGAAAGCCCGAACAGGCTCTTTACCGCGCCGCTCAACGGGTCGGAAAGCTCTTGATTTTCGTCATCGAACATATATGCCTCCAACCTATATACGGCGCGGATATGCCGTGGCGCATTAGTCAGAGGATTTTTTTTTGAATAAATAATAAAAAGAATCTCGCAGAGACTCAGGGGCGCGGGATTTGCGGACTAAACCCAAAAACCATTAAAATGCTCATACTGGCGGAAAAGCTCTAGGACTCTTCCAATCCAAGTTCGTCATTGGAACTGGAGCCTGATTCTACTTCCTCAACGCCTTCCTGCTCTATCACGGGTTCTGCTTTCTTAGGTTTTTTAACTTTTTCTTTCTTTACCCTTGTACGACGATAACTTCGCGATACATAGTTTACAATATATATATAGATCACAAGCCCAACGGTAACCACGATTACCTGCCAGGATACCAGTATCTGTTTTAACAATTCAAAAAATTCACTTGAGAACATTTTATTAATTATCGGTAAAAACCTGCATTATCTTGAAAGGCATCCGGCGTTTATTGGCTGTATCGACCTTTTTATTCAAACACAGTACAATGAGCCATGCATTCAGCTTTGGAAACTTTAAAGACAAGAGGATTTTTTCAACAGTGTACCGACGCCGAAGGTCTGTCAAAATTGATGGACGAGGGGCCGGTTACTTTTTACGAGGGAACTGACCCTACAGGAGGAAGCCTGCACATTGGGCACATGGTTCCCTACTTCGCGTTCCGCCATCTTCGCAGCGCGGGTCATAAGGGGATCGCCCTGCTTGGCGGGGGGACCGCGCGGATTGGAGATCCTTCCGGGAAATCCGAGATACGCAAAATGCTCAGTTACGAACAGCTTGATAAAAACACCGACGCTATCCGCGTACAGCTTGACCGCTTCGTCGGCTTTGACAGCGAAACGGCCTTTCCCGCCAACAACAAGGACTGGCTTGCCAACCTTAACTACATCGATTTTTTACGCGACATCGGCAGGCACTTTTCCGTAAACAGGATGCTGAGTTTTGAAGCCTACAAAATGCGTCTTGAGACGGGGCTTTCCTTTATCGAGTTTAACTACCAGCTTTTACAGAGTTACGACTTTTTGGAACTGTACCGCCGCTACGGCTGCCGTCTGCAAATAGGAGGCGACGATCAGTGGGGCAACATTGTCGCCGGCGTGGAGTTGATCCGCCGCGTTGAAGGGGTAGAAGCCTTTGGAATTACCTTCCCCCTTGTTACCACTGCGGACGGTAAAAAAATGGGCAAGACGGAGAAGGGCGCGCTCTTCCTCGACCCGGCGGTTACCACTCCATACGATTTTTTCCAATACTGGCGCAATGTGCAGGATCAGGACATCCTCCGCTTTTTATTGATGTTCACCTTCCTGCCTGTGGATGAGTGCCGTTCGTTGTGCGCGGCAGGCAAGAATCCCAACGACGCGAAAGAACGCCTGGCGTGGGAAGTAACTTCCCTCATTCACGGCAAGGATGAGGCCGACAAAGCCCTGTCCGGGGCGAGGGCGGCTTTCGGCGGCGGCGGCGATAAGTCGGCAATGCCCCGCGCGGAACTTTCTCGTATACGTTTCGAGGAGGGTTATAACGTCGTAGACCTTTTCTGCGACGCGGGACTTGCCCCTACAAAGAGTGAAGGCCGCCGCCTTGTGCAGCAGGGAGGGGCATTTGTGTCTGTTCCCGGCGGTTCCGCTCCTGGCGGCGAACTTTCGTCGGTTACAGATCCGTCCGCGTTTGTATATGCCGATTGGCTCAACGATGAGGATGAGCTTGTCCTGCGTGCAGGAAAAAAGCGTTACTGTCTTGTCGCGGCGAAGTAAATTATTTTTGACATAGTCCAAAAAACTGCATATACTGGAAATACTTGAGTCCTTGCAAAACTAACCGGGTTTTGCAAAAGATCTATCCAAAAGATGAGGTGTATCATGCTGCAGTTTGAAGATTATGTTTCCAACATCCCCGATATTCCGCATGACAATTTTGCGCAGTTGCTGGACGCCGTATCGCGGAGCAGCGCCGGCAGGGACGCGATTATTTACCGCTCCGGCAAACAACGGGAATTCACCCGCTGGAGTTATACAAGGTTCGGCGATGAATGTCGCAGGATAGCGCGCGGCTTGCTTGCCGCCGGTCTTTCCAGGGGCGACCGCGTTGTGCTTTGGTCTGAAAACCGTCCCGAGTGGATGGCTGTCTGGATGGGAACTGTAATCGCCGGTATCTGCATTGTTCCTGTTGATTTTCTCGCGACAGAGCAGGAATGTATCAACATTATGAAAATAACAAGGGCCAGGGCTTTTTTTTATTCTGGCAGAAAAAGAGAGTTTGCCTCCTCCCTGCCGTCCAATGGTATTTCACTGCCGGTGTCCGTGTGCATAAGCCCTGAAAGAGAAGATGTCCCTCCTGATTACGAAACTGAATTCGCGCATTTTGGCAAGGATGCGGGCAGCCAGGTATTGCCCGCGATTGACAGCATACCGCCTGATCATCCGGCTTCTATTGTGTTCACCTCTGGAACTACGGGCTTTGCAAAGGGCGTTACCCTTTCCCATAAAAACATTATCGCCAACACCAGCGCGGCTATCAGAATTCTGGAACCCACCGATAAAGATATTTTCATGGATGTTTTGCCGCTTCATCATACCTATCCCACTACCTGTTCATTCATGGCTCCAATTGCGACCGGCATTCCAGTAGTCATCGCGGAAAAAATTGTCGGCAAGGTTGTTGTTGACGACATCAAGGACGCGGGAGTCACATTCCTTATAGCCGTTCCCCTGCTCTATGACAAAGTGATGGCGGCGATAGAAAGCGGCTATAACAAGTTGTCGCCGGTTATCCGCGGGCCGTTAAATTTACTGCGGAAGATTGCCCTTGCGGAAGCGAAAAAAGGAAGGCTCGCGTTTGGGCGCAAAGTGTTCCGGTTCATCCGCAAAAAAGCAAACCTTCATTCGATCGGGATAATGGTCGCGGGCGGCGGCCCATTAAACCCGAATACCGCGGATTTCTTCGACTCGTTTGGATTCAACATTGTTCACGGTTACGGCATGAGCGAAAACAGCCCGCTTATCGCTGTGAATACTCCGCGCCACAAGCGCAACGAATCGGTGGGGCTTCCGGTCAGTTACACCGAGGTAAAAATCATTGATCAGGGACCGGACGGCATCGGAGAAATCGCCTGCAAATCGCCGTCGGTGATGTTAGGCTATTTTGAAAATGAGGAAGCCACAAAGGAGGTTATTACCGAAGACGGATGGCTGCTAACAGGCGATCTTGGCTACCGTGATAAAGACGGCTTTGTTTATATAAAGGGACGCAAGAAAAACCTTATCGTCGGCTCCGGCGGCAAGAACATTTACCCTGAGGAAGTCGAGTCCCATTTCCAGTCATCCCGCGTCATCGGTGAAATTCTTGTAGTGGGCAGAAAGGAGCCGTCTTACGGCGGCGAAGTTATTTTCGCCGTAACGGTTCCCAATTATGACGCCATCAGGGAAGATCATCCGGGCAGGGAAAACGACGATAACTTTATCAGTGAAATGATTAAAAAGGAAATTGAGGAAGCCAACCGTTCTCTTCCTGTTTACAAAAAGATCAGCGACTTTACCGTGCGCAAGGAGCCGTTTGAAAAGAACGCACAGCAAAAAATACGCCGCTTCCTGTACAAGGGGTATGAGAATCCGCCCAGCGCTTAAAAATATGTTATGCGCTACCTTGGGAACAGCCTGAAGCCCAGTTTTACGACAAAGCCCGTGGATCGCGGGTATTCGGAAGTATCAATTATGGAATAAGGATACGCCATTCCGTTATTTGCTTTTTCCGCAATATTGGTAAAGTACGAAATTACAGTCCCGACTTCCCAGTAAAAAGCCAGGGGCGCTCTTTCAAGCGTCCATTCGCCGCCGACTTTTATTATGTGCTGCCATTGATACGCGCCGTCTTGCAGGAAGTATCTTGTTAAAATATCCTTGTCGTCTCTGCCGTTTGGATCAAGTTCCGACTGCAAATTACTTCCATCGACAGCGCTGGAGCCAAAGTCCGCCCCATGGCGTATCATCTGGTATTGCAGGCTTGTGGTGATGTTTTTTACCGGCATAGTGGTAAACCGGATCAACAGTTCGTCCGAATTTGGCGGAAGATAATAGCCCAATGACACTCCGTTGTTTATATACGCGGTTTCCATTATGTTATCGCCGTACCAGGGATTGTAATTGCGGTTGTGCGTGAAATTATACGGGCTCATCCATGTATAGCTGAATTTAACCGATGAAAAAGACAGAATTGGCAGGGGAAAACTTATTCCTGCCTGCCATGAATACATTTGACGATCCAGCGTAAATAAATCAGATGTTAAATTCATCTCGTCCAAAAAAAATGAGAGCCAGATATTTCCCAGTCCTGGATATTGCGCTTTCAGGTTTAAGGATATAGCCATGTTGTCGAAATCACCGATGTTATTCTGGTAAAAGAAACTGTTGGTCACAGGAGAAATGTAGCCAAGTTCAAAACGTTTCGGCCATATTACCGCATCCATAAAATCCAGAAACAGATAATTTTTATACCTGAATTGCAGCATAGTTATGGAGAAGGCGTTTTGAAATGTTGAGGAAGAAATTTTTATATCCTCAAGATTGTAGTATTCAAGTACCCCGGTCAACGACGCGATGCCAAACCACGAAACAGGGTTGAACTCGGCTTCAATCCCCAAAAAGGGTCTTGCCATTTGATTAAAAGCGAGGCTGCTGCCAAATGATGTTGAACCCCATTCACGCGATAACCGTCCCAGCCGCATTATTAGTTTATTTTCCATGAAAGAAGTGGTTATTTCAGATAACAGGTTATAACCGCCGGCTGCTTCCGTAGGCCATGGATCAAAGTAGGTAAGATCGTCAAAGAAAAATACCGAACTGTCCCATCTTTTTTTATATGAATAGGGAAAATGAGTCAGCGGTTCGCCGTAAACAGAGATCCTTCTGTTCTGATATTCGCCGTGACTCTCAAAATCTTCATAGTATGTCCAGTACTCGCCAAGGTATCTTCGGGGAGCCTGCATCAGACCGCCGTCCGCGCTGATGTTATACGAAACATTACGGCCCAGATCGCCGTTTAAAAAGATCTGAATCCAGACTTCAGTGCCAAAGAAATTTTCACTTGGCAAATAGAAACCATCTGACGCCTGTATATCCAAACCTATACCGGCGTTTAAAGAAACCGGAATGTTATTCCTGCCAAAAACGGTTTCGTTATAATACGCGCCTCTATGCCAGTCAATTCCCGTATCAGGCGGTTTTGAAAATATTTCCAGGTACTGTTCCAGAACTTCACGTTCTACGGACGAGAGTCTCTGTGCGTTATCTGAATAAAGAATCTCTTTTATCGCGGAAGTTACAACATCCTGAGTGTAGGGTCTTATCCCTGACAGGGGAGAACATAAACCCCTTATTTCCGCCAGTTCAAGAATCGAGTATATTTGATTTTGCAGTGAAACCGAGATATGCGTTTGCGCAATAATTGGGGCATAAAAAAATACAAGCAAGTAAACAAAAAATATTTTAGTTTTTCCCCGCAATATTAGCTCCATTGGTTTATTTGGTTTTAAACCTGTATCTCGTCCCTGTTTGTAATTACCCTGTTGATTATGCCGTAACTGACAGCTTCGACGGCATTCATCCAGTAATCACGGTCGGTATCTTTTTCTACCTGCTCAAACGGATGGCCGGTTTCACCGGCGATAAGGCTGTTGATTTTTTCCCGCAGTTTCTCAAGTTCCCTGGCGTGTATCTCTATATCTGTGGCGACGCCGCGAATCCCTGAAAGCGGCTGGTGAATGAGATAGTGGCTGTTGGGCAGCCCTACGCGCCTTTCCCGTGGAGCCGCAAGTTGAATAATCGCCGCCGCGCTGGCGACAAGGCCCATGCCAACCGTCCAGACATCCGGTTTTACAAAACGGATCATATCGAATATCGCGTAACCCGCGTCCGCATCCCCGCCGGGAGAGTCAATGAAAATGCGAATTGGTTCCGTTCCCATGTCCTCTAACAGCAGCAGTTGGCGTATTGTTTTTTCGGCAAGTTCTTTATTTATTTCCCCGGAAATTATTATGGTCCGTGTTTTTAGCATCCTGCCGGCAAGCGGGTCTATAACAGGCGCCTTGCCTTCTTTTTCCGTGTCGTCATCGTCATCATCTTCAAATCTAAAGGGATTCATTTATCATCCTCCATAACGTTACATATTACCGGGATTTACGATTGAAAGCAACCTCACGCGCTGTATATCCTCGAAACTCTCTTGTTGATATTGCAGGTTATCTCATAGGGGATCGTACCAACCACTGCGGCTAACTCGGCGGCGTCTTTAGCGGAACCGCCAAAGATAACCGCTTCGTCCCAGCGGCGGACATCCGTCTGCGGTCCCACGTCAACACAGCATTGATCCATGCAGATACGTCCCGCAAGTGGGAAGGCTTTGCCGCCGATTACCGCCTGCCACTTGCCGCTTGCCAGGCGTGGAAACCCGTCGGCGTAGCCTGCCGGAATAACCGCGATATTCGTATCCCGTTGCGCGATCCATGTCCGTCCGTAGGAAACAGATTCGCCTTTTTTTACCTTCTTTATGGAAACAACGACACTCCTGAGTTCCATTACAGGTTCCACTTTCATGGGTTCAATCCCCGATAACTGTGAAACTTTGCTTTCTTCCACGGCTTTGTAACCGTACAGTAAAATGCCCGGTCTTACCATATCAAACCATGCGTCAGGATACAGGATTACCGCGCCGGAATTAGCCGCGTGAACAATACCGGGGTCGATGCCCGCGTCCCGAATAGCGTTGACGGCTTCATTAAAACGATTTAACTGCGACTTAGTATACGCGATGTCCGGCGCGTCCGTCGAATCTGAGACAGCGAAGTGAGTGGCAGTCCCCGCCAATTCAAGCCCTGAGCAGGAGGCGATGAATCTGGCAAGTTCGAGGGCTTCTTCCGTACGGCAGCCCGTCCGTCCCATACCTGTATCAATTTTCAGGTGGACGGGAAGTTTGATTCCTTTTACCAAAGCCTCCTCATTTAAAGCATTGGCAAACCATGAATCGGAGACAAAGGGGGTAAGATTCGCGTCTATTATCAGCGGTATTTCCAGCGGGTGCGGCTGGGAAAAAAGCAGGATTGGCTCCTTTATTCCTCCTTTTCTGAGCTCTGTCCCCTCAGTTACAACCGCCACTCCAAGGCAAAAAGCGCCTGTTTCCAGGCTTGTCCTGGCTATTTGCAGGGCTCCATGCCCGTAACCGTCGGCTTTTACAGGCACGCAGATACGCGTTTTCCCAATTCGCGCCCTTACAGCCTGAATATTCGCCGAAAAACGGTTTAGATGGATTATTGCCCGGGTTCTCATACCAATACAATATAACAAATAATACCAGTTTAAAATAGTTGAATTATTACCGATTTAGTGGTAAACTAATAATGGGTATGTGTTCCCAAATTTTTAACAGAATTGTGATTCTCTTCGCCGTTCTGGCTTTTCTCTGCGGCTGCGAAGCTATGGACACATTTCTGCCTTCCACGGGAACCTACAGGGTAAACGCCAGAGTAGACAATCTCCCGCTGGATGAGTTTTCATTTGTCTCTTCCGGCAATAAAATTTGGCCCTTTTTTGAAAACAACGTTTCCGGCGATCCTGACGTAACCGCCCTTACGCTCTTTTTAAGAGATTCCCATGGAGAAATCGCCGGCTGGAAGGTCGTGTATACCCTTGATGAAAGTACCGGTGGAACCGGGGGAAACGATCAGAATAATAATCAGACAAATAATCAGAATGAACAGAAAAATACTACCGGTGATGATTTGGTCAATGACAAAGGTGAAGATAATATTGTAACTGGACAGGAAGGCGGTAATTCCGGTGAAGGCCCTCCAGATGATTCCACCGTTGATGCATCTCAGGGGACATCCGCTTACAGAAACGGCGAAGAATTGATTATTCCTGTTAAAAGCCTGGATAATAATCTGCCCTATTTTCCTGTACCGCCGGATTTACCCATGGGAAGGTATACGCTGGTTTCTCAGGTTATGAGGGGGAATCAGATTCTTCAAAGAAACGAAAAGGATTTTTTCTATTTAGCTGATGTTAATTTTTCATTTGATAGTATTCAGGTACACCAGAGCGGTATTTCCGAAAGTTCCCAGCTAATCCAAAAGGGAACTGTTGTTATGCTGGAAGCCAAACTGGAATTTGACAGCCGCCTGGACCCTTATATTGTTTGGTATAATGGAAGAAGGATAATCAGCGAGGGAAGTTTTTCGGAAGGTTATGGGAATCTGCTCTGGAGAGCGCCGGAACAAAACGGTTTTACTTCAATACGCGCCGAGGCGTTCCCCGTTAGGGACAGGCAGGGTCTTGCGGGGTATTCCAAGGATATTTCCCTTCTTGTTTCCGCCAAGAAAGCCGACATGCATCTGCTTTCCGAAGATGACCATGATGTTATGTATTGGTATTTATTTGAGGGCGATCTGCGTGAAACAAAGTCACATGGTTCGCCGGAACGGGCTTTAAAATACGCGAGAAACATAACGCCTAAATGGATGCCGGCAAACGGGACTTTCGGTCTTGCCGCCGGTACCAATGACGTCTATACGCTTCCGGGCGTATCTTTTTCAGGCGGCGCGGACAGGATGTGGCAAATTTTATGCCGCTTTAAACCGCTGGATTCAGGGGGAATTTTTTCCGTTCAATTTGGGACTGAATCTTCCGTTAAAATGAATTTGACTAAAAATGACAAAGATCTTGTTTTAACATTGATATCCTCCTCGGAAGTTGTTTCACAAACTTTACGTTTGCCGGAATTGGATTCATTTTTAACTTTAGAGGTTATTTTTTCCGTACAGTCAGATTATTTGATAGTCAGGTTTGATATTCTTGGTTTTTTTAATGATCAAAATGGACCGGCTGCGGAACCAATTGTTATAAAAGCGCAGATTAACAATGGATTTCTTGTAACGCTCGGTTCTCAGCTTGTAAACGATATTGCCGCTTTTAGTCCGGGCAGCAGACCCGCGCAGCCTGCCGTATTCACGGCTCTTTGGGATGAATTCGCGCTTCTTAATTTACCATACGCGGTAAATAAATTCACAGGTGAAGTTGTAAGAGAGCCGTCTGATAAGGATGAATCACCAAGAGAGGCGTCGTTAGGTGAAAAAGAACGTCAGGAATCCGATGCTTCCGGTTTTTTGACCTAGATATTTTCCGGCATGAAACAGATTTTTTTTACGTCAATTCTGGGGCGGAATTCCGTACAAAGGGGCGTTTTCTTTTCTTTTTATGTGATAATTTTAAGTTCATGCGTCAACCAGCAGCAGTATTTAAATCAGCCGGTTCCAGGCTATACTGACGTTGTCGTTCATGACATCTCTCTTTTGATCGGCGATATAACGGAAACCAAGGCAGGAGCCGGAAATGAAAATATTCCCGAATGGTTGATTGCGTTTTTTAACGGCGGAGTTGAAGAAGTTGAACAAATGGAATTTTTCATGAACAGATACTGTTTTATAATCTCGATAGAAGGCGCCAACTTTGGCGCGTTGAACAAATGGGCGGATAATTTTTCGGCGAGTCAGGATTTTTCAAGGCAGGCGGCTGTTAGAATGGAAAGAAGATTGATTTCCGCCGCGACAACGTATCCTGACGATGAATACGGCGATTTTTATGAATTATTGGTAAAAAAAGCCTTTGACGCCGAATATCCTGACGCGTTTTTGGAAGATACCTTTTGGATAAAGAGAAGCGTTAGTCAAAACGAGCCGGATACGGATGAGGCGAATAATTCCCCGGAGGTCTATGAATTTTTTGTTTTTATCAGTATTGATAAAAGTATAATGCAGAGTACTATTGTGAATATGATGGCGGAAGTACTTTCCGGCGTTACTGTGACACGCACCCAGAATAACGCGATAAGGCGTCTGCAGCAAATATTTTTTGTTGGGTTTTAATATGGAACAAATGCTTCAGTGGGGACTGGATTTTATCAGGTCTGTTCAAACAATCGGGGGCCCTCAGCTTACTTTCGTTATGCGCATAATTACAGGTTTTGGGGGAGTGCCGGTGTATCTGCTGCTTCCCGTTGTTTACTGGTGCGTTGATGAAAAAAAAGGACTTCATCTTTATATAACTGTTTTAATTACGTTATGGATTAATCTCTCTTTCAAGTTCCTTTTGGATCAGCCCCGGCCGTTTTTTGAAGGTTACGATCCTTCGGTTGGGATAATCAGTGAGAGGCTTAACGGATTGCCTTCTGGTCACGCGCAAATTACGCTGGTAATGTTTTTTATTTTCGCTTCCTGGATAAAAAAGAAATGGGCTTATGTATGCGCGGCCCTGCTCTGTTTTTTGATTGGCTTTTCAAGGATATACCTTGGCGTGCATTTTCCCACTGATGTTGCCGCCGGCTGGCTGTTGGGCGGCGTTATCCTCTGCGGTTATTTTCTTTTACGCGATAAAATTGAAGCGCTCCTTTCGCGGGGCGGTTTCCGTGCGGGGATGTACACAAGCGCCGCCGTTTCGTTTATCATGATCCTTTACCTGCCAAATCAGGAACTTCTCATGCCGGGCGGAATTCTGCTTGGTATATGCGCGGGTTTCTGTTTAAACAGGCGCTATGTCGGCTTTTCGAGTAACGCATTGTTGGGACGGACGGGAGTTAAAAAATACCTTACACTGGCTGCGCGCCTGGTTTTGGGAATTGCGGTTGCGATTTTATTTTTACTTGCAATCGTAAAAATCATCCCGCAGATTGCAAATTTAAACAATGAAAAACTTTTTGGGTTTGCCTGTTTTGCTCTTCTGGGACTCTGGGGCTCTGTTGCCGCGCCCTGGGTGTTTATCAAATTGCGCCTTGCGGAAGCTGAACTAAAGCAATGAGCGTAAACAATGTGAACGCCGGTTATGGTGACGAATCGCCAATCGCCGCTTTCGCGACTACGCCGGGTAACAGCGCGCTCACCTTGATCCGCTGTTCGGGCAAGAGTGCGATAGATTTGGTTTCCTCAGTTTTTACGCCGCAAAAAATCAGTAACGTTCCTGGAAATACCGTCGTTCACGGCTGGATTGTTTTAGCTAACAAAAAAATTGACGAGGTTGTTGTTTCCGTATTCCGATCCCCGAAAAGTTACACCGGAGAGGACAGCCTTGACATCTGCTGCCACGGCGGTTCTGCCGCCGGAAGGGCAGTGATGGACGCTCTAAAGACCGCGGGTTTCAGGGACGCGCTTGCGGGTGAGTTTACATTCCGCGCTTTTATGAACGGCAAACTCGATCTTACAAAGGCCGAGTCTGTCATGGAAATGGTTTCCGCGAAAACTGAAACAGGCCGTCGTCACGCCGTTACGCGCCTTTCCGGTTCTCTTGAAACGGAGATCAACGAAATTAAAAAGTTGCTGGTACAGGTTCTTTCAGGCGCGGAAATTTTCCTTGACTATTCAGAAGATGAAATAAGCGCCGACGCGGAAGAAATCGCGGGTAAACTTCCAAATCAGGAAACCGCGCTTGCGGCTTTGGAGCGGCTTAAAAAACTCGCCGCATCCTGGCGGCTTGAGCGTATCTATCAGGAAGGGGTTACGGTAGTAATTGCGGGTCCTCCAAACGCGGGCAAATCAAGTTTATTCAATTCTCTTTTAAAGGAAGACCGCTCCATTGTTACGGAAATTCCCGGCACAACCCGCGACTGGATTGAGGCGTGGGTTTCTATTGAAGGAATTCCGGTTCGTCTTATCGACACCGCCGGTTTACGGGAAGCCTCCGATTCTGTTGAAAGAGCCGGAGTGGAACGCAGCCGGAAACTTTTACAGGAAGCGGAACTTGTTTTGTATTTGATAGACGGGACGAAAGGCGTTACTGATGATGACCGGAATTTTTGCGCCGGGTATGAGCAAGGGCAAAAACCATACCTGCTCTTGTGGAACAAAGCGGATATCGCCCCATTGTATCAGCCGTTTCCGTTTGCGGCTAACGCCCCCATCTGTATCAGCGCGAAAACCGGCGAAGGACTTGCGCGGCTTTACGAGGCTATCGCTTCGGCTATTCAGGCGCAGGTATCTGAAGGTTTACAATCAGACGGTATGTCCGCCGCCCTTGGCACTGTCCGGCAGAAAAATCTTGTTGACGAAGCCTGCGCCGCGCTGGAAGATGCCCTCGCGCTGGCGGAAAAAGAGGAGCCGCTTGATCTCATCGCGCCGTTGTTACGCGAGGCGGTGAACGCGTTAGGCGAAATCACAGGAGAGGTTTCTACGGCTGACATATTGGAAGAGATGTTCAGCAGGTTTTGCGTGGGGAAGTAGGATATATTCGAGAAGAATTTCACGCAGAGGGCGCAAATGCGCAGAGGACGCGGAGGGAAATTTAAGAAACAAAAGCCCGAAATTATTCGTTATCCAAACCTTCTACAATTTTTGAAAATGATATTTTTTCTTTTAACGGTGGAATGACAAAAGAAAATGATGACTTTCCGTCCGTGTTATTTATTACGAAGTTGCCTAACATAATAATATCCATGCCTATCAATACATCAGTTCCGGGAATATTATTAACCGAAAACCGCCTGCCTGTTAATACCAAGTCATCGGTAAGCCTGATAGTTGCGATAACAACGTCGGATAAACAGTTGCTGTTATTAATTCCGTGAACCAATTTTGTATCTATAGCGCGTAATTCCAATTCCTGTACAATTTTGGGCGAAAGAACAGAATGGTTTGCCCCGGTGTCCCATACAGCAGATGTGGTTACAATCTTACCTTCCGATGAAGAAAAAGAAGAATAGAGAATAACAGGCGTTGATATTTCCCTTACGATTCTTTTATATTCAAAATCAAGGGTATGGTACTGTATTTTTTCAGGCATTATACAAAGCTCATTAATCTGTAGTGTTCTTCT
>JGI24698J34947_10000226_pt1 | contig 23328 bp, 17 predicted proteins | sample TergutMp193P3_FD_34947 | JGI IMG/M metagenome (IMG submission 34947) | reverse complement strand
AAAGAAAGCGCGATTTTGATCGATAATCTGCCCCGGCACTGCATTTTACGGGATATTTCCTTTTCCGGCGCCAGGTTAATCATGATGGGAGTCGCCAAATTTCTTGTAAATAAAGAAGCGTTTTTAAAGATGGATTTTGATGAACCCAGGGAGTCTTTTCTCCTGAAAGGTAACTTAATCAGCGCGGAACAGGTCGAAGGCCGCAAGGAGCTCATATCGTTAGACCTTCAGTATGATGAGAACAATGTGCCGATGGGTTACAAAATACGGATCAACGATTATCTTTCCCAAATCCGGCCTGACGGCCGGGGCAGTGAAAACGTCATTGAAAAGAAGCCCGCCGCCCCGCCACCCAAACCCGCACCGCCGGCGAAGCCGGCCGCACCGCCGGCCCCGCCGGCTGCTGCACAGGCGACGGCGAACCCCGCAGCTCCCGCAAAACCGCCGGCAACGCCGGCTGCCGCAAAACCGCCGGCGACGGAGTGGCCGTCCCCGGATGATATCTTTAATAACGCCGCGCCGCCCGTGAACAAAGTCGTAGATTCCAAACCTCCCTCCTGAGGTTTCGGGAAGTGGAAAAAGGCGCCGTTGTTTTTCTGGCCGTTCCTGAATTTCTGTACAATGATATGCACAGCCTCTCCCATCACTTCGAGCTCGATCCCGCAATACTCCTTCCGGTAGAGCTCCCGCCGGGCGAAAACACCCTTAACCCTGCGAATCTCTCTCTGGAGATGATTCTTTCGGGGATGCTTCGAATTGTTTCCGCCTGTAGCAGAAACAATTCGCGGGTCATTTCTTCCTACGGAAGAAATGACCCTTCGGATTCTCCACGTGGGATGAAAAATATTCCGCCCGAATGGGTCGATTATTACCGCGGTTTTATTCTCACCGTAAAACCGGAGATCTTCCACGAGTTTACCGGTGCGAGTATTGTCAAAGCCGAAAACGGCGAATTCGAAACGGCTTTGGAGATAAGCGCCGTCCTGGAAGGACTCTTCCCGAATTCGCCGGGAGTATTGCTCAACAAGGCCCTGATTCTGGAGAACGCCGCGACAGAGCTGGAAAAAAACGGCCATGCCGCCGGGAAGGAAAACGCCCTGGCCCTGGAAGCCTACGAAGCGGCAATGTCCCTTGAACCGGTCCTGGCCGATACCTTCTTCAACGCCGCCTTTTTTTTCATGCGCCGCAGGGACTTCACCCGCGCGAAGGATTGTTTTTCCCGGTACATCGAGCTTGGTGATGAATCGGAAAACTCCCTGGAAAATTCCGCGGAATTTTCCGATGAGAAAGTCAGGGAGGCTAAAAAAATCCTGCTTGAGATCGGGGGCCTGGATGATTCCGGTTTTCGGGAAGCCTATGATCTCATTAACGGGGGAGAGAATGAGCATGGCCTTTTGAAAATTCGGGAATACATAGAAAGGCGCCCCAAAATCTGGAACGGCTGGTTCCTGCTGGGCTGGGCGCTGCGGAAACAGGGGCGCTTCAGGGACGGCCTTGAAGCATTCAAAAAAGCGCTGGAGCTTGGCGGCGGAGGCGGCGACTTAAAAAACGAAATGGCGATTTGCCTCATGGAACTGGGCGACTTCAAAGCCGCCAAAAAGGAACTTGAACAGGCCCTGCGTGAGACGTCAAACGACATCAAGATCATCTCCAACCTTGGAGTCCTGGCCCTGAAAACCGGCGACCGTGACAAAGCCGCTTCGTATTTTAGGACTGTGCTGGAACTGGACCCGGAAGACGAAATCGCGAAGCAGTTTTTTGAATTGTAGTAAAATAAATTTTTCCCAGCTAAAAGATTTGTACGCTTGAGTATAAAAAGCTTTAATATGCAAGAGCGAGGTCTTTAATTCCCTTGCATTTCCACGAAAAAGCGATAAAGTATTTATAAGGAACAAACATGATCGTAGGGAAGAGCATACCCAGGGTGGACGCCTGGGAGAAGGTTTCGGGCAGGGCAAAGTACACAGCCGATCTTGTTCCGGCCAACGCGCTTGTGGGGAAGGTGCTGCACTCCACCATTGCCAACGGGCTTGTGACCCGAATCGACGCCTCGGAGGCGGAAAAAATGCCCGGCGTGGAGAAGGTCATCACCTGCTTCGACGTTCCGGATTTTCCCTATCCCACCGCGGGCCACCCCTGGTCCACCGACCCCGCGCACTGGGACCCAATGGACAGGCGGCTTCTCAACAGGCGCGTGCGGCTCTACGGGGACGACATCGCCGCGGTGGTCGCGGTCAACGAGGTCACGGCGGCGAGGGCGCTGGCGGCGATAAAAGTCGAGTACTCCGAATACCCCGTGGTTCTCAGCCCGGAGGAGGCGATGAAGGAGGGCGCGCCGCTGCTCCACGAAGAGTGCGCCCGTAACATCCTCAAGAACACCGGCGTTGTCGACGGGGACTTTGACGCGGCGATAAAAGAAGAGGGGCTCCTCTGTTTTGAGGGCGTGTTCGAGACGCCGACCGTCCAGCACTGCCACCTGGAGACGGTGGTGTCCTTCGCGTACATGGAAAACGACCGCGTCGTGGTGGTGTCTTCCACGCAGATCCCGCACATCATCCGGCGCATCGTGGCGCAGGCGCTGGGGCTTCCCTGGGGCAAGGTGAGGATCATCAAGCCCTACATCGGCGGCGGTTTCGGCAACAAGCAGGACGCCCTTTACGAGCCGCTCAACGCGCTCATGACGGTGGCCGTTGGGGGCCGCCCGGTGGTGCTGGAGCTTTCGCGGGAAGAGGTGTTCTTCGGGACGCGCGTCCGCCACGCCGAAAAGATCCACCTGAAGAGCTGGGTGAGGCCTAACGGGCGGTTAGTCGCAAGGAGTTATACCGCATATTCCAATCAGGGCGCTTACGGCTCGCACGGCCACGGCATCGCCGCCAAGGGAACGAACGCATTCCGCCAGCTCTACAACGACGAGAAGGCGCGCAAGACGGAGATTTTCACGGTCTACACCAACACCGCCGCGTCAGGCGCTATGCGCGGCTACGGCACGCCCCAGGCGGTCTTCGCGATAGAGTCGCACATCGAGGACATTGCCCGCGCCCTCAACATGGACCCGATAGAGCTGCGCTTCCTCAACGTGATGCCCGTCGGTTTTGTCGACACTTTCACGGGCAACGTGAACCGCTTCGATTCCTTCCGTGAGTGCGTGGAGATGGGCAAGGACTATATCAGGTGGGCCCAGAAGCGGGCGCTTTACAAAAACCAAAGCGGCCCCGTGCGTCGCGGTGTGGGCATAAGCCTCTTCTGGTACAATACCGCAGTGTGGCCCATCTCAATCGAGGTCTCATCCTGCCGCATGGTCCTGAACCAGGACGGCAGCGTACAGGTGCAGTTAGGCGAAACCGAGATCGGCCAGGGCGCGGACACTGTTTTCACGCAGATGGCCGCCGACACGCTGGGCATTCCCTGGCAGAACGTGCACGTGATCAGCACACAGGACACGGACATCACCCCCTTCGGCCTCGGCGCTTACGGTTCCCGCCAGACCTATGTCGGCGGCGCGGCGGTTCACAAGGCCGCGCTCATGCTGAAAGAAAAGATACTCGACGAGGCGCGAGAGTACCTTGAGCGTAAGAAAATTATGCCTGACATAAAGTCCAATGATGAACTGAACATTATTGATGGCATCATCGTGTTAGTTTCGCGTAACAACGAAAAATTGATGAGCCTTGAGGAACTTGCCATCGAGACCCTTTACTCAGCCGAACACGCGCAGCACCTGACCGCTGAAACCACCGCACAGGTGAAGAGTAACGCCTTCAGCCTTGGCTGCGCCTTCGCCGAGGTCGAGGTGGACATTCCCCTTGGGAAGGTGAAGCTCCTCAACATGGTGAACTGTCATGACTGCGGGAGCCTCGTGAATCCCCTGGCCGCAGCCGGTCAGGTTCACGGGGGGATGAGCATGGCGATAGGCTTCGGCCTGTACGAGCAGTTCATCTACGATCCGAAAACCGGGGAACTCCTCAACGGCAACTTGCTGGATTATAAGCTCCCCACGATTCTGGATCATCCCCGTCTTGAAGCGCGCTTCGTGGAAAACCCCGAGCCGACAAGCCCCTACGGAACCAAGGCCCTGGGCGAGCCTCCAACGGTGCCGGGGGCCGCGGCCATACGCAACGCGGTGTTACACGCAACCGGCGTCGCTCTCAATAAAATCCCCATGACGCCGCACCTCCTGTTCGAGGAATTCAGGGCCGCGGGCCTGCTGCGGGAGGGGCAATGTACGACATAGAAGCGTTATACGAAGCCGAAAGCCCCGCCCACGCGGTGGCGCTTCTTCAAGAACACCCCGAAGCCCGCGTCATCGCGGGCGGCAGCGACGTGCTGATAAAAGTTCGCGAGGGAAAATTCGCGGGCTGTACGCTGGTGAGTATTCAGCGCCTTGACGAACTGCGCGGGGTTGCGCTTGACGGCGAAGGAGGACTACGCATAGGCGCGATGACAAGCGTGTCTCACATCGCCGCCGACCCGCTTATTAAAAAGCATCTCGCCGTTCTGGGAGAAGCGGCGGAAACCATCGGCGGCCCGCAGCTCCGCAACATCGCCACAATCGGGGGCAACGTGTGCAACGGCGTCACCTCCGCGGACACCGCGTCCACCCTCATGGCGTTTGACGCGGTGATGGAGTACCTCGGCCCGGACGGCAAGCGTCTCGTCCCCATAAAGGAGCATTACACCGGGCCCGGCAAGACCGCGTTGGCGCACGACGAAATCCTCACGGCTATCGTTATTCCAAAAACGAGCTACGAGAACTGCTTCGGCTGTTATATTAAATACGCCATGAGGGAAGCTCTGGACATCGCCACCCTGGGCTGCTCCGCGAATGTGCGGCTTTCAAAAGACAAGACGCTCATTGAAGCCGCGCGATTGGCTTACGGCGTAGCGGGGCCGGTCCCCATGCGGGCCCCGTCCGCGGAAACCGCCGCTGCCGGCCGCGCCGCAAGCGAAGAGACCGTAAACGCGGCGGCCCTGGCCGCCCTGGCGGATATCAAGCCCCGCACGAGCTGGCGGGCAAGCGCGGAATTCCGCCTTCACCTCGCGGAAGAACTGGCCAGGCGGGTGCTCAGGGAAGCGATTTTGCGGGCGGGAGGCGCGTTAAATGCAAACTAAACTCATAAAATGCAAAATCAACGGCAGGGACACGGAGACCGTGGTTGACATAAGGGCCTCTCTTACTGATATGCTTAGGAACGGGCACGGCCTTACCAGCGTGAAGAAAGGCTGCGAGGTGGGAGAGTGCGGGGCCTGCAACGTGATCATTGACGGCGAGTGCTTCAATTCCTGCATTTACCTCGCCGTCTGGGCCGACGGCAAGGAGATCACCACCACCGAAGGGCTTGTCAGCGCGGGCGGGGAACTCTCGTCGATTCAGCAGGCTTTCATTGACGAGGGGGCCGTCCAGTGCGGCTTTTGTACGCCCGGTTTTCTAATGAGCGCCCGTGAGATGGTTAACTCAGGCAGGGCTTATTCCGACGAGGAGCTGCGCAAGCTCCTTTCGGGGCACCTCTGCCGCTGTACCGGTTACGAGAACATCTTCAGGGCGGTACGAAAAATCACGGCCGGAAACGTCCGGCCACAAGGAGTAAAGAGTTGAAAAAAATGAAGGTGACCTTTTGTCTGCTGTTCGTATTATGCATAGCGCTTGCGCTGACGCTTACCGCCTCCTGCGCGGGAGACGCCGCGGTCACGGACAGCGGGCCGGCCGCTCCCGGCAACGCAGTTACAGCCGGGAGTAACGCGGCCGGGCAAGTGTCCGGTCAGGGGGAAGTGAAAGTGTTAAGCGATGTTGAAGGGAAAGAATGGATGCTCACGGAATTGAGGAGCCGCGGGAATACCGTGCGCATCGACAGGAGCAAGCTCGCGGCCGCCGATACAAACGGGTCTTTCACGATCATCTTCCAGGACGGCAGGGTGAGCGGCGTGGGCTGGCCGAATCGCTACTTCGGCCCCTATACCTCAGCCGGTGTAGACGTACTCACCATCAGCGAGCAGCTTGCCAGCACCATGATGGCGGCGTTCATCGAGCTGGATGAACTCAAGGAGCACGACTACTTTGTCTATCTCTCCAAAGTTACCCGCTGGGCTGTCCGGGACGGAAAACTCGAACTCTACAGTACAAGCGATGGGAGAGAGACGACGCTGGTTTTTGAGCTGAGATAGCGTACTAACAAAAAATAGCGGCAATAGGACTCGGACAAAACCAATAGTTGTCAGCCAAATTTATTTTCATTATTCCCTTGACAATACAAGATATATGTTGTATAAATATATTTAATGACAGCGAAGCAGGTCATTGATATATTGAAAGCTAATGGATGGGCGCTTGATCGCGTCCATGGATCACACCATATATTCGTCAAGGATGGCTGCCGTTCTGTGTCTGTTCCCTTACATGGAAACAAAGATATCGGAAATTTCGCCAGACGGTTATTAAAAGAAGCGGGTATTAATTAGGAGGAAAACGTGATTTATAATTGTACCATCGAAAAAGAAGGGGAAGAATACATCACCCAGTTTCCGGATATGCCTAATATCGTCACCTGCGGGTTTTCCATGGAAGAAGCCCTTGCCATGGCGAAGGAAGCCCTTGACGGTTGTCTTGAGGCTGATATTTCTCGAGGTAATACTATCCCCAAACCGTCTTTCAGGAAGGGGCATCCCATAACGGTTGCAAATCATATTACCATTGCCTTACAACTCCGGGAACTCCGGGGCGAGCAAAGCCAGACCGACATCGCGAAGAAACTGGGGCTCTCCTATCAGGCATACCAGCGGCTTGAAAACCCAAGGAAATCAAACCCCACTATTAAAACGCTTGAACGTATCGCGCATGTGTTCGGGCGGGAACTCAATGTGAAGATCGGGTAACGAATTAGATCAACCAGCCAAATCAACCTCTTTCTTTAGCGGCAATAGGACTCGGACCTATGACCGAACGGATATGAGCCGTTTGCTCTACCAACTGAGCTATGCCGCCGTTTTTCATAAAACAACTTTTCAAGTTGTTTTATGAAAAACATGTATACGATACTTCTCGGCACACGTCCCGAAGGGATGTATGCTGCCATCTTAATTTTGAGTCAAACTGAAACTAACAAAGAAAGGCGCCTTTGTCAAGACCGGCGGGAAATGTACGCCCTAAAGAAGAATGCATAATTAAAAAACAGATATCATATAACCAGATATATTAAGACTGTAATCCACCTGTTTGTACGATTTTGTCTTTGTTTAATTTTTTACTTGTGTTTTTGGGGTATCTGTGATACTATATAGCTATCTTTATTTTCTTTTAGGAGGATTTTCTATGAAAAGGATTGTAGTAATTCTTTTAGTGTTGTGTGTGGCCGCTTCCCTGTTTGCGGGCGGCAACAGGGCGGCGACTCCCACCACCACCACTACCACCGCAAACAAGGGCTTGATTGGTATTGCCATGCCCGAAACACACGTTCAGAGGTGGTATAAGGACGGGAATACCCTTAAGGCGGAAGCCGAGAAGCGCGGTTACACAGCAATGGTCCAGTGGGCTGATGCGAATCAGCTCATTCAGAACGGACAGGTTGAAAGCTACCTGCTTCAGGGAGCGAAGCTGTTGATAATTGGCTGTATCAGTGACGGTGTTACCACGCAGGTCGCGAACGCCAGGCGTGACGGCGTACCCGTTATCGCTTACGACCGGCTCATCATGAATACTGCCGATTATGATTACTTCATCACGTTTAATAACTACAACGTCGGCGAAGTTCAGGGGAAGGCTATTGAAGAAGCTCTTAATCTTTCCGCGGCTACCTCGGCGAATCCTAAGAGGATTGCCCTGTTCGCCGGTTCATCGACAGATGACAACGCATACTTCTTCTTTGACGGCGCGATGAGCATCCTCAACCCCTACATCGACAGAGGCGTGCTGCAAGTTGTCGGTCCCGCCCCGCGAGCATCCAGACAAACCGGATCCGTAGCTGCTAACCCTGAATTTCTGAGAATCTGTACCGAAAACTGGCAGGCTCCTATCGCCAAGACCCGTATGGAAAACCTTCTGGTCGGCGACGCGGCAAATGTTACCCTGGACGCGGTACTTGCCCCGAACGACCCGATAGCGCGCGCTATTGTCGAAGCCTGCAGGGCGGACGCGAAATACCGCAACTCCCTGCCGATAGTTACCGGACAGGACGCGGAAATTGACTCCATGGCGTCAATCAGGGACGGCGGACAGTACATGACTGTATTTAAAGACACAGCCAAACTTGCCGAAGCCGCTTTGATTCTGGCGGAAGCAGTCCTCGAAGGCCGCACCCCCAATATCCCGGGCGCGGTTGTCGCCTCAACCATTGGCCTTGGCGCGATTGGCAATACCGGAAGGAAGGAAGTGACGACTTACCTCTTGCAGGTTACCCCGGTTACGAAGAACAGCAACTTCCAGGCTCCGTTTGACGCCGGCTTCTATGATGACGCGGAACGCAGAGGCGCGGGCTTCTAAGACAGTGTTTTTTTCACTATTCGTTTGAGAACAACATACCCTGCTATGCGGCGGGGTATGTTGATTTTATTGATTCCAGGGTGATTTATGAGTGATTATATTCTTGAAGTAGAGAACATGACCAAGGATTTTCCGGGTGTCAGGGCCCTTGAGAATGTCAGTTTCAAGGTTAAAAAAGGCGAAATCCATTCATTATGCGGGGAGAATGGAGCTGGAAAGTCCACGATGACAAGCTGTATTTCCGGCGTTTACCCCAAGGGCGATTACGAAGGCAAGGTTTTCTTCAAGGGACGCGAGACCAATTTTCACAGCGTCAGGGACAGCGAAAAAGAAGGGCTTTCCATTATTCATCAGGAACTTGCCCTTAGTCCGTATCTGTCGATATATGAAAATATTTTCCTGGGGCACATGGAGACCAGGTTTGGTATAATAAATTGGGATAAGTATTTAAAAGAATCAAAAAAATATCTTGATATAGTGGGTTTGAAAGAACCGCCTGAGACCGTTGTAAGCAAGATGGGCGTGGGAAAACAACAGTTGGTGGAAATCGCCCGCGCCCTCTCCAAAAAGACGGAACTCCTGATACTGGACGAACCTACTTCGTCCCTGAACGACGACGAAAGCGAAAAGCTCCTCAACCTTATGCTGGAGTTTAAAAAACAGGGAATGACCCTTGTGATGATTTCTCATAAGTTAAGCGAAGTTTTAAAGGTCGCCGATACCGTTACGGTTTTGCGGGACGGGCGTTCTATCAGCACTTACGACGTAAAAAACGATAAGCTCACCGAAGAGATGATCATAAAGGACATGGTAGGCCGTGTCCTGACTCACCGCTTCCCCGAACGGAAGTCGTCTCCTGGCGAGATTGTAATGGAGGTGAAAAACTGGTCGGTTTATCATCCCGATTATCATAATATTAAAGTGGTGGATAACGCTTCGTTCTTTCTGCGAAAGGGCGAGATACTGGCCTTCTGCGGCCCGATGGGCGCGGGGCGCACGGAATTAATGATGAGCCTTTACGGCAGGGAGTACGGTTCCCGCAGCGAGGGGGAACTGTTTATAAAGGGAAAGAAGCGCACGCTAAAAAGCGCACGCGCCGCGATTAACGCGGGTCTTGGTTTTATTTCCGAGGATCGCAAGAATCTTGGGCTTATATTGATACAGCCTGTAAAAAACAACATAACACACTCCAGCCTGGACAAGATTGCTAAAATGGGAGTTATAGACAACCGGAAAGAGATAAAGGAAGCGGAACGTTACTGCAGGGATCTTAACATAAGAACGCCGTCGATAAACCAGTATGTGCGCAATCTCTCGGGCGGCAATCAGCAGAAGGTTGTTGTCAGCAAAACGCTTATGGTGGACCCCGAAATATTCATCGTTGACGAACCCACAAGGGGTATCGACGTCGGCGCCAAAACCGAGATTTACGGCATCATGAACGATATAATCGCCGCGGGAAAGAGCGTTATAATGGTTAGCTCCGAACTTCCCGAAGCTCTGGGTATGGCGGACAGGATTTACGTTATGAACGAGGGAAAGATAAAAGGGGTGCTGTCGAAAGAAGAGGCAACCCAGGAAAAAATAATGCATCTGGCGCTGGTTGGATGAAGGAGAAATTATGAGCGAAAAAATCAAGACATCCGATGTTAAGACTCTGATAAAGAATAACATCAGAAATTACTCGATGTTCATCATGCTGGCGCTGATCATGCTGGTCTTTGCTCCCCTTACGAGGTGGAACAACTTCAATCCCCGCAATTTTATAAACGTATTTTTCCAGAACAGTTATGTGCTAATTCTCGCGATAGGTATGGTGCAGATTATCATTACCCAGAACATCGATCTTTCGGTCGGTTCGGTCTGCGCCTTTGTCGGGGCGTTAAGCGTAATGATCTACAATACCGGCATAGGGATGCCGGCTACGGTGGTGGCTTCGATTCTTATAGGCGTAGCGATAGGCGCGTATCAGGGAGTGTGGGTTGCGTACGCGAAAATGCCCGCGTTTATTGTCACCTTGTCGGGCATGATGCTGTTCCGCGGGCTTACGTACATCATAACCAGGGTCAATCCGGTAAATCCGCATGACAATACCTACTCGCTTATGGCTACAGGAACTTTGGACGAAATACTGGGAACCAGCAGAATTGGCCCCTATCTGCCGATGGCTTTTTTGGTGGCGGTTATTGTTTTGCTGCTTTTCTTTATCGCCGAGTTTTTGGGTCGTAAAAAGACGATCGCCCACGGGTTTGAAGTTTCCCCGTTTCCATTGTTTATTACAAAACTGGTATTAATCAGCTTATTGGTGTTTGGTCTGGCCGACCGTTTCGCGCGCTCCCGGGGGCTTCCCAATGTTGTGCTTGTATTGGGCGTAGCAATCTTTGTTTTCCACTTTATTCTTAATAATACCATTCTGGGACGTTATATCTACGCTGTCGGCGGCAACCCCCGTTCCGCGAAACTCTCCGGTATCAACTCGGAATTGATAATGTTCATTGTGTTTCTTTTCATGGGCGGACTTACAGGCCTCGCCGCCGTGGTCTCTACCGGGTATATGAACAGCGCCTTGCCGCAAGCGGGCAATCTGTTTGAACTGGATACCATCGCCGCGTGTTACGTTGGCGGCGTCTCGGCGGGCGGCGGTATAGGCACCGTTATCGGGGTTATAGTCGGCGGCCTTGTAATGAGCATGATTAACAACGGCATGATCCTGATGAACCTGGGAACCCATTACCAGTATGTGGTCAAGGCGTTGATCCTGCTTCTGGCGGTGTTCTACGATGTTTACAGCCGTAGAAAAGCCGGTTTGGGTTGATATTTTAGGGAGGCTTTTGAATACTAGACAAACTCCAAAATATCTAATAAAACTACGGGTAGTATGAAAAGGGAAGCTAAATCATCTGACGGAGAAAAGAGCGGCGGCTTCAATAGGCGGCCTCTGTTTCTTGAGCTTTTGTTTACGGCGATAGCTTTTTTGGCGATGATTGTTTTCAGCTACATTTTTGTACGCGGTATAATACGAAGTAATCTGGAACGTAACGCGAATAACGTGCTTCTGCTTGTGCAGACTCAAATTGAGAACGACCTGAATAATCCAAAAATTAATTTGTCCTCTGTCGCGCAGACGGTTAAGAGCCTGATTTTGCGCGGTGAAGACGCCGGCAGGGTACAGGATTATTTTATGGACATATCCGGTTATTTTTCTGCAAGCGAGTATTCGATTTCGGGTTTTAACGGTCTTTTCGGTTGTTTTGAAAACCTCCCGGAAGGACATGCCTTTATATACGATTTTACAACGGAACTTGCGCAAGACTATAATCCGATGGAGCGCCCATGGTATCAGGCTGCCATCGACGCGGACGGCAGCATTGCGGAAACGGTGTCGTACTCCGATGAATACGCGGATGGGGATATTCTTATATACTCGATTTGCGTTTTTGATGACTCCGGCAGCCGGATTGGCATTATTGGTCTGCGGTTGAAGATAGACGTTATCGGGGAAGAAATCGTCAAAACAGCCATTGACCGCGGCGGCTGGGGTATGTTGATAAGCCGTGAATATATTGTGCTTGCCCATCCAAACGATCCTTTTGTGGGCATAGACGCGAGAGACCCGTCGTTTCCCCCTCATGTCTTTGTGCCTCAAATGATGAGAGGGGAAAATGTTTCAGCGGGATCGATGAATGATTATTTGGGTAACGCTTCAATAACTTTTTTCCAGATGCTTTCAAACGGCTGGTACCTGGGCCTTGTCACTCCTGAAGGCCCGTTCTATGAAAGCCTTACAAATTTGGCCTATGTATTGAGCGTTTTGGGCGCGGTGTCCGCGGCTGTGCTGATGATCATCCTGATCAGAATCGACAGGGCGAAAAACAAGGCCGACAGGGAGAGCATGCACAAGAGCGCGTTCCTCGCGAATATGAGCCATGAGATACGCACTCCGATGAATGCGATAATCGGCATGACTACAATCGGGAAAACGGCTGATACCATCGAGCGAAAGGATTATTGCTTCAATAAAATAGAAGACGCGTCAAACCATCTGTTGGGCGTCATAAACGACATTCTGGATATGTCCAAAATCGAGGCCAACAAGTTTGATCTCGCGCCCACGGAGTTCAATTTCGAGAAGATGCTTCAGCGTGTGGTGAATGTCGTTAACTTTCGTGTGGACGAAAGGCACCAGAAATTTACGGTGCACATCGATAAAAAGATTCCCAGGTTCATGATTGGGGACGATCAGCGGGTAGCGCAGGTCATTACAAATCTGCTGGGAAACGCCATCAAATTTACCCCCGAGTACGGTTCCATCATTCTCGACACGCGTTTTTTGGGGGAGGAAGACGGTCTTTGCAATTTACAGATTTCCGTAAGTGACACCGGGATTGGTTTGAGCGAAGAACAAAAAAAGCGGATATTCCTGTCTTTTGAACAGGCGGAGTCCAGTACCACGCGCAAGTACGGCGGAACAGGGCTGGGGCTCGCGATTTCCAGGAGTATTGTGGAAATGATGGGGGGCAGTATATGGGTGGATTCCAAAGTTAATTCCGGCTCCACCTTTACGTTCACCATTCAGCTAAAACGCGGTAACCAGATATACGAGGGGCTTTTGGAACCGGGCATTAATCTGAATAATGTCCGTGTCCTGGCGGTTGACGATGACAGGGACATTTTGGATTATTTCGCTGAAATCGCGGAAGGCTTCGGCTTGTCCTGCTGCGATACCGCCTTAAGCGGAGAAGAAGCGCTGGGGCTTGTTGTGCGTAACGGAGATTACCATATTTATTTTGTCGACTGGAGAATGCCTGTTATGGACGGCATACAGCTGGCGGAGGAACTGAAAAAGCGGGCAACGTCAAAATCGGTGGTAATAATGATCTCCGCCGGCGAGTGGACTGCGATAGAGTCCGAGGCGGTAAAGGCGGGCGTTGATAAATTCCTCTCCAAGCCCCTGTTCCCGTCTGACATCATGGACGTAATAAAAGAGTGCATGAGTCTGGGACGTGAGCAGAAAGGAGAAGCGAATAATATTGACGGAATTTTCGCGGGCCGGTATATTCTGCTGGTTGAAGACGTGGATATTAACCGTGAAATTGTCCAGACCCTGCTTGAGCCGACGCAGTTGAAGATAGACTGCGCGGTAAACGGCGTGGAGGCGGTGCGGATGTTTACGGAAGCGCCCGGTAAATACGATATTATATTAATGGATGTGCAAATGCCGGAAATGGACGGTTATGAGGCGACGCGGCAGATACGGGCCATGAAAAACCCGGCGGCCAAAGTTGTCAAGATTATTGCAATGACGGCCAATGTGTTCCGCGATGATGTTGAAAGGTGTCTTGACGCGGGTATGGACAACCACATCGGGAAACCTGTAGATTTTCATGAAGTCGTGGAAAAGCTTCGCGCGTATATGCCGCCCGGCAGGCCAAGGGAATTCAACTGACCATTTAAAACAGGCGTTTCTGGAACGCGTTCATTCCTATATCAAGAGAAATAAACGGCACAGGCTTGTCTTTCCCGCCGGCGCCGGCCCTTATTTGTAAACCAAAGTTTCTTACCGGGACCAGGGCTGCGCCGAAAGACGCGTTCCAGATGAGGCTGTTATTCCCAAAGTCAGCCCATTCTTTCCAGGTGGAAGAAGCGGCGCGGCCGGCCGCGACGGCCAGAGAGAAAATAAGCCTCCCGCCCAGGATGCTCAGGTTTTCCAGTGGTTCAAACCGGAGCGCGAGTGAAAGGGCCGTCCTCTTCTCGCCCGAGAAGACATCCGATGCGTGCGGAAAGTACGCCCTGTGAACGCTTTCAAAGGCGAATGCGGAGATATCGGGGGGAAGTTCCGGCTCACCAAAAACGGAAGAAACAAAAGCGGAGAGGTCAATATTGAAATTACCGCCTAACGGGATCGCGGCGCCAAGATCGACGCTGACAAGATCAAAAGGCTTAAAATCATCGGTGGTAAACCGGAGATGATTTTCGAGCTTTAAACGGAAACCCCGGGTAGGAAAAAGGAGATGATTAAGATCGCTGCAGGTATAAGCCGCGGCGACGCCGGCTATTGACCAGGTCTGGTCGTCTTCCCGAAAATCACCGGCGAGACCCGGCAGGGCAGTGCGGAACCAGAGATACTCCGGCCAGAGGCTTAAGGAATTATAGCTGTTAACGCGCAGGCCGCCCTTCAGTGCCCCGTGAAAATAGAGGAGACGATCCGGAACAGTTTCTTCCCTGCCAAGTATTCCCTTTACCGTCAGCTCCTGCTCCCGAACCAGGCCGGTTTCCGCGGCAATAAAGAAATGAGGCCCAAGGGGCCGGAGTATCGAAAGGCCAAGGGAGAGTTCATCCATAATTGACGCCTTAAGGAGCAGGGAGAAACCGTCTTTCCCCAGGAATTCAATGCCGCCCCTCAAGGCTGTGCCGGCATAGGTTTGGGAAGAGAAAGTCCCTTCAAAATCCAGGGCGGAGCGGAACAAAAATTTATTTTCAGTCTCGGGGTAAAGGGTGAGTTCAAGCAGCGCTTCACCGGAGCGCAGATCCGTCCGAACGGTGACCATGTGGTAATTACCGGTTTCGTAAACGCTGTTCAAAAAAGCGGTTACGTTTTCGTCTTCCATGGTCTTGCCCATAACGAGACGGGAAAACATCCTCTCGATATAGGAATGATCCCGCTTCAGCGCGCCTTTTATGATCATCCTTTGAGGTATAAAAGACTGCCTTCCGGTGTAGGAAGAACCGGAGTTTACTTGCGCATAACCGGATTCCCCTTCAGAATATCCAGCGGAGATTCCGGCACAGATCTTTTCCCTTATCGGCTCAAGAAGGAGGCTGAGCTTTTCCCGTTCTTCCCGGGCCAGGGCGTAGATCTCACGGCCTTTGGAGAAATCCGCTGTGGGCGCGTCCGCCGGAAGCGGGAACAAAACCACGTCCGCCAGGCCATGTTGCTCCCTGCTCGTTTGGTTGATGTAAAGGATGGCCATCAGATCCGGAAGTTCCATGGGCGAGGTATCGTATTTTTCCGGGGAAGCGAAGGGGTCCACCGCGATGACTATATCAAAACCCATTTCTCTGACTTCCCGCACCGGAAGGTTGTTGAGGAGGCCGCCGTCAACGTAGTTTTTGCCGTCAATGCCAAATGGTTCAAAGACCCCCTGTATGCTCATGCTCGCCCGGATCGCTTCTGCCAGGTCCCCGCTTCCAAGAAATACGAATTTGCCTGACGGCACTTCTACGGTTCCGGCGCGGAAAGGAATGGGAAGATTGTCAAAATCAGAGTAAGACGGAATTTTTAGCGTGAGGGATTTGAAGAGTTCGTAGGCTCTTTGGCCTGTGGAATAGCCCCTCCCCAGATCAAGAACTATGGCCCCGTCGGAATAACCAACGCCCAGGGCCAGGGGAAGTTCGTCGTTTCTGTTTAAAAAAGGGGAAAGCGGGCGATCCTGAAAAAACGAAGCCCAATCCCTTGCTTCAAGAGTTTCCAGTATCATGGCGGGACTATAGCCCGCAGCGTAAAGCCCGCCGACTATCGCGCCCGCGCTTACACCGGCAATCATGTCAATTGGAATGCCCATCTCTTCAATCAGTTCAAGAACCGCTATATGCGCATAACCCCTTGCCGCGCCTCCGCCCAGAACCAGCGCAACGGAAGGCCGCCCGTTTTGCGCATACGCGCCCGCGAGAAAAAAACAAAATAAAAACACGGCCGGTGTTTTACGCATAACATTTTACATTTTATTCATTCACGCGTTCGACATATTCGTTGGTTTCGGTGTTTACCCTGATCTTCTCGCCCTGCTTGATGAACAGTGGAACCCGAACCGTAAGCCCCGTCTCGGTAACTATCGGTTTGGTCGCGCCCGAAACCGTGTCGCCCTTAACGTAGTTCTCCGATTCGGCTACCGTAAAAACCACCTTGTAGGGAATCTTGATATCGATCACCGATCCTTCCCAGTAGGTCAATTCGTATGATTCCCCTTCCTTGAGATAGTATTTTTTATCGTCGTTACCCGTTATGGGAACTTCGTACTGCTCATAGGATTCAGTGTCCATGAAATGGTAGTTATCCTGATCCGCGTACTGAAACTGACAGGTGTGGTACTCAACCTGGGCGTCTTCCACTTCCTGCTGAGTCGGAATGGTCAGGGTCAGCACGGAGCCGTCCTTGATGCTCTTCATCTTCACCCTGGCAATGGCGGTTCCCTTGCCGGGGGTATGAAATTCCCGTTCCACCACGAGAAACGGCTGTCCGTTCTGAAGCAGACAGCTCCCTTTTACTATATCGCCGCCTCGTATCATGAGATAACTCCTATGTTATGCGGCCGAATGGCCGCTTGATTATATCGAACATGAAACTATGTTTCATGATATCTCCTTGTATCTATTCAGAGTATAGCCTGAATCGGGCTGTTTTGTCCACGGCGTTGAGACCTTTCTCGCTCCGCTTTTTGGTGATATGCTGGCAATCAATGAAGGACGATACGGCGTTTGCGGAAAAAGGCCTCCGGATACTTGTACCCGTCAAGCAGGTTCCCGAAAGCGGCAATGTAAAGATGGATCCCGCGACAGGAACGATGATCCGTTCCGGAGTTGAAAACGTGGTGAATCCCCTTGACCTCTACGCCATAGAAACCGCGATCAGGCTGAAGGAAAAATACGGCGGGGAAGTGACCGCGCTCTCCATGGGACCGCCGGCGGCAATGCGTGTTCTGAGAGAGGCGGCCGCGATGGGCTGCGATCACTGCGCGCTTTTATCAGACAAAAGATTTGGCGGCGCGGATACCTGGGCTACTTCCTGCACCCTTAGCCGCGGCGCGGCCAGGCTTGGCTCGTTTGACATTATCATCGCGGGTGAACGCGCCACCGACGGTGACACCGCGCAAGTGGGTCCGGCTCTTGCGGCGTGGCTCGATATCCCGGCGCTCACCTATGTCTCGAAGATAGAGAAAATTGAGCGGGACCGTATCACGGCGGAGCGGCTTGTTGAGGAAGGCTACGAGCTGCTTGACGCCCCGCTTCCATGTCTTGTAACGGTGGTAAAGGAAATCGCCGTGCCCCGGCTTCCCACCCTCAGGGGAAAAATCCGGTCGCGCGAAATGGATATTCCGGTTTTTTCCGCTGATGATCTGGATGTCGATCCGGCTTATATCGGCCTCAAGGGTTCGCCCACAAGGGTTGTAAAAATAGAAACACCTTCCGTCTCAAGGGGAGGCAGGATGATCGCCGCGCTGGACGAAGATTCCATCCGTTATGCGCTAGATGAGCTTATGTCATTGTTAACTGAAAAAGGGCTTGTATGAATGCCTGCGTATGGACTTTGGCGGAACAATTCGAAGGGGCGCTTAAAACCGTTTCATTTGAATTGCTTTCCAGGGGCAGGAGCCTTGCAGACAAGCTTGGAGGAAAACTTTCTTCTATATTGATAGGGCCGCCTCTGAAAGAAGAAACCGTAAAAGAGCTTATCCGCCGGGGTGCGGATGAGGTTATTGCCGTCGAGGACGAGGAACTTCGTTATTTTGCAATCGACACTTATTCCGTCGTTCTGGAAACCCTCATCAGGGACTACAGACCCGAGATCATCCTCGGCGCGGCGACTACCACCGGCCGTACGCTCATGCCCTATACGGCGGTAAAGGTTCACGCGGGGCTTACCGCGGACTGCACCGGTCTTGATATAGAGGAAGAAACCGGCTGTCTGCTCCAGACCCGTCCCGCAATCGGAGGCAATATCATGGCCACGATCAAGACGCCGGATCACCGGCCCCAGATGGCGACGGTGCGCCCGCGCTCCTCGCGGCCTCTTCCGGAAGACCCCAAACGGGATGGCAGCGTTATACGCTTTTCGTTAGGTGATACCCTTCCCGGCGGCGGGTGTTTTCCGGCTTTCAGGGATGACCGCGTCAGGGTGAAAGCGTATCGCCGGGATGAAGCGGGCTTCGCGAATCTTGAGGAAGCCGAAGTGATTGTTGCCGGAGGCCGGGGGCTTAAGAAAGGCGAGAACTTCAGGCTTTTACGCGAAATTGCCAAAAGCCTTGGCGGGGAAGTTGGGGCAAGCCGGGACGCGGTGGACAGGGGATGGATAAGCTATCCCCACCAGGTGGGTCTTTCGGGCAAGACAGTGTCTCCGAAACTCTACATTGGCGCCGGTATATCAGGCGCGATTCAGCACCTGGCGGGAATTAAAACCAGCGAAACCATTGTTTCGATTAACACCGACCCGGACGCCAATCTCCATAAAGTAGCTGATCTGGCCATTGTCGGAGACGCGTTTGAAGTGTTGGGAGAACTGCGAAAACGCCTTGGCGTTCAACGTCTTGACATTCAACGGAGAATGAAATGAGCGGCACTAACAAATCAGGCGGCGCTTACAATAAGCTGACAAACGGTATCATTGAAGAACTCAAGAGCATTGTTGGGAATGGTAATGTCATTGTCGATAGTGAAAAACTTTACGCTTATTCACATGACGAAACAGACGCGAATGAGTACGGTCACAGCCCGGAAGCGGCGGTTCTTCCCGCAAGTACCGAAGAAGTTGCTGCGGTTGTAAAACTTGCGAACCGGGAACTTATTCCCGTCACCCCCAGAGGCGCGGGCTCGGGGCTTTCCGGCGGGGCCATACCGGAATACGGCGGCATCGTCCTTTCCCTTGAAAAGATGAACCGCCTCATCGAGGTAGACAGGGAGAATATGCTCGCCGTAGTCGAGGCAGGCATGGTCACCAACGATTTCGCGAAGGCGGTTGAGGAGCAGGGGCTTTTTTTCGCCGGTTATCCCATGAGCCTTCAGACCTGCGTCATGGGCGGCAACATCGCCGAAAACGCGGGCGGCGGCAAGGCCGTAAAGTACGGCGTTACCGGGCGCTATGTCCTGGGCCTTACCCTTGTTACTCCGTTAGGTGAAATTGTGGAACTGGGAGGAAAGCTGGCCAAGGACGTTACGGGCTACGACCTTAAATCCCTTGTTGTCGGCTCGGAGGGAACTTTGGGTGTTGTTACCAAAGCGATAATCCGGCTCATCGGCTACCCGGCGGCCAAGTCGGATCTTCTGGCGCTTTTCAAAAGCCCCAAAGACGCGATAGATCTTGTGCCCGATATACTCTGCCGGGGAGTTACGCCCACGAGTATCGAGTTTATGGACAAGCTTTCGGTGCGGACGAGCTGTAAATACCTCAACGAAAGCCTCCCATACGAGAGCTGCGGCGCAATGCTGCTTATAGAGTTTGACGGCTCCGATCCGGTTCAGGTTGAAACCGATCTCGTTGAGACAGGCAAGTTATGTGAAAGCCGCGGCGCCCTGGAAGTGTATGTCGCCGAGGACAGAAACAACATTGAGCGGATATGGAGCGTCAGGCGTAATATCGCCGAGGCATTTAAAGTCTATAGCCCGATCCAGAGCATCGAGGATATCGTAGTGCCCATTTCCCGCATCCCTTCGATAATTCCGGAGCTGGAGCGGCTGGGGAAAAAATACGGCATGCAGATCCCGTGTTACGGACACGCCGGGGACGGCAATCTCCACGCGACATTGGTCAAAGACCCTGATATGAGCATGGAGGACTGGAAGAAGAACGAAAGGGCCTGCCAGGCGGAACTATACGCGATTACCGGAGAAGCCGGCGGAAAGATCTCGGGTGAGCACGGCATTGGTTTAAAACGCAGGGAGTTCTTCAAAGACCTGGTAAGCCCGGGGGAACTGGAACTCATGCGGCAGCTTAAGCGGGCATGGGACCCAAACAACATCATGAACCCGGGAAAGATTTTCGTCTAAAGCTCTGTCCGCAAGGTAATCGCGGACAGATACTTACGCGTCAGACGCTATATTCAGCTTACAACAACCCTTCCAGCTCCTCTACCATGCGGCCGAAAACGGCGCAGGCGGCTTCCACCGGGGCCGGGGTGGACATGTCTACCCCGGCGGCTTTGAGGGTGTCAATCGGGAAGCGGGAGCCTCCCGATTTGAGGAAGCCGAAGTAAGCCTCGCGCTCTTTTTCGCCGCCGGAAAGAACCTTTTGGGCCAGGGCAAGGGAAGCGGAGATGCCCGTAGCGTATTTATATACATAAAAAGCGTTGTAAAAATGGGGGATCCTCAAGCCCTCCATGTCGCTTTCCTTTTCCAAAACCATTTCGCTTCCGAAATATTTCTCAAGGAGTTTCCGGTATTCCTCGCGAAGTATGTCTACCGTCAGGGGAACGCCTCCTTCCTCAAGTTGGTGGGTCCGGTTTTCAAATTCCGCGAACATGGTTTGACGGTAGAGCGTGCCGAGAATTTCGTCTAACCGCCTGTTCACAAGGTACAGTTTGAGTTCACGCGGTTTTTCCGGCGAGCCCACCTTGTTCATTAAATAGCGGAAAAGGAGTTCCTCGTTGAAGGTGCTGGCGACTTCCGCTTCAAATATTGTGTAATCGTAGTGCGTGAAGGGATTGTTTTTTGCCGAATAAAAAGAGTGCATAGAATGGCCGCCCTCATGGGCCAGGGTGAATGTGTCCATTATGGAATCATCCTTGTAATTCATGAGAATATACGGATCGCCTGTATAGCTTCCGGCCGAGAAAGCGCCGGAGTTCTTGCCCTTGTTTTCGTAACGATCCGCCCAGCGGCCCAGAAGCCCTTCCCTGAGGACGCCCGTGTATTCGCCGCCCAGGGGTGAGAGGGCTTCTATCACCATGTCCACCGCCTCGTCCCATGACGTTTTCTTCACGGCGGCGGCGGCAAGCGGAACGTACACGTCGTAGTGCCTGAGTTCCGGTATTTTAAGCGCCTTCTTGCGCAGGCTGTAATAACGGTGCAGGGGGCCAAGGTTTTTGCCCACCGTGTCGATGAGGTTGTCGTAGACCTTCTCGTCTACGTTGTCCGGAAAGAGGGCCGCCGCCCTGGCCGAGGGGAAGCCCCTGATGCGGGCGCGAATCACGTCGAGTTTCACCTGACCGGCGTAGAGGCTCGCGAGGGTGTTCTTGTGGCTCTCGAAGTGATGATAGAAGGTTTCGTAGACTTTGCGCCGCAGTTCCCGGTCGGGATTTTCCATAAAGACAGACCAGGTGGATTGCGTCAGCGGCCGCTTGCCCTCGGGCGTGTCGATGACGCCGAAATCCAGATCCACGTCGGTAAGCACCGAAAAAGTATCATCTAAAATTCTTTCTCCTTCCGCATGGAGGGCGATGACGCGCTCCTCTTTTTCTGACAGGATGTACGGTTTCCGTCTTATTAATTTTTCCAAAGAAATGCGATACTCCAGAAGTTCCGGCTGTGACATGAAGCGTTTCATATCCTCGTCGGGTATAGCCAGGATTTCAGGCGCTTCCCAGGCGGACGCGGCCTGGCTTTTCGCGGCAGCCATGGTGAATTTCCCGGTCATGGTTCTCGCGGCGCTGTCCCCTTCGTCCTCGGCCTGTCTGAGCATGGCGTAGTAACCAAGCCTTTCTCCAAGAATGCCCAGGTCCCGGTTAAAATTAAGCCAGGCCGCGAGATTTTGGACGGAAGCGCCCAGGGTTCCCTTATATGAAGGGATCTTTTCAGCGTCTTTTTCAAATTTCGCGAGACCTTCCTCCCATTCTTTGTCATTGACAAATAATTTTGAAAGATCCCAGGTATCCGTTTTGGCTACTTCTTTTCGTGATGGAATAGTTTCTTGCGACATTGCGCGCTCCTTAAATTGCTCTTTTCTAAGAATAACAGAAAAAAAGCCGATATTAAAGTAGCTATGAAAAGATATTCAAGTTTTTATTGGAAGGCGGGGTCAATACCCCGCTGCTTGCAGAGGTTAAACTCTAGTACCTTACAAGAAGGTTTAAAACGTACTGGGTATGGACCCCGCCAGTATAATAAATTTCCTATCCAACGAAGATACCCCGTGGCTTGCCGCGGGGTTCTTCATTTGGTTTTTTTCGGATTGTTATTCATCGCGGGCTTGCTTTCGGGTTGTAAAAGCGAGCCGCTTCCCAATGCGGAACCGGCTTTGGCGCCGGGTACGCCGTCAACTTTTGTGCTGGCGTTCAGGGGGGTAGAGGCGGATGATCCGGCCCATATGAAGGTGCTCTTTGATTTGGAAGCGGAGCCTCCGCTCCCTTCAGGCGGCAGCGCGGAAATCGCGTCATGGCAGATTGAAATAAACGGACAAGACGCCAAGTTTGCCTTCAGTTTGGAATATCCGCAAGCCGGCCCCCTTTCCATGAAGACGCCCATGACATCCCGAATTCCCCTAAAATTGAACATGGATATCAGCGAACTGGCCGCGAAGGGCCTGGCGCCAAATGATGATTACAACATCACTTTTATCGCGGAATTGAATTATTCCTTGCCTTCTACTCCGCCCGAGAGAGTCGAGGTTCGGGGCCTTGCCGCCTTTCCGGGGGTTCAGCCGCCCAGGTTCAATGTGACCGAAATCGCAATTATCAAAGCTGAACTCGTCAATACCCGCTTCAGGGTAGGTTTGAAGATTGACAATCCCAACCCCTTTCCAATTGAATTATCCGCTTTCTCCTTTAATCTTTACGGCAACGGCATGCTTTGGGCTGACGGAGCCGAGAAGAACATCATTCGTGTTCGTGAAAATTCTTCCCTTGAAGGCAATCTTATGCTTCTGATGAATTTCATCAACATGAACCGGGCTTTGTTGGACCAAATCATAAGTCTGGAAGATGTGAACTACCGCTTTGCGGGAGACGTACAAATCAGTACCGGAATTGATTTTCTCCCGAAGTTCAACGACGGTTTTGATGTCTCGGGTTATTCTAAGGTACTTGAGAGATAGCAAACCCTGATTTGTCGGGATGATCGTAAATGTAACCATATATATTGATCCGCCGCCGCGGGAGAGGGCTAGCCATTCGGGCAGCTAGCGGAATGGACTTCTTTGAAGGTGAAACCTTATC